>Ga0256830_1000229_pt1 | contig 49064 bp, 55 predicted proteins | sample 128326metaG_FD_190537 | JGI IMG/M metagenome (GOLD analysis project Ga0256830, IMG submission 190537) | Hydrothermal vent microbial communities from Lau Basin, Pacific Ocean - 128-326 | ecosystem: Environmental > Aquatic > Marine > Hydrothermal vents | place: Pacific Ocean: Lau Basin | collected... | reverse complement strand
CGGAACTTCCGCCACCGGCGCCCCGACCTACCGGGCTGACGACGGCATGCGAAGGCGCGGCGAAAGGGGTGCCGCACTCGCGCCCGGCCGGAGCCAGCCCCCCACCCGCGTCTGGCAATACCTTCGTAGGCCTTAGTAAACGGTCCGGCGCCCTGGGGGGGCGGCACCACTGCCGGCCCCGGCCGTCCCCTGCCGCTCTCGGGGCACCCCGACCTCCACCTATCCGATCGACGTCCGTACGCGCTTGGTCGTCGCCCCGTTCCCTCGGTTGGTCTGATTGGCAGTGGTAACCGAGCCCTTCCGGTATCTCAGGCGGTGCTCCATATCCCCTAACGGCGCCTCCCACACCCCCTTTCCCGAGACCTGACGGTGCTTGGTGCATTGCGTCCAGCACGGGTGTCCGGAGCAAACCAGAGTTTGCTGTAGGCGGCCGCGTGGGGCAAGCCGTAAGTACCGATGCGCACAAAATCCTGAGTGTTGAAAAGCAAGAAAATCGAACAGCGGGTCAAATTCCCCTTGACCGTGTTGCCTGGCGGTGCTATGAGGTGTCCTCACAGGAAACTCTGGCAACGGGGTAGGAGGGAGTTCGTGGAGCAGACGATAGGTGCCACCATCCGTACCCTACGGCGCAAAGAGGGCATCACCCTCGAGACGCTGGCCACGAGAACGGGCCTGAGCAAGAGCTACCTTTCCAAGATAGAACGGGGTCTCCAGTCTCCTTCCATCTCCACGCTCAGCAACCTCGCCAGGGCGCTGGGAACCGAGATCACCGAGTTTTTCCGCAGCGAGGAGCATCGGCCGCGGCTGAGCCTGGTCCGGGCGGGTGAGCGGACCAGGATCAGCGGCCCGGACGCCGCTTTCGGATACCACTACGATGCCGTCGCGGACCGCTTCCCGAACAAGTCGGTGGAGGTATTCCATATCACCCTCACCCCGAACCCCGAACGGCACACTCTGTTCTCGCACGACGGGGAGGAAATGATCTTCATTCTCAAGGGAAGGATGCTCTTCCTGTTCGGGGATGAGAAGTACGTCTGCGAGGAAGGGGACTGCCTCTACTTCGACTCCAGCGTAGAGCACCGGGGGGAGTGTCTTGGGGACAAAGAGGCGCGGGCCCTCGTCGTGATCATCCCGCCGAAGCGCTGAGGACCGAGCCCACCTGCCCGCCCTGCATGGGGGGGCGACCAGGATCGGAAAGGAGAATCCCATGGCCAGATCGTCTCGCATTCCCGGGTTTCACCAAATGACCGTGGAGGAGCGAATCCGGGCCGTCCAGGAATTCGCGGACCTCACCGACGACGAGGTCGCGATCCTGGGCAGGAGCGCCGTGCTCGGGATGGAGACGGCACAGCGGATGATCGAGAACGTGGTGGGCACCTTTGAACTCCCCCTCGGAATCGTGCCGAACCTCATCGTGAACGGCCGTGAGGTCCTGATCCCCCTGGCGGTGGAGGAGTCTTCTGTGGTGGCCGCCATGGCCAATGCGGGCAAAATGGCCCGTTCCGGTGGAGGGTTTTTCGCCTCCACCAGCGGACCGATCATGATCGCCCAAGTCCAGGCCGTGGGGATGAGCGATCCATTCGCGGCCAAGATCCGAATCCTGGAACGTCGGGACGAGATCATCGCTATTTGTAACGAGCAGGACCCGGTTCTGGTCGGGTTAGGGGGAGGGTGCCGGGACGTGGAAGTGCGGGTCCTGGACTCGAGTGTAGGTCCCATGGTGGTCACCCACCTCATCGTGGACACCCGGGATGCCATGGGGGCCAACGCGGTGAACACCATGGCCGAGGCCCTGGCGCCCCACATCGAGAAATGGACCGGGGGTCGGGTCTTTCTGCGCATCCTGTCGAACCTGGCGGATCGCAGGCTCGCCCGGGCCCGGTGTGTGGTGAAGAAGGACGCCATCCCTCCTGGGCCGCATGTGATCGATGGCATCGTGTGCGCCTGGGCCTTCGCGGACACCGACCCCTACCGGGCGGCCACCCATAACAAGGGAATCATGAATGGGATCAGCGCTCTGGTCGTTGCCACGGGGAATGACTTCCGGGCGGTGGAGGCGGGAGCCCACGCCTTTGCCGCCCGCACCGGGCGATATCGCCCCCTGACGAAGTGGGAGAAGAACGCAGACGGGGATCTCGTGGGGTCCATCGAAATGCCTCTTGCCATGGGAATCGTGGGCGGGGCCACGGCTGTCCATCCCATGGCCAAGCTCGCCCTCAAGATCCTGGGCGTGACCCGTGCCACCGAGCTCGCCGAGATCACGGCAGCGGCAGGTTTGTGCCAGAACCTGGCCGCGCTCAGAGTTCTCGCAGCCGAGGGGGTCCAGAAGGGGCACATGAAGCTACACGCCAAAAATATTGCCATGATGGCCGGGGCCACGGGCGACGAGATCGAGCAGGTCGCCGAGCGGATGATCCGGGGTGGCAAGGTCCGTATGGACGTGGCCAGGGAGATCCTGTCGGAACTCCGGAAGGCGTGATGACCTGCCGACCCGAGAACGTATCGAAGGCGTCCGCAGAGTTCCGCCGGGGCAGCCAGCCCCGGCATCCCACTCTCACCCGTCGGTGATGCACCACCACAGATCCGCCCATGTGCGGAAAAGGAGGGCACCATGAAGGGGAATAGGCTCATCGTCGCGTTCGTCCTGGCACTCTCGCTCGGTCTCGGTCTGGCCCTACCCACACCCGCATCTGCCGGGCAGACCTATCAATGGCGCATGCAGGTGCTCTGGGACGCCGGAACCACCCCGTACAAGATCGGTCAGGCTTTCGTGAAGCGTGTGGAGGAACTCACCGGCGGCCGGCTGAAGATCAAGATGTTCCCCCCGGGGTCCCTAGTGCCCACCAATCAGATGCTCGACGCTGTCCAAGGGGGCATGTTCGAGCTGATGTGGCAGTACGAGGGGTACTACATGGGCAAGATGCCCGAGGTGGCGTTCACGAGTTCGCTGCCCCTCGGCTTCACCGAGCCGTGGCAGCTCGAAACCTGGTTCTGGCAGCTCGGAGGGGTTCAGATGCTCCGGGAGTCCTACGAAAAAATCGGGTGCTACTACATCGGCCCCACGATCTACGGGGAGGAGCCTATCCATTCGAAATTCCCGATCCGCTCCATCGCCGACCTAAAGGGCAAGAAGGGGCGCTTCGTCGGCCTCGCGGGTCCCGTGCTCCAGAAACTCGGGGCGGTGGTAACCCCCATGCCCACGGCCGAAGTGTACTCGGCTCTGGAGAAGGGGGTTATCGACTTCGCAGACCGTGGCGGTCTGGCGGCGAACTACGACGCGGGCCTGTACGAAGTGGCCAAGTACATTATTCTCCCGGGTTTTCACCAGCCCACCACGGCTACCTGTTTCGTGGCGAACATGACGGCGTGGAAGAAGCTACCCAAGGACATCCAAGCGATCCTGGAGGCCGCCGTCCGCGAGACCTCGGCCCAGCTCTTCCAGGTCAACCTGGTCAAGAACTTTGAGGCCCTCGAAAAGTTCAAGAAGAAGGGCTGTGAGATCATCTACCTGCCCGACTCCGAGGTGAAGAGGATCCGGAAGATCGCAATGGAGGTGTGGGAGGAGTACGCGAACAAGAGCCCGAAGGCCCGGAAGATCCTCGACTCCCAGAAGAAGTGGATGAAACTCCTCGGCCTGATCGACTAGACCTGACCACCCCTTCGGGCGCCGGAGATCCGTGCACATGTTCTCCGGCGCCCGAAGCGCGTTTGGAGGGTTCCATGGAAGTGCTCAGGGCGTGCCTGCGGGCGATTGACAAGATCAACGAGTGGACGGCCAAGGCGGTGAGTTGGCTGGTGATCGTGATCATAGCGGCCACCGTGTACGAGGTGATCCGGCGTTACGTCTTCAACGCCCCCACGCAATGGGCCTTTGAGTTCAACTATCTTACCCACGGCGTCTACTTCATGCTGCTGGGGGGCTATACCCTCGCTACGCGCAGCCACGTCAACGTGGATGTGATCTACGGCCGGTTTCCCCCGCGAGTCCGGGCCGTGATCGACCTTTTCACCGCCCCCGTCTTCTTTTTCTTCATGGCCATGATGTTCTGGTACGGGGGGCGGTTCGCCCTGAACTCGTTCGCGTTCCGGGAAACCCTGTCCTCGGCGTGGGCTCCCCCGATCTGGCCGGTCAAGATGGTCATCCCCCTGGCGGCCGCCCTGGTACTGCTTCAGGGGTTCGCCAAGTTCGTACGCGATCTTCACCTGGCGCTCACGGGCCGAGAGTTGGCGTCATGAGCATCGAGGTTTCCGCCGGCGTCATGTTCGTGGCGCTGGTCATCCTGCTCTTCTCGGGACTTCCTCTCGCCTTTGCGCTGGGCGGGCTCTCCCTGACCCTCGCGTACTTTATGTGGGGGCCCAGTTCGGTGCTCCTGGTGGCGCTGCAGACCTGGAAGGTGATGACCTCCTACTTCCTGGTGGCCATCCCCCTCTACATATTCATGGCCAACATGCTCCAGCGCTCTGGGATCATCGAGGATCTGTTCCAGGTGATGGAGATGTGGTTCGGGCCGCTGCGGGGGGGGCTGGCCATTGGGACAGTGATCATCTGCACCCTGATGGCCGCCATGACCGGAGTGGTCGGTGCGGCCGTGGCAACCATGGGAATCCTGGCCCTGCCCTCTATGCTCAACCGCGGGTACGACAAGCGCATCGCCCTGGGCGCGATCTGCGCCGGAGGCACCCTGGGGATCCTGATTCCGCCGAGTGTCATCACGATCGTCTACGCTGTCACGGCGGGCGTTTCTGTCGGGAAAATGTTCATGGGCGGGGTGATGCCGGGGCTTCTCCTCTCGTCCCTGTTCATCGTGTACATCGCCGTTCGATGCTGGCTTCAGCCGGAACTCGCACCGGCCCCTTCCAAAGAGGAACGGGCCAGGCACTCTCTACTCGACAAAATCGTGGCGCTGAGAAGCATCATCCTCCCCATTCTTCTCATCATCGGGGTGCTCGGGTCGATCTACGCGGGGATCGCTACCCCCACGGAAGCGGCCGGCGTGGGCTGCGTGGGTGCCATCGGATCCGCCGCCATCTACCGCCGGCTCACCTGGGAGAACCTGAAGGAGTCGGTGTACTCCACGGCCAAGATCACCGCCATGATTCTATGGATCACCATCGGTGCCCGGTGCTTTATCTCGGTGTTCTCCGCCGTCGGAGGGGACGAGTTGGTGCGGGAGTTCGTGGTGGGCCTGAACCTAAATCGCTGGATCGTGCTCATCATCATCCAGTTCATCCTCGTGGTCTTGGGACTTTTCCTGGATGAAATCGGGATCATCCTGCTGTGCGTACCCATTTTCACCCCGATCATCCAGGCGCTCCACTTCGACCCCGTGTGGTTCGGTATCCTGTTCCTCGTGAACGCCCAAATGGACTACATCACCCCGCCGTTCGGCTACACCCTCTTCTACCTCCGAGGGGTCGCGCCCCCCGGGGTGACCATGGGGGACATCTACCGCTCCATCACACCCTTCGTGTTTCTCCAGGCCATTGGTTTGAGCTTGTGCATGGCTTTCCCGCAGATCGTTCTGTGGTTGCCGAACCTGGTGAAGTGAGGACCAGCGCGCTCCTTGGCCGATCGGGTAGCTGGGGGAGGTCACCCTCCCCCGGCCCAACGTCCCACCGTCCCAACGGTCCCCGACAACGATTCTCGGGGCACGATTCGCGGCAGTCTACCGGCCCGGGTCAGTATCAGTAGTGGTATCGGGCTTGGAGGAAGTCCACGCGGTCCGCTGTTACGCGGTACACCAGGCGGTGTTCCTGGGTGATCCGACGGGACCAGACGTTGGGATCGAGGTATTTCAGGGGTTCGGGCTTCCCCAGCCCCTGGAAGGGATCGCGCAGCACGGCCTCCACAAGATCGAGCACGCGCAGGGCGGTTTTTCGGTGGGTTCTCACCCACCAGTGAAGATCCTCCCGAAACTCCGGATGGAAGACCGCGACCCGCTCACTTGGCGGCACCCTCCACCTCCCGCCGCAGTTCCTCCAAGGAGGTGGGGTCACCTTCTCCCTTGCGCGCCCGGATCAGAGCCCGAAGTAAACGCTCGGCATTGTGGGGCGAGCGGAGCAGGTGAGCGGTCTCGAGCAGGCTCGAGAGCTCGTCGGCCGCAATGAGCGCCACGTCCTCGCGGTTCCGGCGACGGATGATGATCGGTTCCCGCGTGGAGGCGGCCTCGTCCAGGTACTTTGCCAGGTGGGCCCGGGCATCGCTGTACGTGGTTTGGATCGGCATGGACACCTCCCGAGAGTTGTACATGGTTACGGTACAGCTCATCGGTGGTCCCGTCAACACCGGTTTTCGCGTTGGGCTTGCGGGTAAGAAACGGGGAGGGGAGTAAGGATAACGCTGCTGCCGGGTTGCGCAAACGCGCGATCCCCGCGCACTCTCTTGTCCGGCGGCCACGGGCCGCCCTATGGGGTCATCGCCAGGCGTAGGGCGCGCCGTGGGCGCCGGACAGGGGGCGGTCGAACCGCCGTCTTCGCCTCCCGGTCCAAGACGTCACCGCAGAGGCCGGCCATTTCCCTGTCTCGCCAGTTTCTCAAAACCCGGATAAATCGAGCGCCGGCTCGCCGTACTGCAACAGATTCCGATCTGCCGTCAGGAGACAAAGCTCCTCCGCCCGGGCCTGGGCCAGCAGGATGCGATCGAACGGGTCCCTGTGGAGCGCCGGGAGGGCGGAGACTCCCAGGGCGTGATCGGAGGTGACCGGGAGCTCCAGGTAGCCGTGGGCCACGAGCAACCGGCGCAACCGCTCCGGGTCCACCCGAAAATCCTTCCGCCCCAGCCCCCGCTTGATCACCACCTCCCAGATGCTTGCGGAGCTGAAGGCGAGCTCGTTGGACTCACTTTCGAGCAGGAGGCGCCAGCGCTCAGGGATTCTTTCCGGAGCGCCGGCCGCCCACAGGAGCACGTGGGTGTCGAGAAGAAGCCTCATCGTTCGTCTTCGCCCCCGAACATCGCCTCGATCGCCTCCGCGCCCATCTCGTCGAAGTCGTCCGGGACCTCGATCTCCCCCTTCATGAAGCCCAGTCGCCGCGTCGTCGGCTTTTCTCCGTGGTAGGGGATTACCTTGACCAGGGGCTTGCCGGCCCGCGTGATAACGAAGGGCCTTCCCTGTGCGGCTTCCCGGACCAGCCGGGAAAGATGGGTCTTCGCCTCGTGGATGTTCACGGTGCGCATGGGTCACCACCTCCTCGTATTCGGACTAACACAGGTTAGTCCACACGACCCACGCCGTCCAGCCCACCGGCAACCTGGACAGCCGATCCGAGGAGAGAGGCACATGGATCTGGCCCGGGCCGTGCACGCCCGGGGCAAGACCGTGTTCATCGTCACCTACTCTGACCTGTTCATATGCATTGCGCATGCAGTGTTCATGCATTAGTATGTAGGAGCCGGATCGCTTTGGACGTATCCCCAGCCCGCCCCTTTTCCTTCCGAGGCCGTCGGGGGGCCGCCAGGAGACATCCCATGCCCACACTGCAGATCCGAAACCTGCCCCCCGAGGTTTACGAGGCATTGGCCCTGCGGGCGAAGGCCGAGCACCGCAGCCTGGCCCAGCAGGCCGTTGCCGAGCTCGAGAAGATGCCCGAGCTGGAGGCCCGCAGGCGACGGCTCGCGGTGGTCCGGCGTATCAAGGCGCGCCTCTCCCCGGATCGACCGTGCACGCTACCTCCGCCGGAGACCCTCGTTCGGGAGGACCGTGAGCGATGACGGGGAGGGTGGTGCTCGACGCCTCGGCAGCGGTGCGTCTGGTCCTCGGCCTAGGGGGCGCCGAAAGCATTGCAGAGGTGCTCGAGAGGGCGGCCGTTGTGCTGGCGCCGGATCTATTCCACGCGGAGGTGGCCAACGCGCTTTGGAAGTACTGCCGTGGGCAGCACATACGGGTCGAGGAGGCGCTCGCCCACCGGGAGACGGCCGCGGCCCTCGTGGACCGGGAGGTGCCTACGGAAGACCTGGCCCGCGAGGCCCTCTGGGAGGCCTCGAACCGATCCCACCCGGTGTACGACCTCTTGTACCTCGTTCTCGCCCGTCGGTTTGGTTGCGCGGTCTGCACGGCCGATCGCAAGCTTGCGTCCCTCGCGCGGCAGATGGGACTGCCCGTGGCCGAGATACAGGAGTAGCCCGCCCGGCCGGGACGGACCGCGGGGCGTCCCGGGGCGCCGGGGCCGCTGTGCCGGTCGCGATGAAACAGAGGTATTCGTCTCACCGCACCGGCCGGGTGAACGGGAGCGCTAGGAGGTGGGCGAGCCGAAGGCGGGCCGGGTCCCGGTAGGCGCCCATGCCGATCCGGATGCGGGCCTGGTCCACGTCGGTCCGAAGCGTTCCCAGGATCCGGTCCCACAGGGAGAAGATCGTGCCGTAGTTGGTGTTGCGCTCCCGGATGATCACCGAGTGGTGGATGCGGTGCATGGATGGCGGCACGAACAGGAGCCACCATACCCGCTCCAGGGCCCACGGTACCCGCACCGAGCTGTGCTGGAGCTGGGCCGAGAGGACCAGCAGGGTCTCGAACACCAGCAGCTCCACGAACCGCACCCCCAGGAGGTACACCAGCGCCAGCTTGATCCCGGCCGAGATCGCAAGCTCCCCCAGGTGGAACCGGGTGGCCGTGGACACGTCCATGTCGATGTCGGAGTGGTGCACCCGGTGGAACCGCCACAGGAGCGGCATCTCGTGGTTGAGCAGGTGCCACACGTAGAGCATGAAGTCCAGGAAGACTACGGCAACGACCATCCGGGCCCACCCGGGCAGGCCCCACAGGTACAGGAGGCCCTGCTGCTCCCGGGTCACGTAGGCCGTGGTGGCAAGGATCGCCCCGGTGAACAGGAGGTTCAGGACCGCGCCGTTCAGCACGGTGAGCGAGATGTTGGTGATCCACCGGCTCGCCTTGGGCACGGTGCTCGGCCGGTAGGGGGCCAGGAGCTCGAGCCCCAGGAACAGGGCGAAGCCGCCCCACACGAACCCGGCCCGCGCAAGGGCCGCCTGCTCCAGGGTCACGCTTCGAGTCCCCGCCGCATCCGCTCGTACTCCTCGCGGGAGATCTCGCCGGCGGCGTACCGCCGCTTCAGGATCTCCAGGGGCGTATCGCCTCCTGCCCGTCGGTTCTGCCCGAGGAGCCATCGAACCGTGAGCACCACGCCCACCGCCACGACGCCCCAGAAGAGGAGCATCACGATCCAGCCCAGGCCCATCATGCCGCCGTCCATCATTGCGTGTGTCTCCACGATCCATCCCTCCGATGAGATTGCGCCCCCGTCCGCCACCGGAACCCTACCCCGGTCTGTCGGTGGGTCAACCCTCGGAGGGGGCACGACTCCCCCGCTCGGCGGTGGAGGGAGGCCGGGGCCCGTCGTCCCGCGCCCGGACCACCAGGGCACGACCTTCGGAGAGGGCCTGGGCCGTCTTCTTCCGGGCACGGGCGAGGAGCCGCTGCACCGTTCCCCTCGAAACGCCCATGCGCCGTCCGGCCTCCTCCTGGGTCAGGCCTTCTGCATCGCACAGGCGCAGGGCCTCGAGCTCGTCCAGCTCCAGGACCACGGGCGCGAGGTCGGACAAGGGGATCCCTGCCGGCTTGAACACGAGGTCGAAGCCCAGGCGGGCCGCGCAGCCGCACCGCCTGGGCTTCTTGGGCCGGGGGCTCACGACCCGTGATGCCCGCAGCCGTGGCCGTGCCCGTGGCCGCCGCAGACCCGTTCGGGGTCCCAGGCGGGCAGAAGGCCCTTCTCCCAGAGGGACAGGTTCTCGGCCACCGTCCCCGGATGGGCCGCGAATACGCGGATGCCCGCCCGGGAGAGCCCGGTCATGGCTCCCCGGCCGATGCCGCCCACCACCACGGCGTCCACCGCGTGGCCGTCCAGCGCCTTCAAGGGGCTGCACCGGCCGTGGTGGTGGTGCTGGTCTCGGTTCGTCACCGCGTCCACCCGGGAGGTCTCGGTGTCCACGATCACAAACGCCGGCGCCGAGCCGAAATGCCCGTACACTCGGCTTTGGAGCCCTTCGGGACGTTCCACGGGAAAGCAGAGCTTCATGGGGCACCTCCGGAAAGAGTTTTGTGTATATGCACATTATGCGGGCCGATTTATCCGTTGTCAACGGGGAATTTGTGAGGTTGAAAAATCGCCTTATCGATGGGTAATGGGCCGACCCGCCGCGCTCGCCCCCTGGCCCGGCCCTCCCGGGCGGCACCAGCGCCACAGCAACGCTCCCACGAGCGCCAGGGATGCCGCCTGGAGCCCCCAGAAGCACGCGAGCTTGAGCCAGGCGAACCCGGGGGCCACGTATCGGACGAGCCAGCCCGCTGCCAGGTCGCCCGTAAGGAAAAGCCCCACGGCCCCCACCAGCAGACCCTGCAGGCGCCGGGGCAGGCCGGAGAACGCGGCGAGGTGCCCGAACACCACGAAGAACATGCCGAACGCGAACAGGTGGAAGTGGGTGACCTCCAGCAACCCGGTGAAGCTCCGCGGGTTCAGGAACCGCTCGGGGTCCCCCCGGTAGTACCGGACCACCCCTTCGAAGCCGAACCCGAGCTTCTGCCGGAACATGAGGAGGCTGGTGAGCCAGTGGGCCAGGAAGTAGGCGTAGAACCCGCCCAGGACCGCCCGGCCCAGCCCGCGCCCCATGGGGCCCCTGGTGAGCACGGTCACGGCCGCCTCCCCGGCAGGAGCTCGCACAGGGCCGCTGCCTTGCGAACCTGGCGGGCCACGGCCTGGGCCGACAGGGTGGCTCCGGTGATCCCCTGGATCTCGCCCCCGAGTCTCAACCCGGGCGACAGCCGCCGGCCCCGGAACTGGTCGAGCCATCGAGGGGGAGGCCGGTACTCCTCCGGCTCGAAGAACGCCAGCACCCGCACGAGGCGGACCGCCCCGTCCGGCCCCAGCACGACGAGAAGGGTCTGGGGAAGGGTGCGCACCGTGGCCGCCTCGATGACGGCACACCCCACGGCTTCCCCCTGCCTCTCGCCCACGTACAGGGTGAACAATCGGCCGTCCAGGGTCGCCCCCGATCGTGCCTCCACCCGGCTGACCTGCTCCTCCGTCAGGAACAGGCTCTGGGCCTCCACCCGATCGGCATCCGGAAAGGCCAGCTCCAGGGCCTGGGTCTTGGTGAGGTACGTGCGGGCCCACGCGCCGGTTGTGGTCAGACAGAGGATCGCAACCGCTGCATACCATCTCATGACGGTCCTTCCATGCAACTTCCGCTAGGAGGCTAGGACGCTAGGACGCATGAAAACCTACTTGATTCCAGAGTGTTCCAAGTATGGCCCCGCCTCTTTGGCGCCACCTCACGGTCTCGGGGGCATGGGGCCTGTTGGGGTGCCGGGCGCGGCTCCTTGGTCCGGCGCTCGGCACTCCTTCGGTCAGAAAATGAACCCGAAGCCCAGGTTGATCTCGTCCGCCCGGGGCTCGCCCTCGGCCACGAAGTTGCGGTAGTCGGCCTTGAGGACCACGTTGGGGATGGGCTTGTAGGTGAGCCCCACCACGGACACCCCGTAGTCCTGAGAGGGGCCGGCCTCCACACCAGGGGCCCGGGCCTGATCGAACTCCACCCGCTCGTACCGAACGAAGGGCGCGAGGTAGGCTGGGGTGCCCGGCACGAGGAGGGGCAGGACGTCGTAGGCCGCCTCGGCGTACCAGCCGAGCACGCCCTCGGCCACCTCGCTCCCCGCGGCCCGGCTGAGCCCCCGTGCGTCGTCCACGTCGATCCAAGAGACCAGGGCCTTGATCTCGAGCCCGCGGCGCCTGTACTGGCCGTGAAGCTCGTAGATCTGGGTAAATACGTCCAGCTCGTCTCCGGCGAACTCCCGGCCCTGCCCGGAGTCGCCCCAGTAGGCGCTTCCTCCCACGGTCAGGCCCAGCACGGGCTCGTAGTCCAGGCGGGCCACCAGGGCCCAGTCGTCCGCCCGCGTTTTGGACGCGCTCTGCCGGCCGCCTCGGAGTCCCGTGTTCCCAAAGCCGGCCGCGTCCAGGCCGTTCACCAGGTAGAGCTTGTAGGAGACCGCGTCGGTCAGGTCGCCGAACAGCCCCGCGCCCATCTCCCGCCAGGTTGTGGGGATCACGTCCCGTTCCACCTGGGGGCGCTGCACCCCGTGGAACAGGGTGGGCTCGTGCAGTTCGTTCGTGAGCCCCATGGGGATCAGGACCTCTCCCACCCGCACGTTCACCCGGTTGCTCAGCAGGAAGTCCAGTGCGGCGAACTCCACGGCCACCTCCCCGCCCTCCCCGGTGGATGCGTGCTCGAACTCGATCTCGCTGTTGAACAGGATGCGGTCCGTGAACTTGTACCCGGCGTACAGGATGAAGCGCTGGAGGTCCGCCCGGTCGGCCCTGCCGTTCCGGTCCGACACGAGGGCGCTGTAGTAGCCCTCCCCGTACCCGCCCACGGACAATCCTTTGGACACCTTGTAGATCTTGGAAGCCGCCGGCCCGAGGCCGTAGGAGCTGGAGTACCCGGGCTCCTCCGACACGGCCAGCTCGTTTTTGATCTTCTGGATCTCCTCCGACAGAATCTGGATTCGGCGCTCCAGCTCACCGTTGTCCGCCGCCCAGGTGGGCGCCGCCACCAGGCACACCGAGGCCGCTGCCGCGTGGATCACGCGAAGGTTCATGATGGATCTCTCCTTGCTCTTGGTGGTGAAAGGGGGGTGGCCCGGATCCGGATAATCGATAATGCAAATGATTATCAATATCGACAGAGCCGTGTCAACCCCTGCTCCGCGCTGGGTCGGCATTTTTCGGAAAAAGTGGCCGCCAGGCCCTTGCTTCCGTACCAAGGTACGGGTGCTATGGTGAACCCAACCGAACTCCTGACCGCCGGGAGAACCGACCATGGAGCGATCGCGGAAGAGCCCTCCCCCTGCAACAGAAGGGGCGGGGTTGACCATCGGCGGGGTGGCCCGGGCCGCCGGCGTGGGCGTGGAGACCGTGCGGTTCTACGAGCGCAGGGGCCTGATCGAGCAGCCGGAAAGGCCCATGTTCGGCCGCCGGACCTACCCGCCCGAGACCGTGGCCCGGATCCGGTTCATCCGCCGGGCCAAGGAGCTGGGGTTCACCCTCAAGGAGATCGCCGAGCTCTTGGAGCTGCGGATGGACCCGGGGAAGAGCTGCGCCGAGGTGCGCGCCCGGGCCCTGGCCAAGATGGCCGACATCGACCGCAAGATCGAGGCGCTCGGGCGCATGCGCCGGGCCCTGGCCGACCTGGCCTCGGCTTGCCGGGGCCGAGGCCCCACGAGCGAGTGCCCGATCCTGGAGGCCATGGAGGAAGGGGAGGAGCACGAATGAACACGCCGACGGCCCGCAAAGGGGTGCTGGCCACGGCCGCTGCGGTGGCCGTGGCGCTCCTGCCCAAGCTGACGTGTCCGGCCTGCTGGCCGGCCTACGCGGGGCTCCTGAGCGCCCTGGGCGTGGGCGCCTTCAACTACACCCCCTACCTCCTGCCGTTGACCCTGGCGGGGCTGGCCGTGGCCCTGTGGGCCTTGGCGTTTCGGGCCCGGACCCGCAGGGGGTACGGGCCGTTCGCCCTGGGCTCGGTGGGGGCGGCAGTCCTTCTCGCTGGCAAGTTCGGCCTGCAGAGCGACGGGATCATGTACGCAGGCATCGTTCTTCTGATCGGGGCCTCGATCTGGAACGCCTGGCCCAAACGGCCGGGCCCCTGTCCGGCGTGCGTTCCGGCCGGCCAGGGAGCACACCCAGCGGAACGCAGCCGAAACCCGATGGAGGTGAAGCCATGAGTGCGAAGCGCAAAGTAGAGGTGTTCAGCGCGGGGTGTACCGTGTGCCAGGAGGCGGTGGAGCGGGTGAAAAAGCTCGCGTGTCCGGACTGCGAGGTCACGGTGCTCGACATGAACGACCCGGCCGTGGCCGCCCGGGCCAAGGCCCTGGGTGTGAGCTCGGTGCCGGCCGTGGCCGTGGACGGGAAGCTCGCGGGCTGCTGCGCCGGCCGGGGCATCGACGAGGCCGCCCTTCGGGCCTCCGGAGTTGGCACGCCGTGCCCCTGAGGTAGGCTGGGGGGGAGGCTCATGAGTCGTCGGGAAGACAACGCCTGCGCCCTGCCGGTGGATCCCCGCCCGCGGTCGGCTCGGGGAACGGCTCTGGGGGCTGTGGGCGCGGTGTTGAGCGGGCTTCTGGCCTCGGCCTGCTGCATCGGGCCGCTTCTGGCCGTGTTCCTGGGCGTGAGCGGGGCCGGCGCCCTGGCCCGGTTCGAGCCCTACCGGCCGTGGTTCGGCGGGCTGATGGTGGTGTTTCTGGGTTACGGGTTCTACCGGGCCTACTGGCGGCCCCGGAGCGGGGAGGCCTGCTGCGCGCCTGCGTCGCTTCGGGTGCAGCGGGTGATCCTGTGGATCGCCACGATCCTGGCCGCAGCGTTGTTCTTGTTCCCTCGGTTCCTGCCCCTGTTGATGGGCTGATACCAAGTTGCGTTCAAACAGAGAGCCATCCGGCGGCTGGGGTGGGGGCCTGGTTCCGGCCGGGCGTGAGTGCAGCATCCGACTCACGCTGCATCCGGCACTCAGCCCTGGGGCTCCTTGGCCGTTGAAACAGCGAACGTTGACAAGGCATTTTCGGCATCACCCTGGGGACAGGCGTCGGCTGAGTGCCGGATACAGCGATTGTAGGCGCCACGCCCGGCGCTCCACCAGACCCCCACCCCACCGCGCAGGGGGTCCGACAGCTTTGAACACAACTTGGGATGAAGCGTGGCGGGAGGTGATGGAATGAAGAAAGTCGGGTTTGTGGCGTTCGTTTTCCTGCTCGTTCTCGGCGCGGTGGCGGCATCGCCCCGGCCCGCCGGTTGCGCCGGGAGCCGCACCGCCGTGCTCCGGGTGGAGGGCATGACCTGCCCCTCGTGCACGTTCTCGGTGAAGGCGGCCCTGAAGAGAGTCGATGGCGTTGAGGCCGCGGAGGTGAGCTTTCGGGAGAAGAAGGCCGTGGTCACCTACGATCCCGCCCGGACCAGCGAGGAGGCCCTGATCGAAGCCGTGAACTCCACGGGGTTCCGGGCTGCGCCGGTGTCCGAGGGAGAGGGGGGGAAGCCGTGAGCGACTGCTGCTCCGGGGGGATCGGCTCCGAGAAGGCCTACCTCACCTTCCGTCGCCAGGACGGCTCGCCCTGGATTCCCATGTTCGTGCGGGACGTGGACCCGGCCAAATGCGTGGGCTGCGGCAGGTGCGCGGCCGTGTGCCTGGGCGGGTGCTACGAGATGGTCGAGGTGGAGGGGGAGAAGAAAGCCCGGGTCGCGAACCCCGGCAACTGCATGGGTGACTGCCACTGCCACAAGGTCTGCCCCGTGGACGGCGGCGCCATGACCTGCCGGCCGATGGAAGTCGGGTGAGCGTGGGGTCAACGGTGCCAACGAGCACTTTCACGTACGCCCCCTCTGCTCCTTGTAGTCATACGTGGGGTCGTACTCGATCCGCCCGAACAGCTCGTCGAGAACCTGCTGCTGTCTTCGGTGGCGGATGTACTCTTCCAGGGCCTCGGTCACGGTGGCCTTCTTGGTCTTGTGGCCCCCGAGGCTCCGGGCTTCCTCCAAAAGTCGGTCGTCGATGGCCAGGTTGGTGGGCATGGTGGACCTCCGTGCTTAATGTTACACAAGGCTTTACACATGTGAACCTTGGACATCAAGCGGGCTGGCCCATGAAGCCGCTTCTGCCCTCGGCCGGAAAGGATAGGCGAGATGCCCCGTGACTCCTACGACCTCGTCCTTTTGGGCGGCGGCGCCGCTGGGTTTGCCGCGGCCACCGAGGCCGACCGGCGCGGGATCCGCACCCTGCTGGTGAACCAGGGGCTTCCCATGGGGGGAACCTGCGTGAACGTGGGGTGCATGCCCACGAAGCACCTCCTCGCCGCGGCCGGTGCCCTCCATGCGGCGCGCCATCCCCGCTTCGGAAGCGTGGGCGCCTCAAGCCCGGCCTTCGACTTCCGGCAGGCGATTGCCGACAAGGACCGCCTCGTGGCCGGGGCCCGGGAGGCGAACTACCGGAACGTGCTCCAGGGGCTCCGGCGCGTCACCTGGGTCGAGGGCCGGGGCGCGTTCATGACGGAACGGATGCTCCGGGTGGAAGAGCGCGAGATCGAAGGGAAGCAGATCCTCATCGCCACGGGCTCCCGCACCCGGGTGCCGCCGGTTCCGGGGCTCGCCGAGGTCGGGTACCTCACCAACCGCGAGGCGCTGGCCTTGGACCGGCTACCCCGATCGCTTGCCGTGCTCGGGGGCGGCGCCCTGGGCCTCGAGTTCGCCCAACTGTTCGCCCGGTTCGGGGCCGAGGTGACCGTGGTGGAGGCGGCCGACCGGATCCTTCCGCCCGCGGAGCCCGAGATCTCCGCGGCCCTCCAGGGAATCCTGGAAGCCGAGGGGATCGGGTTCCGCACCGGCGCAGAGGTCGTCCGGGTGGATCGGGAGGGCGACGGGAAACGGCTCGTCCTGGAAAAGGGCGGAACCGAGGAGGATCTGACGGCCGACGAGATCCTGGTGGCCACGGGGGTCACCGGAAACATCGAGGACCTGAATCTCGACGCCGTGGGCGTCGAGACCCAAGGCGGGTTCGTGCACGTGGACGAACACCTGCGCACGAGCGTTGCCCACGTGTGGGCCGCCGGCGACGTGACGGGCCCGCCGTGCCTGGAGACCGTGGCGGCCAAGCAGGGGAAGCTCGCGGTGGAGAACGCCTTCGGGGGCGGGAACAAAACGATCGATCCGGCAACCGTGCCCTATGCCGTGTTCACCGACCCCGAGGTGGCTGGCGTGGGGCTGACCGAGGCCGAGTACATGGCCCGCCACGGCACCTGCACCTGCCGCACCGTGCCCCTGGACCGGGTGCCCCGGGCCCTGGCCGTGAACGACGCCCGGGGCTTGGTGAAGATGATCGCCCACCACGAGACCGGCCGGGCCGTGGGGGTGCACATCCTGGGCCCCCACGCCTCCGAGATCGTGCACGAGGCCGCGCTCGCCGTTCGGTTCGGGCTCACCGTGGACGACCTGATCGACACCGTGCACGTGTTCCCCACGTACTCGGAGGCGATCAAGATCGCGGCCCAGGCGTTCCGCCGCCACATCGACCGCATGAGCTGCTGCGTGGAGTAGACCCGGCGGGCAAACGGAGCAGCTGGCCCCCCGGCCCTCCCCAGGGGGGAAGGGGGGCCGGGGGAGGCCTCACCACCACATGAGGTCGAACCGGTCCAGGTTCATCACCTTGGTCCAGGCGGCAACGAAGTCGTGAACGAACCTCTCCCGGCTGTCGTCCTGGGCGTAGAACTCGGCGATCGCGCGAAGCTGGGAGTTGGAGCCGAGCACGAGGTCCACCCGGGTGCCGGTCCACACGACCTCTCCGGTCGTCCGGTCCCAGCCCTCGAACAGGGCTCGCTCCTCGGAGGTGGGAACCCACTCGATGCCCATGTCCAGCAGGTTCACGAAGAAGTCGTTCGTGAGGGCCTCGGGCCGGCGGGTGAACACCCCGTGGGCGGAGCGGTCGAAGTTGGCGTTCAGCACGCGCATCCCCCCCACGAGAACGGCCATCTCGGGTGCGGTCAGCGTCAGCAGCTGGGCCCGGTCCAGGAGCAGCTCCTCCGGCCGCTCCCGGCAGCCGGCCTTGACGTAGTTGCGGAACCCGTCCGCCACGGGCTCGAGCACCGAGAAGGCCTGCACGTCGGTCTGCTCCTGGGAGGCGTCCGTGCGCCCCGGAGCGAAGGGGACCTCGATGTCGTATCCCGCGTTCCGGGCCGCCTGCTCGACCGCGGCGCACCCGCCCAGCACGATCAGGTCGGCCAGCGAGATCTTCCTGCCGCCGGTTGCGGAGGCGTTGAACTCCCCCCGGATCGTCTCCAGGACCTCCAACACCCTCGCCAGCCGGGACGGCTGGTTGACCTCCCAGTCCTTCTGGGGCGCAAGGCGGATCCGCGCCCCGTTCGCCCCGCCGCGCTTGTCCGACCCTCGGAAGGTCGCGGCCGAGGACCACGCGGTGTACACCAGGTCCGAAACGGACAGCCCCGATGCGAGGATCCTGGCCTTGAGCCCGGCCACGTCCTGGGGATCCACCAGCGCGTGGTCCACCGGGGGAACCGGGTCCTGCCAGATGAGCTCCTCCTCCGGCACGTCCGGGCCCAGATACCGGGAGCGAGGTCCCAGGTCCCGGTGGGTGAGTTTGAACCAGGCCCGGGCGAAGGCGTCGGCCAGCTCCTCGGGGTGCTCCAGGAACCGGCGGGCGATCGGGCCGTAGACCGGGTCCATCCGGAGCGCCAGGTCGGTGGTCAGCATGATGGGCGCGTGGCGCTTGGACGGATCGTGGGCGTCCGGCACGGCGTCCGCCGCGGCCGGGTCGGTGGGCACCCACTGGTAGGCGCCGGCCGGGCTCTTCTCCAGGTTCCAGTCGTACCGGAACAGGGTGTGCAGGAAGGTGTTGTCCCACCGGGTGGGGGTGGGGGTCCAGGCCCCTTCCAGGCCGCTGGTGATGGTGTCGGCGCCCTTGCCCGTGCCGAAGCGGTTCTTCCACCCCAGCCCCTGCTCCTCGAGGGGGGCGGCCTCCGGCTCCGGGCCGAGGTAGCGCTCGGGGTCGGCCGCGCCGTGGCACTTGCCGAAGGTGTGGCCTCCGACGATCAGCGCCACCGTCTCCTCGTCGTTCATCCCCATGCGGGCGAAGGCCTTCCGGATGTCCCGGGCCGCCGCGAGGGCGTTCGGCTCGCCGTTGGGCCCTTCGGGGTTCACGTAGATCAGGCCCATCTGGGTGGCGGCCAGGGGTTTTTCGAGCTCCCGTTCCCCGGCGTGGCGCTCGTCGCCGAGCCACTCCTCTTCGGGCCCCCAGTACACGTCCTCCTCGGGCTCCCAGATGTCCACCCGCCCGCCGCCGAACCCGAAGGTCTTGAACCCCATCGACTCCAGGGCGACGTTTCCCGCCAGGATCATCAGGTCGGCCCAGGAGATCCTGTTGCCGTACTTCTTCTTGATCGGCCAGAGCAGCCGGCGCGCCTTGTCCAGGTTCACGTTGTCGGGCCAGCTGTTGACCGGCGCGAGCCGCTGGTTGCCGGTGGAACCGCCCCCCCGGCCGTCGCTGATCCGGTAGGTGCCGGCGCTGTGCCAGGCCAGGCGGATGAAGAGTGGGCCGTAGTGCCCGTAGTCCGCGGGCCACCAGTCCTGGGAGTCGGTCATCAGGGCGTGGAGGTCCTTCTTCACGGCCTCCAAGTCGAGCTGGGCGAACGCCTCGGCGTAGTTGAAGTCCTCCCCAAGGGGGTGGCTCCTGGGACAGTTCTGGTGAAGGATCTTGAGATTCAGCTGGTCCGGCCACCAGTCCCGAACGGACGGGCCGCCGAGGGTGGTGGGCTTGCGACGTGCCCCGGTCACCGGGCACTTGCTGTCTGGGTTCATGACGCTTCTCCTTCGGGTGCGCCGGAGGATCCCCGCCGGACGGCCCGCTGATGGGAAGGATGGGAGTGTGGAGGATGGCTCTCCAAAAGTACCCGGCGCGATCGCGCCCGCAAGGGGAGAGGCATCGCCCCAGACTCCCACGGGCCACGCGAAAGAGGGGGGTGCTGGAGGGAGAGGGGAAAGACGGGGCAGGCCAGGCTTGTGCCGGCGACGGTCACGCCCCGGCCAGGTAGCGCTCCTCCAGGAAGTCGCACACCGGTCCGGGGTGGTCGAGAGGCAGGACCGGCACCGGCAGGTTCCAGGGGTGGTCGCTCACCACGGCGATCAGCCGGTGGTCCCGCAGCGTTCCGTCGGGGGCGGCGCACAGGAGCTCCGGGCTCCGGGCCGAGCGGTGGACCTCGATCTTCGGCAGGCCCCCGGTCTTGTAGCCCTCGGTGAGCACGATGTCCGCCTCGGTCATGAACCGGTAGATGATCTCCTCGAGGGTCATCTCACCCCGGGCGTTGGGGTGGACCATGGCCAGCTTCTCCGCCGACGAGATCACCATGGGGCTCGCCCCGGCCCGTGTGAGCCGCCACGAGTCCTTTCCCTTGTGGTCGATCTCGAACCGGTGGGCGTCGTGCTTGATGGTGCCCACCCGGTAACCCCGCCGGGTGAGCTCCGCGATCACCTTTTCGAGCAGCGTCGTCTTCCCCGTGCCCGACTTGGCCACGAACGACACGGCGGGTGGCCCGTACCCGCGCAGCCGCGCCAGGTACAGCCGGCACTCGTCCAGATCCGTGCGGCTGCTCACGTTGCGGAACGTGAGCCCCTGCGAGTCCAGGGCCAGGAGGTCCTCGCCGTTGACGATGCGGGTCCGAACGTCGCTGATGAAGTCCAGGACCTTCAGGTTCCCCCGTGCGATCCGCTCCTCCATGGGCGCGACGCAGGCCTTGGAGTACACGGCGCACAGGGGCTCGAACCCCCGGGGGCCTCGGGGCACCACCACGTCCCAGCCACTCCTCAGGGTGTAGAGGTGTCGGAGCACCCTCGGGTGCAGAAACGGCATGTCCGCACCGACCACGGCCGCGTAGTGGCTGGGGATGTGCTTGAGGCCGGTTGCGATGGCACCCAGAAGCCCGGCGTCGGGGCGTTCGTCGGCCAGGGTCTTGTACCCCATGGCCTGGAACGGCCCCGGCTCGGGGGTCACCAGGAGCACCTCGTCGAAGAACGCTTCCAGGATGCGGTGCACCCGGTGTACCAGCGGCTCCCCTTGGAGCTCCCAGCTCCAGCGCTCGTCTCCTGCATCCACCATCACCAGCGCCGTACGGATGTCACGCATGGGTCATTCTCAGCATCCGAAGTCCTCTTCCTCTTCCCCGTCGTCCTCCGGCCCTGGGTCAGCAAGGGCCGACGGCGGTGAAACCGCTTTCGGCCGCCCGCGCAGCTGGTGGTTCTCGTTGCCCTCGGGTCCCCCTACGTCCCTCGGCGGAGAAGGCTCCTCCAAGGCGGGTGCCCCTTTCCTGTGGGTGGAGGTGTCTCCCTGGCCCGCCCAGCCCGTTGGGGCCGACAGAAGCAGGGCCACCAGCGCAAACCAGAGCCCCCTTTTTCTCCCTACTCGCATCCCCGTGTCCCTCCGGCAAAGGCGAGGGGGCGGGAGATCCCCGCCCCCTCGCTAGGATAGACCGAGGGCCTCATGCTGGGATCACTTTGACCTTGGTGTCGTAGAACGACGAGGAGCCGCCGATCGGGTCGGTGAGGCACATGTCGCCCAGGACCGGGTCGACCCGCATGGCCGCGTTGGGGCACAGGCCCTTGGCCCGGCGGCGGTCGCCCCGAACCGTCTGCCCGTCCACCATCTGGTCCGAAGCCCCGTACGCCCAGTGGCCCGAGTGCCAGCTCACCGCCACCACGCCCGGCCGGATGCCCTCGGCCACCTTGACCTTGCCCGCGATCGGCACCTTTTGGCCGTTTCGCAGGTTCCAGACACCGTCGGAGTTGGAGGCCGACACGATCCGGGCGCGATCCCCGTCCTTGAGCCCCAAGGCCTCGGCGTCCCGGGAGTTCATGAGGATGTAGTTCTCGGGCAGCATCAGCCCCTGGCTCCAGTAGTTGCCCGGCGTGCGGGACTGACCGCCGACGATCTCCTTGTAGGTGATGAGGTGCAGCGGGTAGCCGGGGTCGTCCACGGGGCGGCCGTGGAAGTCCTTGACCGGCTCGTACACCGGAAGCCCCGAGAACCGCTTGCCGGTTCCCGGGTGCTTGGCGAGCGCGACGTGTTCGGCGTACAGGTTGAACTGGCCCTTGTACTGGTGGCGCACCTTGTCGCCCTTGTAGGCACGCTCGAAGCCCTCGAACCGGCCGCCCCGGTTCAGCACGTACACCACCTTGGGCCACAGCTTCTCTCCGACGATCGCCCTCCACCGGTCCGGGTCGAACACGTGGGCCGGAAGATGCCGGCGGGCCTTGTAGAAGAGCCCGATCTCCTCGGCCGAGGCATCCGGCACCTCGGTGCCGGGCTTGTCGCCCTTGGCCAGGTTGGCCACCATCCGGACGAACCAGTCGTCCACGCGCTTCAGGGGCTGGCCGGGGCCGAAGGCGTCCTCGCCGAAGTTCGGCAGATCCAGCCGCTCGGCGATCGCCAGCATGATGGCTTCCATGCCCACGTGCTGGCGCTCCCCGTACACGTAAACCTCGTCGGTCAGCGGGTTCACCAGGGGCTGGCGTACCTTGCTCACCGCGGTCACCACGTCGGGCGTGATGTGGGGGGTTCCCCAGCGCTCCCAGATCGCTGTGTCGGGGAACAGGTAGTCGGCGTACATGGAGGTCTCGCCGATCACGATGTCGCACGCGAACAGCAGGGGCACCCTCTCCAGGTCCTGGAGGATCTGGATGTTCTTGTCGCCCGCCGGTGCGGAGAACGCAGGGGTTCCCTTGTGGAGGAACAGAGCATCGATCGAGTAGGGGTACCCCATGCCGGCCGAGGGGATGATCTCCTGGTACACGTTCCCCGTGAACGGGTACCAGCAGCGCTTGGCCGGATAGCCCTCGAACAGGGTGGACTCCTCGTACCGGTGCTTCTCCCGGGTCAAGGTGACCCCGAAGCTCTTGAGCTTGGAAGCATAGAGCTTCTTCAGGTTGAACGGCTGGTCCTTCTTGCTGCCGTCCTCGTGCCAGTGGCCCCCGCCCTTCTGGAGCCCGCCCTTCCAGTCGGGGTTCCCCACCAGCAGGTTCAGGGTGATGATGGCCTGGCCGTTGTAGTAGCCGTTGGTGTGCTGCACGGGCCCGCGGTAGAGCTCGGCCACGGCCTGCTTGCCGTAGGAGGTGAACTCCTTGGCCACGGCCTCCACGTCCGACGCCGGGAGCCCGCACTCCTCGGCCCACTCGGCCACGGAGCGCGCCCTCGCCCGCTCGGTCAGGAGCTGGAACACGCTCTTGACCCTCACGCCGTTCACCTCGCCCTCGTGGTAGAGGTCTCCCACCACGGGGTCCTTGCCGCTGTTGGGGTCGACGGCGGCCAGCTTGCCGTCCACCGCCACCACGAACTCGTCCTTGCCGCCTACGCCGGCCTCGTCGGCCCGCAGCAGGGCCCCGGGGCCGTCCTCTCCGATCTTCACCAGCCAGGTGGCGTTGGTCCAGGTGGTCTCGCCGGCCTCGTGGGCGGCGGCCTTGTTGGCGGAGCGCAGGTAGCGCTCGTCGTAGCGCTTGCTGTCGAGGATCCAGCGGATCATGCCGAACGCCAGGGCCGCGTCGGTGCCGGGTTTGAGGGGCAGCCACTTCGACGCCTTGGCCGCGGTCTTGGAGAACCGCGGGTCGGCCACCGCGATCTTGAGCCGGCCCGAGGCGATGCCCTCGGTGATCTTCTCGGCCATGTTCGTGGGACCAAAGTTCGCCTCGAACGCACCCGTGCCGAAGAACAGGATGTACCGGGAGTTCAAGGCGTCGGGCTTCATGTGGTGCTTGCCCTTGCCCCATTTCCCCTTCTTCCACGCCCTCGTCATCTCGTTGTAGGCGATGTGGTGGCTCTGCTCGCAGATCGTGGTGTGCTCGTACCAGTTCACACTGCCGAAGCTGTCCTTGAGCCAGCGCTTCGCGAACTCCTTGCGGCCGTGCTCGATCCGGCCGGCCATGAACACGAACCGGTTGTTCTTCGGGCCCAGGTCCGGGTGATCCGGGTCGATCAGGAGGTCCAGGTGGTCGGCGTACCTCTTTTTGAACTCCGCAACGGTGATCTTCTTCTTCGCCACGGCCTTGGCGTCGGCAGCCATGGCCTTGGCCAGCTTGGCGTCGCGCAGGGCGTAGGTCTCCCTCAACCCCTTCACGTACCGGCGCTCCTCGCCGGGAACGTCGGAGAACAGGTAGCCGCCGTTGACGATCTCGTCCACGGCCTGGTGGAACGGGATGACCCGCCACTTGTTCTCCCCGCGCTTCCCGGCCCGCTTGAGCACCTTGACGATGCGGTAGGGATCATAAAGGGACTGGATTCCGGCCTGGCCCTTGGGGCACAGCCGCGCCTCGACCCGGGCCGCGTCGAAAGGGCTCGTGGCGTAGGGAAGCTGGGGCAGCAGGTTCATGGGGCTGTACGGGTTCCCGCCGATCTTCACGAGCACCCCGTCCAGGATCCGGCCCTGGATCGTACAGGCCGTGTGGCACTGCAGGCACACGGAGTAGAGCACGTTCTCGGCCCGGGCCAGCTCCAGCTCCTCGCCGGGCTTGAGCTGGCCGGCCTCGGCCCGGCGCACCAGGTCCACGGCCCAGCCCAGCTTCGAGGCCAGGATGGCCGAGCCACCCAGGAACGCACCGCACTTCAGGAAGCCCCGGCGGCTTACGCCTTTCTCGTCCACCACCTGGGCGTTCTCCGCGATCTGTTTCCGATCCATGGTTCACTCCTTTTCGGTCGAAAGAGGACGCGGTCAGTCGTGGCACGCGCCGCAGGTGTCCTCGCCCGGGCCCCAGCTCACGTAGCGGGTGGTCGGGCCGGTCTTGTACGAGGTGCCGAACAGGTAGATGTGCTGCCCCCCTGCCACCTTCGCCACCACGCTGTCCGGGTCCGACAGGTCGCCGAAGTAGTTCGCCTGGCCGATGCAGGTGGTCACGCACGCCGGAAGCATGCCGGCCTCCAGGCGGTGGAGGCAGTAGTGGCACTTCCGGCACCGTCCGATGGGAGCGGCCCCGTTCTTCCTCGACTGCCGCTCCCCGTACTCGAAGGTGGGGGCCGTCTCGTAAGGCTCCAGCCGGGGGGTGCCCTCCGTGTAGTACCGGCCGTCGTCCTTGTGGAGCACCCCGTAGGGGCAGGCCGAGGGCTTCGAGCACCCGTTGCACCGGCTGTAGTCCACCTGCACCACGCCGTCCGGCCGCTTGAAGATCGCGCCGTCCCGGCAGGCCTTCACGCACGGCGGGTTCTCGCACTGCATGCACAGCACCGGCATGAAGTAGTGCTGCACGTTGGGGTACGCCCCGTCCTCCGCTTCGCGCACGATGCGGTACTCCACGTCGGGGGGGGTCTTGTTCTCCGACTTGCACGCCACTGTGCACGCGTGACACCCCACGCACTTTCGAATGTCCACGATCATGGCCCACCGCCTCTCCTCCGGCGGCTTTTTCAGGGCCCGCAGGACGTCCTGCCGCATCTGTTCGAGCAACGCCATGTCCGCCATGACCACCTCCTGCCGGCTCTCCGCCGGGCGCAAGTGAGGAAAGGCCGTCCCCGATCGAGCGGCCGATGGAACCCTCCTCCGGCCGGATTGCTCTGCAAGGGCAATGCCGACCAATGTGACTTCGGTCGTCGGTCAACGGTCTTCGGTCTGGGGCCTCGGCCCGCTGGGCGACTGGGCGGCCGAGCAGCTCTCGAGCCGCGCCAAGGCTCGGGGGCGGGGGGCCTGGCGGAGCGCCGGACGCGGCCATGTCCGGGGTGGGGCGTTACCGGGAGGTAACAGTTGCGGAGGGGAACGAGAGCCCTGTCGGCAGAGGAGAAACGAGGCCCCCAGGCGTTACCTACCGGTAACGCTCCCACCCCCCAGCTTCTCCCAGAGATTCTTGCGGGAGATCCCGAGCCGGGCCGCGGCCGCGGTGCGGTTGCCTCCCTCCTCGGCCAGCACCTGCTCGATGAAGCGGCGCTCGAACCGATGCACCGCCTCCCGCAGGGTGAGCCGGGTGGACACCACTTCGTACACCGTGCCCGTTGCGGGCCGCACCCGGCGCACCTCGGGGGGAAGATGGCGGGGGGTGATCGTGTCGCCGGGGGTGAGCACCTGCAGCCGCTCGATCACGTTCTCCAGCTCCCGTACGTTGCCGGGCCACGGGTACTCGGCCAGGAGATCCAGCGCTTCGGGGCTCAGACGCACGGGCTCGGTCCCATGAATGCGGCTGAGCCTCGCGACGAAGTGCTGGGCCAGGAGGGGGATGTCCCCCGGCCGGTCCCGCAGGGGGGGCACTTCCAGGGGAATCACGGCGATCCGAAAGTAGAAGTCCTCGCGCATCTCGCCCCCCCGGACCAGATCCTCCACGTCTCGATTGGTGGCGGCCACGAGGCGGAAGTCCACCTCGATCTCGCTCTCCCCCCCGATCCGTCGGATCCGGCGCTCCTGGAGGGCCCTTAAGAGCTTGACCTGCATGGCCGGCGGGATCTCGCCCACCTCGTCCAGGAACAACGTGCCGCCGTGGGCCTGCTCGAGCATGCCCCTGCGCCGGCGGTCGGCGCCGGTGAAGGCGCCCCGCTCGTGGCCGAACAGCTCCGACTCCAGGAGGCTTTCGGGGATGGCCCCGCAGTTGACCCGCACGAACGGTCCCTCCGCCCGGGGGCTCAGGCGGTGGAGCATCTCGGCGATGAGCTCCTTGCCGGTGCCGCTCTCCCCCTGGATCAGCACGTTGGCGTTCTTGGGCGCCACCGATCGAACGGTGCTCAGCAGGCGGCGCACCCTGGGGCTCTGGCCCACGAACCGCGTGTCGGACGCCCGCGCTCGGAGGCCCTCGAGCTCCTCTTCCAGCCGCCGGGCCCGGAGCAGGCGTTTCAGCTTCAGGAGGATGACCTCGGTGGGGAACGGTTTGGGCAGGTAGTCTGCCGCCCCGATCTTCATGGCATCCACGGCCGACTCCACCGAAGCGTGGCCGGTCATCACCAGGGCCGAGCACCCGGGCTGGAGCTCGAGCAGGGTTCGGAGGAGGTCGAGCCCGTCGCCGTCGGGCAGCCGCACGTCCAGGATCGCCACAGCGAACGACTCCAACTCCAGGCAGGCCACGGCCGAGGCCACGGTGTCGGCGTGCTCGACCTTGTAGCCCGCCTGGGTCAGTGCCTCGAAGAGCATCCCGGCGTACAGGGGGTCGTCCTCCACCAGGAGGATTCGGGGTTCCACCGGCTACCCCTCCTCTCGGCCGCCGTGACGGGGCAGGGTCAACACGAACCGGGCGCCGCCGAGACGCCGGCCCCGCTCCAGGGTCAGGGTGCCGCCGTGGCCCTCGGCGATCCGGCGGGAGATCGCAAGCCCCATGCCGCTCCCCTTGCCCGGGGGCTTCGTGGTGAAGAACGGGTCGAAGATCCTGTCCGCGTCCTCGGAGGGCACGCCGGGGCCGTCGTCCTCCACCGCGAACCACACCCCACGGTCCCCAGCCCCGGCCTCCAAGCACACCGTTCCGCCGTTTCCCGCGGCATCGGCCGCGTTTACGAGAAGGTTCAGGAGCACCTGATGAACCTTCGTACGGTCGGCGAAGAACTCCACATCCGGCACCGGCCCGGCCGTGTCGAGCCGCACCCCCTTTCTCTTGAGGGCCATCTTGGCGAACAGGCTCGCGCTCCGGTACACCTCGGGCAGGAAGGTCGGCTCGGGCGAGATGTCGCCGGAGCGGGTCAGGTCCACGAGCTGGCCCACCACCCGCCGGATGCGCTCGAGGCCCTCACGGATCACGCCTGCGTACCGGCTGCCGTCGCCGCTGCAGCGCCGCTCCACCTGGAAGAGGGCGCCCTCGATGGCCGCCAGGGGGTTGTTGACCTCGTGGGCCACGCCGGCCACGATCTGCCCGACGGCCACCAGCCGCTCGTTTTCGAGAAGCTTGCGGGTCGCCCGCTCCCGCTCGGCCTCGCTCGCCCGCAGCCTGTGGACCATGTCGGCGAAGGCCCGCTCCAGATCCCCGATCTCGTCCCCGCGGGTCGAGGTCGCCACCTCGGGGAGCCCCTCCCCCCCCACCCGCTCCGCGTGGGCCCGGAGCTCGAGCAGGGGACGGGCCAGGCCGCGTCCGATGAGCCAGAACACCACCAGGGCTCCCAGGGCGAAGGCCGAGCCGAACGCCAGGATCTGCCTCTCGAGGGTCCTGAGATCGGATCGCAGGGGAGCAAGCGAGATCCCGACCCGCAGCACCCCCCAGGACTTGCCGTGGATGGCCAGGGGGTAGGACAGGTCCCAGATCGGCTCCCCCTGGCACACCGTCACCTGGCGCACGAACCCCCCAGCGGCCAGGGCGGCCTGGCTGATGGGGTCGCGGTACAGCTTGCCGTACTCGGCATAGCGGTTGTGGGCGAGCACCCGGCCCTCGGGCCCGAGCACCATGGCGTACACGGGCGCCAGGTCGTTTTGTCCCATGATGTCGGCGATGAAGCTGTCCAGGAGCCCCCCTTCCTCGATCACCCCCATCTCCTCGTAGAGAAGGGCCTGGATCACGGGGATCGCCATGGACGAGAGGAGGATCCGGCCCTTCTGGGCGAGCCGCTCCTCCAGGAGGGCCTTCTCCCGTTGCCAGATCCACGAGCCCCAGATCCCGGTGGTCGCGATCACCAGGCCCGTGGCCAGGAGGACGAACTTGCCGGTGATCCCCAGCCTCACCGGTGGCACCTCCCCCCGCAGGTCCCCTCGAAGGAGTCCATGAGCCCGAAGATCGGCCGGTAGTCCTCTGTCCGGGCTTCCACGAAGCCGTGTCGAAACTCGGGATCCCACTGCGACAGGCGCTCTTGGAAAACGGGGTCTTCGGGGTCCACGGCGAGCAGGGACCGCTTCACCGCTTCGCGCACGGCAGGGTCGGTGGCCGGATGCGCCACGATCGGCACCGAGGGGATCGGATCGCTGCGAGCAAGGAACCGCAGGCCGTGCCTCCGGTACCTCTCCGCCACCACGTCCTTGACGGCGCCAGCGTCGTACTCCCCCTTCAGGACCGCCTTGGCCACGATGTCGTGCTTGCCCAGGTTGGTGGCCGAGGCCAAGTCTTCGATCCGCACTCCGTGCCGGAACAGGAAGAACCGTGGGATCAGGTTTCCCGAGGTGGAGTGGACCGACCCGAAGGCCACCCGCTTGCCCTTGAGGTCCGAGAGATCTCGGATCGGGCTGTCCTTGCGCACGATGATCACGCTGCGGTAGTAAGGGCGCCCGTCGGCGTTCAGGGGGCGCACCAAGGGGACCGCGCCGAACGAGCGGTACGCCTCGACGAACGTCACGTCCCCCAGGCTCGCCAGCTCCACGTCCCGATCGGCGAGGAACTGAACGGCCTCGTCGTAGCTTCGGGCCACCTTGAGCTCGAACCGATACGGGGTGCTCTCGGTCAGGTAGTCCATGATCGGCTGGTAGCTGCGGAACATCACCAGGGGGTTGTACCGGGGGATCACGCCGAAACGGACCACCGGTTTGGAACCCGACCGGGCGAGCCCCGCCGGCAGAAGGATCAGAAGGAAAACGAGGAAAGCGGCCGATCCGGCGTTCCGAGGGCGCATGGGCACACATGGGGAGGAAGGGACAAGGGGGCCTGCGACGCCCCTTGGCATGAAGCAACATCCGTACCGAACGGTTGCAAAAAGCACCGGCCCCCCTCGGCCCCGTCGCCTGTTTCCAGTAGCTTTCGTTACTAATACCAACGGAACGATTGTCAGATCCCCGGCGCTCACAAGGGAACCAGCGGGTGGGGGGCTGGTGGAGAGCCGGGTGCGGCCCCTCACGTCGCCGCGCCCTCACCAAGCCTGAATCACCTTGGAAGTTCCGGAACTTCCGCCACCGGCGCCCCGGCCTACCGGGCTGACAACGGCATGCGAAGGCGCGGCGAAAAGGGTGCCGCACTCGCGCCCGGCCGGAGCCAGTCCCCCACCCGCGTCCGGCAATACCTTCGTAGGCCTTAGTAGCCCTCCGGCCGTGTCAGCCTCGGGCCCCGCCACCGGCTGGGGGAGGTCCCGGTGCCGTCATCCATTCCCGGGTCATCGGCCAGCCGCGGACGCGGCCTCGCGAGAATACGAACTGGAACAGGTGCAACGTGCCGTGCCGGAAGGCCATCTGGGCGCCGTGCAGGTATAGGCGCCACAGGCGCACGAACGCTCCACCCATGGTGTCCGCGATCCGGGCCGCGTGCGCTTCGAACCGCCCGATCCAGTGGCCGAGGGTACGGTCGTAGTGGGGCCGAAGGTCCTCCAGGTCCAAGAACTCCAGGCCGGCCCGTGCGGCCGCCTCCACGGTCTCGCCCAGGGCGGGAACGTAGCCCCCGGGGAAGACGTGCTTCTCGATCCACGGGTCCACGGGCTCGGGCCGCACCCGGCCGATGGTGTGCAGCAGCAGGATCCCGCCGGGCTTGAGCAGTCCGGCGATCCGGTCGAAGAACACCGGGAGGTTGGCGCGGCCTACGTGCTCGAACATCCCCACCGAGGCGATGCGGTCGTAGGTTCCGTCCTCTGCCGGCGGCACCTCCCGATAGTCCTGGAGGCGGACCTCGGTCCGGCCGCCGAGACCGGCGGCGGCCAGCCGGTCGCGAGCGAAAGCGTGCTGCTCGCGCGAAAGGGTGAGACCCACCGCCTCGAGGCGGTGGTGTTCGGCCGCGATGCGCAGGAGGGCGCCCCACCCACACCCCACGTCCAAAAGCCTTTGGCCGGGTCGGGGCCGCAGCTTGTTGAGGACGTACATGTTCTTTTGCTTTTGCGCCGTCTCGAGGCTGTCGCCCTCGTCTCGGAAGTAGGCGCAGGAGTAGTTCATGTCGTCGTCGAGCCAGAGCCGGTAGAAGTCGTTCCCCCGGTCGTAGTGGCTCTCGATGTCGCGGCGCGACTGGCGCACGCTGCGGCCCCGGCGGGCGCGCATCCAGCCGGCCCGGGCCTTCTGACGCAGGGAAAGTCTGCTGGCCAGATCCTGGCGGAAGGCCAGGGCCAAGACGGCTCCGAGGTCTCCAGAGACCTCGATGTCGCCTCCGACGTACGCCTCTCCAAAACCCAAAGACGGCTCGGCGAGCAGGGCATCCAGAGCCGAAGCCCTCTTTACGCGCACGGTGAAGGCCGGCGCGGCGCCCGGCTCGCCTACCGCCAGACGCGTTCCATCCCACAGCTCCACCGCGCCCGGCACCGGCGCATCGGACGGCAGTAACCCGGCAAGCAGGTCGCGTGCGGCACGGGGGTTCATCGGCCCTCCTTTCCTGGATCCGGATCCGGCCGTGGGTCGGCAGACCACGGGAGAACGAAGACCCTCGGGTGGTTTTCAAGCACGTCTCTCACGTACCGGGCCTCGGCCCGGCGGCGGGCCCGCAGCAACGGGTCCGTGACGGGCAGGGGCGTCAGGCTCTGGTTGAGCACCCAGGCGTAAGGCTCGATGCCGGCACGGCGTAGATCCGCCTCGAGGCTCGCGGCCTCGTGCACCGGGGTGGCCTCGGGAAGCGTCACGAGCAGAACCCGGGTCAGCTCGGGATCCCGGAGTCGGGGAAGGAGCCGCCTCACCGTCTCGGGGAGGTCGCCCCGTGACCGCAGGACCTCGCGGTGGTAGGCCTGGGCAGCGTCGAGCAGAAGGAGGGTGTGCCCCGTGGGCGCCGTGTCGACCACCACAAACCCCTGCTCGGATCGTGCAGCCTCCCGGGCAAAGGCCCGGACACGGCGATCTCCTCGGTGCAGGGTGACCGGAGGTCCTCGGCCAGCAGGGCGCGGCCCTCCTCGTCGAGCTCTCCGCCCACGGTTTCCATCACCTCGGCGGCATAGGCTCGGGTCTCGGCCTTGGGGTCGATGCGGGTCGCCGTGACCCCGGCCGGAAGGTCCAGCGGGCGCCGGCCCGCCGGGTCGGTGGTGGTGAAGTGCACCGGCCGGCCCGTTTCGGCCAGGCGGCGGACCAGCTCGAGGGCCACCGTGGTCTTGCCCACTCCGCCCTTGCCCATGGTCAGCACGAGGCCCCGACCCGGAGCGGCGATCCCTTCCACGAGGGCATCGAGGGATTGATGGCTCGCGTCCCAGGCCCCGGCATCCCCTTCTGCCGGAGGCGGCTGGCCGTTCCACAGGGATCGGAGGGCCCCGGCGCCCACGAGCTCGTAGGGCCGAAGGCTGACCTCCCAGCGTTGCAGGCCTCGGAGTGCGGGGGGCAAGGCCTCCAGGGCCTCGTGGACCCGAGCCTCCCAGGCCCGGGCCACGGGGTCGTCGGGATCCTGGGCCCGGAACACCCCGTTCACCACCAGGCGCTGGTTCCCAAGGCCGAGGGCCGCCAGCTCCGCGCTCGCCCGGCCCGCCTCGGCCAAGGAGGCCCGGTCGGGCCGGGCCACCAGAACCACCTCCGTCTGATCCGGGTCCGCAAGCCGCTCGAGGGCCGCCCGGAACCGGGCCTCCTGCTCCCGCAGGCCCGAAAGGGGGCCCAGGCACGAGGTGCCCGTGACGTTGGTGGCGATGAACTGGGTCCAGGCGGCTGGGAGCTCCAGGAGGCGCAGGGTATGACCCGTGGGGGCCGTGTCGAACACCACGTGGTCGAACCCGTCCGTGGCCTCGGGGTCCCCCAGGAGCCGGGCGAACTCCCCAAAGGCCGCAATCTCCACCGTGCACGCCCCCGAGAGCTGCTCCTCGATGCTGCGAACCGCCTCCTCCGGCAACACCCCCCGCACCGGGCCCACCACCCGTTCCCGGTACGCCCGGGCCGCCTCCTCCGGGTCCACGTTGACCCCGTACAGCCCGTCTACCCCGTTCACCGGCCGGGGCGCGAGCCCCAGGGGGGTGCCGAGGACCTCGTCCAGGTTGGACGCCGGATCGGTGCAGACCAACAGCACCCGACGGCCCGCATCGGCCAGGGCCACCGCCGTTGCCGACGCGAGGGTGGTTTTCCCCACCCCGCCCTTGCCCGTGAAAAACACGTGCCGGGGCACGCGATCCAGAAACCCCTCCACGGCCGGCCTACCCACAGCAGCCGGTGGTGGGGTCGCAGCCTCCGGTGCCGGCCATCTCGAGCACCGGGCCCACCTCGGCCGGGTCGAGGCCCAGGGCCTCGGCCAGCGCCCGGCGGTCGGGATAGCGCCCGCGGCTCACCTCGCGCTCGGCCAGGAGCACGAGGGGCAGGCCCTCGGTTCCCTCGGTCCGGAGCACCTCGGCCACCCGGGGATCGGCAGAGAACGCGGCTGGCTCCTGGGCCAGGTTTCTCCGAATCACGCGCACCCCCTGCTGCTCGAGCCACCGGAGGTCGGCGGCAAACCGGGCCAGCTCGGGGTCGGCCGACGGGCCGCACACCCCGGTGGGGCAGCACAGCGGCGGATCGTAGACGTAGAGCGTTTTGGCCATGAAAGCCTCTCCCTCGTCCGTCGAACGGGTCGCTTTTGACGGTTTCACCCTTCGAGGACTGCATCTTCTCCGTTCATGCCCTCTGGGCCAGCCCCTCGGGGGTGAAATGCTTCTCTTTCAGGCGCAGGGCCACGTTCACCAGGCTGATCAGCACCGGCACCTCGACCAGGGGACCGATCACCGCGGCGAACGCTTCACCCGAGTCGATGCCGAACACGGCCACGGCCACGGCGATGGCGAGCTCGAAGTTGTTCGAGGCGGCCGTGAACGAGAGGGTCGCGGTCTGGCCGTAGGGCGCGCCCACCTTGCGGCTCATCCAGAACGACACGAAGAACATCACGAAGAAGTAGATGGTGAGCGGCACCGCGATGCGCACCACGTCGAAGGGGAGCTGCACGATGTACTCGCCCTTCAGGCTGAACATGACGAGGATCGTGAACAGGAGCGCGATCAGGGTGATCGGGCTGACCTTGGGGATGAACCGGGTCTCGTACCACTCGCGGCCCTTGAGCCTCACGCCCGCAAACCGGGAGATCATGCCGGCGAGGAACGGGATGCCCAGGTAGATGAACACGCTCTCGGCGATCTGCCCCATGGAGATGTTCACCTCGATCGCCTCCCCCAAGCCCAGCCTCGGCGGCAGCCAGGTGATGAAGAAGTACGCGTACACCGAGTAGAAGAGCACCTGGAAGACCGAGTTGAACGCCACGAGCCCGGCGCAGTACTCCCGGTCGCCGTCGGCCAGGTCGTTCCATACGATCACCATGGCGATGCACCGGGCGAGCCCGATCAGGATGAGCCCCACCATGTACTCGTGGTAGCCCTGCAGCAGGGTGACGGCCAGCACGAACATGAGCACCGGCCCCACGACCCAGTTTTGCACGAGCGACAGCGCCAGGACCTTGGTGTTCTTGAACACCTGGGGCAGCTCCTCGTAGCGCACCTTGGCGAGCGGCGGGTACATCATGAGGATGAGCCCGATGGCGATGGGGATGTTGGTGGTGCCCACCTGAAACGCGTTGATCACGTTGCGGATGCCGGGAAAGAAATAGCCCCAGCCCACGCCCACCGCCATGGCGAGGAAGATCCACAGCGTGAGATACCGGTCGATGAACGAGAGCTTCTTGGCAACGCCCTGCGACATGTCTACTCCTCCTCCCAACAAAAACGGTCTCCAGTCTGCGGTCTACGATCCGCGGTCTTGGGCCTTCGGCCCGCTGGGCGGCTAGGCGGCCAAACCCCTCGTGATCCCGGACCCGGGGGCTAGCCTTCTCGCCGGCCCCCCCCACCGGGGCACGCGGGGGTCTCGTTCAGAAACGCCTCGACCCGGGCGCGGATCTCGTCACGCACCCGGCGGAACACGGCCAGGATCTGCTCCTGGGTTCCCATGGCCCCCGCTGGATCGTCGAAGGGCCAGTGCTGCCGGTCCTTCACCCGGCCGACGAACACCGGGCACGACTCCTTGGCCCCGCCGCACACCGTGACCACGAGGTCGAAGTCCTGGCCCAAGTACTTCTCCACCGGGTCGCTCGTGTGGCCCGAGATGTCCACCCCGGCCTCGGCCATCACCCGCACGGCCAGGGGGTTCAGGCCCTGGGGCCGGGTGCCGGCCGAGAACACCTCGTACCGGTCGCCGGCCAGGTTCCGCAGCCACCCCTCGGCCATCTGGCTCCGGCACGAGTTCCCGGTGCAGAGGAACAACACCCGCTTCTTAGAACCTTTGGTCATCGGTCGTCGGTCTCCAATCCAGAAAACAGAAATCAGCGGACAGGAATCAGTCAAAAGCCCTCATCGCGCGAAACCCTCTCCCCGGCGTCTCTGTTCAGGTACCGACTTCTGACTTCCGAATTCTGGATTCCGAATCACGCCGCACACAGGTTCTCCCGGCTCACCCCGGCGGCCTGCTCCCGCACCTCGCGGGCCACGGGGTGGGTCTCCCCTGCCATCCGGACCTGGGCCAGAAGCCCCTGCACGAACGGCGGGGGGGCGGGGTTGAGGCGGTAGTCCTTCCAGGGGCCGTTTCGCTCCGCCACCACGAAGCCGGCGTCCTCCAGAACCTGCATGTGCCGGCTCACCGTGGACTGGGCGAGACCCAGCACCGCCTGGATCTCGCAGACGCACCGGCGGCGGCCCTCGAGCATCCACAGGATCTTCAGCCTGGACTCGTCGGCCAGGGCCTTGGTAGGGGCGAGAATCTCTCGCATCGTATCGACCTCCATCGATTTGTATGGGCGAAAGCTACCAGGTCCACACCCTGCACGCAAGCCTTTGGTGGGCCAAAAGAGAAAGCAAATTTTCCGGTTGACGTGCGGAAATGCCATGGTTACCATTTGTCTACATGCGCATCCAACGATATGCAGCCTCCCCGGGAGGAATCATGGCGCTCCGCTTCCCCGTCCCACGGATTTTTCCTCTGGTCCTCTGGGCCGCATCCGCAGCGTTCCCGGCCCCGGCCGTCCAAGCGCAGCAGAGGGGACCCACGGTCGTGCTTGTGACCAAGAGTGACGCGTGCCCCTGCCAGCTGAGCCTATGCGTGGCCGCCGAGCAGGAGGTCCGGAACTTCGTGGCCGACACCGGGGGACAGGTGGGCCTGGTGATCGTGGACCTCGCCAGGACCCCCGAGGCCGGGAAGACCTACAAGGCCTTTGCCGTGCCCGTGGTGATCCTCCAGGACGAAAAGGGCGAGGCGCTCGGCCGGTTCTACGGCTACGTGGAGGAAAGCCATCTCCTGCGGGAGTGGAACGAGTATCGTCAGAAAAAGGAGTCCCAGTGAAGCCTTTTGTCCTCGCCCTCGCTGGGTTGGCCGTGGCCGCCGTGGCGCTTTGGTCCCTCCCGGAGCTGGCCGCCCGCCAGGTGGCGGAGACCGGGCTGAGCGATCCGGCTTGGATTCCGGAACCCCGGGAGGCTCTTGGTCCGGGTGAAAGGGTGGTGTTTTTGGAGCTCGGCAGCGAGGGCTGCGAGTCCTGCGAGGCGATGAAGCCCGTGGTGCAGGCCGTAAAGGACCGCTATGACGACCAGGTAACGGTGATCTTCTATGACGTGCGCAAGAACCCTGGCGTAGCAGGGAGGTACCGGGTCACGTTGATCCCCACCCAGGTGTTCCTGGCACCGGACGGCACCGAGTTCTACCGCCACCAGGGGTACCTGCCCCTACCCATGGTGAAGGCCGTGCTCCACCGCATGGGAGTGAGACCGCCATGATCTGGCTCGGGCTCGTCTTTTTTGGCGTGGCTGCGGCGTTCTCGGCCCTGGGCCAGGGCGGCGGCGCGTTCTACGTACCCCTGCTCCTTGCGTGGGGCGTGCCGTTCCACCATGCGGCCACCGCCAGCCAAGCCGTGATCGTGGCCGTGTCGGCCTCGGCCATGCTCGTGTTCCACCGGGCGGGGTTTCTCGACTGGAAGCTCGTGCTCCTGATCGAGCCCGCCACCAACCTGGGGGCCGTGCTCGGCGGCTACTTCTCCCAGTACGTACCCGGTCACGTGGGCAAGGTGATCTTCGCCGCGGTCCTTGCAGTGGGGGCCTTTTTCATGATCCGGCCCGTGGCCGAGCGCCGGGAGCCGCCAAAGCGGGGCTTCGCCTACTGGACCCGCACGATGGGGGGCGAGACCTACAGCGTCAACTGGGTCGCCACGATCCCCCTGATGGTCTTGGCCGGGGGACTCGCCGGCATGCTCGGGGTGGGCGGGGGCCTCCTCAAGGTGCCGCTCATGGTGCTGGCCTGCCGGATCCCCATGAAGGTGGCCGTGGGCACGAGCTCCCTGATGGTGGGGCTCACCGCGCTGACCGGGCTCCTGGGCCACGCCGCAGCGGGCCACTTCGATCTGCGCCTCGCCTTGCCGCTCGCGATCGGCGGCTTTCTGGGCGCCCAGGTGGGGTCGCGCGTGTCGGTCCGGGTGGACAAGCGCCACCTGAAACGGGCCTTCGGGGTCCTCCTCGTGGTGATCGCGGCGTGGATGACCGCCTCGGTGCTGCGGGGAGTTTGACGGAGGAACCGTGAGATGACCGGCATGGGGCTTCTCGCCAACGCCCAGACCTACATCCAGACGAACCCTTGGCTCGCCTTCGTGGCGGTGTTCGTGGGCGGGGCGCTGACCGCGTCGAGCCCCTGCGTGCTGGCGATGATCCCCCTCGTGATCGGGTTCGTGGGCGGATACGACGGGATCTCGGGCTGGAAGCGCAGCTTCGGGTTCTCGCTCGTGTTCGTGTTCGGGCTGGCGGTGAGCTTCACGGCCATGGGGGTGATCGCGGTGAGCCTGGGGCGGCTCTTCGGCGATGTGGGCGAGTTCTGGCCGTGGGTCATCGCGGCGGTGTGTCTGGCCATGGCCGCCCACCTCTGGGACCTTTGGACCTTTTCGGTGCCCGAGGGGCTCGCCCGCTACCGGCCCAGGCACGCCGGGGTGATCGGGGCGTTCACCCTCGGGCTTTTGTTCGGGCTCGTGTCGGCGCCCTGCGCCGCACCGATCCTGGTGGTGGTGCTCACCTACATCGCGTCGCAGGGAAACCTGCCGTACGGCCTGGCCCTCCTTTGGACCTACGCCGTGGGCCACTGCCTGCTGATCGTTGCGGCCGGCACCAGCATGGGCGTGGCGAAGCAGCTCATCCGGTCCCGCGGCCTCGGCCGGGCCAACCGCGTGCTCAAGCGGGTGGCAGGAGCGCTGATCGCCGGTGTGGGCGTGGCAATTTTGGTGAGTTCCTGACCCGTTCCAACACGTTACAACCGGAGGTGATGCCATGAAGGTCGAGGTTCTGGGAACCGGATGTGCCAAGTGCGACAAGCTCTACGAGGCGGCCCAGGAGGCCGTGAGACGGTCGGGCAAGGACGCAGCGGTGGTCAAGGTAGAGGACCTGGCCGAGATCATGAAGCGAGGCGTCATGCTCACCCCGGCCCTTGCGATCGACGGCGAGGTGAAGGCCGCGGGCAAGGTGCTCAAGCCGGACGAGATCGCCAGGATGCTGGGGTGATTCCGCGGCCGGTACCCCATTCTCACCCACTAAAGGAGGTGCACCATGCAGTTCGAGCAGCTTTTCGACATGGCGGTGAAGTTCCACGGACATCGGTGCCCGGCCATGCCCATGGGCCTGCGGGCGGGGCTTGCGGCCATGAAGGTCCTCGGCGCCGAACGGGCGCAGGACAAGGAGCTCTACGTGATCTCCGAGACCGGCAAGGGCCACGCGGCCGGGTGCTTTCTGGACGGGATCATGGCGGCCACGGGCTGCACCTACGGCAAGTCGAACATCGAGAAGAGGTACTGGAACAAGATGGCCTTCACCCTGGTGGATACCCGAAAGGGCAAGGCGGTACGGGTGAGCCTGAAGCCCGAGTTCTTCGAGCAGGCCCTGCAATCCCCCTTCGTCCAGCAGCGCCGAAAGGGCATGCCGCCCCAGGACGTGCCGGCGGAGGTGCTGGAGCCTCTGCTCCAACGGGTCCTCTCGCTGCCCGAGGAACAGTTTCTGGATATTTCCGATCCCTTCGACTTCCCGTGGGAGGGCGGGCAGGCCTGCTTCGACGTGGTCCGGTGCGATGGGTGCGGCGAGGCCGTGTTCACGAACGCGGTGACCGAGAAGGACGGCAAGACCCTGTGCGGGGGCTGCGCCCGGCCGTTGTAAGGGTAGGGCCCACGCGAATCCAGGGGTCGGGGCGGGCCGAGGCATCGCCCGCCCCCCGGCCTGCACGAAGAAGAACCGAGCTTGGAGGATTATTCCATGCCGTTTGCCCGCTCGTCGTGCCCGCTACCCCAGGGTCCCCCGACCGCCGAGACCACGCCCAACCGCCCTTTGACCCTCTGGGCCGGCGTCGGGGCCGGCCTGCTGGTGTGGTTCGGCCTGTACGGGAACCTGGAGCTCGCCACCCGGTGGCTCACCCGGGACCTTCTCGGCGTGGACCCCGCCACCCACCTGGGCTCGGCGGTCGTCTTCTTCGCCTTCGAGGTGCCCAAGGTTCTGATGCTGCTGACCCTGGTGGTGTTCGGAATCGGGATCGTGCGCACGTTCTTCACGCCCGAGCGCACCCGCGCGATCCTGGCCGGGAAGCGGGAGTCGGTCGGCAACGTGCTCGCGGCGCTGCTGGGCATCGTGACCCCCTTCTGCTCATGCTCGGCCGTGCCCCTGTTCATCGGGTTCGTGACCGCCGGAGTCCCCTTGGGGGTCACCCTGTCGTTCCTGATCTCCGCGCCCATGGTGAACGAGATCGCTCTGGTGCTCCTGTTCGGGCTGTTCGGGTGGAGGATCGCGGCCCTGTACCTGGTGACCGGGCTCGCCGTGGCGGTGGTGGCCGGGTGGGTGATCGGCCGGATGCACATGGAACGGCACGTGGAGGACTGGGTGCAGGAGCTCGACGGCTCCGGGTCGCAGGTTCCTGAAGCCGGCCTCGTCTGGGCCGACCGGGTGCGCGCCGGGCTCGTTGCCGTGCGCGAGATCGTGGGCAAGGTGTGGGTCTACGTGGTGCTGGGCATTGCGGTGGGCGCTGGCATCCACGGGTACGTGCCCGAGAACTTCATGGCCTCGATCATGGGCAAGGGAGCGTGGTGGTCGGTGCCCCTGGCCGTGGCGATCGGGGTGCCCATGTACTCCAACGCGGCCGGCATCATCCCGGTGGTCCAGGCCCTCCTGGGCAAGGGCGCGGCCCTGGGCACGGTGCTCGCGTTCATGATGAGCGTGATCGCCCTGTCCTTGCCCGAGATGGTGATCCTGCGCAAGGTTCTTAAACCCCGGCTCATCGGCACGTTCATCTCGGTAGTGGCCGTGGGGATCCTGATCGTGGGGTACCTGTTCAACGCCCTGCTGTAGGCGGAGCCGGCCGGTGCCCGTGGCCCCGTCTGAGCCTCCCCCAGGGGGATGTCGTCTGCTGGCCCAGGGCGGGTTGACAAGGAGGCGGCATGTCGTTAGCATGCTAATTATACCCCTGTGCGGAGAAGCCTTCGATGCCCTTGTTCAACCCCCGGGACAGCCTCGGATTTCAGTGCTCTCTCACCCTGCGGGCCTTTACCGCCGCCCTGGACCGTCGGCTCGGCGGCTCCGGGATCAGCCGGGCCCAGTTCATGGCCCTGGCCCATCTGGTGGGGGTCGGCCCCATGCCCCAGGCGGAGCTGGCCGCCCACCTGGGCATCACCCCGGCCTCGGCCGTGCGGCTCATCGACCGCATGGAGAGGGACGGCTGGGTGGAGCGCCGCCCCGCCCCGGAGGACCGCCGGGTGAACCTGGTGGCGCCGACGCCCAAGGCCCTTGCCGTTTGGGACGACCTGTCGGCCCACGCCCGGGCCCTGCTCGAAAGGGCCTACCGGGGCATCCCGGAGGAGGAGATCCGGCGGACGATCCAGACCCTGGAGCGGGTGCGGGAGAACCTGGCCGGGAACGAGGAATGAGTTTTTTGTCCTATTAGTTAGCTAAGCAATTAATGCGTTGCTAATCAAGGAGTCTGTCATGCGTCGAACGCTTTTCCTCCTTCTCCCCCTCGTTCCCCTCGCGGCGGGCGGAGCTCTCGCCGTGAAGAGCAAAAGGGCCCGGGTGGCGGCTGCCCCGGCCCCGACCCTGCGCCCCACTCCCGTTCGGGTGGCCCGGGCCGCCATCGGCACCCTCGAGGACCGGCGTGCGTTTCTCGGCCGGGTGCTCCCCTGGCAGGCCGCTGAGCTGTCGGCCCAGATCGGCGCGAGGGTTCTGGAGGTGAAGGTCCGCGAAGGGGACCGGGTCCGGAAGGGGCAGGTTCTCGTGGTCCTGGACGACGACGAACTCCGCAACGCAGCGGCCGGGGTGGAGGCCCAGATCCGGCAGGCCGAGGCCCAGGCCGAGGCCCAGGCCGCCACCGCGGCCTCGCTCGAGAGGACCGCCGCCTACTGGCAGCGGGAGGTGGAGCGGGACACGGCCCTGGCCCGGGAAGGGGCGATCGCGCAGGCCGCGGCCGACGCCACGGCCGACCGGCTGAACGAGGCCTTGGGACGGCTCGAAGCCGCGCGAAAGGCCCTGGCCGCGGCCCAGGGGCAGGTCGAGGCGCTGCGCCGGCGCCTCGGGGAGGTGAGCGCCCGGCTCGCCTACACCCGGATCCGAAGCCCGTTCCCGGGCGTGGTCGCCCGGAGGCTGTGCGACCCCGGCGACCTGGGGGTTCCGGGCCGCCCCCTGGTGAGGGTCGAGGACACGTCCCGGTGGCGGGTGGCGTTCGACGTGCCCCAGGGAGACCTGGGCCGGGTCGGCCGGGGCTCAACCGTGCGGATCGGGGATCTCGACCTGACGCTCCGGGTCGACCGCGTCTATCCGTCCCTCAACCCCGACCGCACGTGCACGATGGAGGCTTACGCGCCCGGCGGGCCTCCCCTGGCCTCGGGCACGTTCCATCCCCTGGAGGTCGTGCTCCAGCGGTTCGAGAACGCCGTGCTCGTGCCCGAGGCCTCCCTCGTGCGCACGCCCGACGGGAAAACGGCGGTGTTCACCGTGGCCGGGGGGAGGACCCGCCCGATCCCCGTGACGCCCCGGATCGTCCGCGAGGGGCTCGCAGCGGTCGAAGGCGTCGAGCCGGGCACCGAGGTCGTGGTGAGCACCTACCTCGGGTGGAACCGCCTGGCCGCCGGGGAGCTCGTGGAGGCGGTGCGATGAACCTGACTCGGTTTGCCCTTCGCAACCCCTACACCGTGCTCGCCCTGTCGCTGGTGGTCGTGGCCTTGGGGGCCTTCGCCTTCTGGCGCACGCCCACGGATCTGTTTCCGGACACCGTGCCCCCGCAGGTGGTGGTGGTCACGGTGGAGCCCGGAGCCTCGGCCGACGACGTGGCCGACAAGATCACCCAGGTTCTCGAAAAGGAGCTGAACACCCTGTCCGGCCTGAAACGCATCGTGTCCACGTCCCGGGACGAGGTCTCCTCGATCAACGCCGAGTTCGTCTACGAGAAGCCGGTGGGCGAGGCCGTGGTGGACGTGCAACACGCCGTGGCCCGGGTGCGCGGGGACCTGCCGGCTGATGTGCGTGAGCCCCGGATCTACCGGATCACCGACGCCAACCGCCCCATCCTCACCCTGGCGGTGCGCCCGAAGCCCGGCAGCCTCAAGACCCTGGCCGACGTTCGGCTCCTGGCGGAAAACGACCTCAAGGACTTCTTCCTCGGGGTTCCGGGCGTGGCCGATGTGGACGTGTTCGGCGGGCACCAGCCCGAGGTGGTGGTCCGGGTGGACCGGGACGGCCTCTCGGCCCGGGGGCTCTCCCTGGGCCAGGTGCTGGCCCGGCTGGCGCAACAGAACGTCTCGAGCCCCGCCGGCGTGGTGTACGGGGCCAAGGGAGAGTACCTGGTCCGGGTGTCCGGGGAGTTCCCCAACGCCCGGGCCCTGGAGGAGCTCCCCCTGGCCTCTACCCCGGACGGCCGTCAGGTGCGCCTGGCCGACGTGGCCCGGGTGTCCCTCGACGAGGCCGACCCCCGCAGCTTCTACCACGGAAACGGAAAACCCGCCATCGCCCTCAACCTTCTCCGGGCGGACGGGGGGAACACCGTGGAGGCGATCCGCAACGCGAAAACGGCCCTTCCCGAGATCGAGCGGAGGTTCCCGGATCTCGCCTTCTCCGTCACGGACGACCAGCAGCCCATCATCGACATCAATGTCCACGGCATGCGCACCTCCCTGTGGCAGGCCGTGGCCCTCACCGTGCTGGTGATCTTTCTGTTCCTCGCGGATCTCCGGGCCGCCGCCGTGGTGAGCGTCTCGATCCCCCTGTCGTTCCTGACCTCCCTGGTGGTCCTGTGGTTCAGCCCCCACACGCTGAACATGGTGACCCTCTCGGGTCTCATCATTGCGGTGGGCATGGTGGTGGACGCCTCCATCGTGGTCCTCGAGAACGTGTACCGGCACTACGGGGCCATGGAGGTTCCGGACGCCCGGCGGGCCGCGATCGAGGGCACCGGGGAGGTGGCCCTGGCCATCACGGCCGGCATGCTCACCACCGTGGTGGTGCTGGTGCCCGTGTTGTTCACCAAGGGGTTCACGGGCCGCATCATGGCCCCCTTGAACCTCATGATCATCTCCACCCTGGTGGCCTCGCTCCTGATCTCGCTCACCGTGGTGCCCATTGTCGCCTCCCGGCTCCTGGCCCGGCCCCACGGGCGCAAGAACCGGATCGAGCGCCTCGTCTCGCCCGTCGGATGGGCCGTGGACCGTCTGACCGATCTGTACGTGGGGCTCGTGCGCCTGGGGCTGCGCCACCGCTGGCTCTTTCTGGGGCTCATGATGGCGTTCCTCGCGGTCACCCGGACCCAGGTCAAGCCCCTCCTGGGGGCCGAGGAGATGCCCCCCATGGACACCGGCATCGCCATCGTGGAGTTCGACACCGAGGCCTCCGCCCGCCCCGAGGAGGTCGAGCGGACCCTGGCGCGGGTGGAGCGGATGATCTACGAAACGCCCGGGGTGGAAGCCGTGTCCGCCGTGGTGGGGTCGGAGCCGGGGGCCGTGAGCTTCGGCGGCGGGGGGGCCACCACCCAGACGGCCCGGCTCACCGTCCACCTCGTGGACCGCACCCGGCGTTCCGACACGATCTGGCAGATCGAGAGCCGGTGGCGGGAGGCCCTGCGGACAATCCCGGGGGTGCGCACCTTCCGGGTTTCGGAGTACGGCGCCACGCCCGTGTCCACGACCAAGGCCCCCTTCGACCTGATTCTCTCCGGCCCGGACCCCCGGGTGCTCGACCGCCTGGCCGACCGGGTGATCGCCCGGCTGCGGGGAACCCCCGGCCTGGTCGATCTGCGCCGAAGCTGGTACCTGGACAAGCCCGAGACCCGGGTGCATGTGGACCCGGCCCTGGCGCGCCTGTACGGCACCTCCCCCGAGGACGTGGCCCGCAACCTCCGGGCCGCCGTGCAAGGGATCCCGGCCACCCGGCTGCGGCTGTCGGACTACCTGGACATTCCCATCCGGGTCCGGTACCGGGCCGACCAGGTGGCCGACCCGGCCCATCTGGCCGAGGCCATGATCCCCACGGCCAAGGGCCTGGTGCCCCTGCGCACGCTGGCCACCACCGGGTCGTCCCGGATCCAGCCGTTCATCACCCGCGAGAACCTCGTGCCCACCATCGACATCACGGCGGGCAACACCGGCCTCACCATCGGCCAGGTGACCGCGGCGGCCCGGCGCCGCCTCGCGGATCTGAAGCTTCCCGCCGGCTACACGCTCACGGTGGCCGGCACCGTGCGGGACATGGGGGAGAGCCAGGCCGAGATGGGGCGGGCCCTCGTGGTCGGGATCGTGCTCCTCTACATCCTGCTCCTGGCCATGTTCCGGTCGTTCGGCCACCCGGTGACGATCATGACCGCGATCCCCCTGGCCGTGGCCGGGGCCATGTGGGGTCTCCTGCTGTTCGACAAGCCCTTCTGCAAGCCCGCGTTCATGGGGATCATCCTGCTCGGGGGCACCATCGTGAACAACGCGATCCTGCTCCTGGACTTCGTGCTCGAGGCCCGCAGGAAGGGGGTCCCCAAGGACGAGGCGATCGTGGAGTCGGTGCGGCTGCGGCTGCGGCCGATCCTGATGACCGCGGGATCCACCGTCATCGGCTTCACCCCTCTCATCTTCGAGATGGCCGTGGGGCTGGAGCGCATGAGCCCCCTGGGCATCGCCGCGGGCGCGGGGCTCCTGGTGGGCACGGTGGTCACCACCGTGGCCGTGCCCGTGATCTACTCGGCCCTCGACTCCGCGGCCGCCGGGCTGCGGCGGGTGTCCGCGCGTCGCCGAACGGCGGCCGCGGCCGCCGCGGTCGTGGCCTTGCTGGTCCTGCCGGCCGCGCCGCGTGCCGAAGAGCCTTCCCCCGGCCCCCTGACCCTGGAGGCTGCCGTGGCCTTTGCCCTGGCCCACAACCCGAGCCTCCACGCGGCCCGGGCCCGGGTGGACCGGCGGGCGGCGGGCGTGGAGGAGACGGCCGCCCCCTTGCGTCCTCGGGTCGATCTCGTCGGGGGGCTCGCGTGGACCCAGGAGGAGCACGTCTTGCTCCCCGGAGCCACCGGAGATGTCCAGCGCTCGGACCGGTGGCGGGCGGATGCCGGCCTGTTCGCCCGGGCCCTGATCTGGGACTTCGGCGAGACCCGCTCCCGGGTGCGGGCCGCCCTGGCCCGGAAGGAGGCCGGCGCCGATCTGGAGTCACGGGTTCGGCAGGAGGTGATCTTCCGCGTGTCCCAGGCGTTCCTCGGGGTTCTCGCCACCGATGAGGTCCTGGAGGCCGCCCGGGCCACGGAGAAGAGCCTGACGGCCCTGGAGCAGACCACCCGGAGACTCGTGGCCCGCGGCAAGGCCCCCCGGATCGACGCGCTGAAGGTGCGGGTACGGCTCGCCCGGGTGCAAAGCCGCATCGCCGACCTGGAGGCCCAGCGCAAGGCCCTGATGGCCGCCCTGGGGGAGGCCATGGGGTGGCAAGGTGCGGAGATTCCCCCGCTGGCCCACGAAGATCCGCGGGAGGTGGGGGCGCCCCCACCCGTAGGGCCGAAACCGGACCGGCCCGACCTGCGTGCCGCCGAGACCGAGGCCCAGGCGGCCGAGGCCGAAGCCGAGGCGGCCCGGAAACGGCTCTACCCCCGCGTGGAGGTCCAGGCCTCCTACGCCCTGTACGGGGCCCCGGATCCCACCCCCCTGACCCCCGGGGGCGAAGACGATCCGTGGGAGGACGACGCGGTCGTGGGCCTTCGGATCACATTCCCCTGGCTCGACGGGGGGCTTCGCAGGAGCCGCATCCGGCAGAGCCGGGCCCGGGCCGTGGAGGCCCGCGCCGAGCGGGAGAAGTTGCTCCTCCAGGCACGGCGGGAGGAGACGCAGGCCCGGGCCCTTCTGGAAGGCGCCCGGGCCCGGATCGAGGCCGTCCGCACCGAGGTGAAGGAGGCCGAGGAGGCGCTGCGGGTGGAGAAGCTCAAGTACCGCGCGGGCAAAGGGGTGATCAACGACGTGCTCGACGCCGAGGCGGCCCTGCTCGAGGCCCGGGCCCTCCTTCGGCAGGCACGCAGAGAGGCGGAGATCGCCCGGCTCCAGGTGGCCCTGGCCGGGGGTAGCCTCGGTGCTCCGGAGCCCCCTCGGCCCTGAGCGGCCTCCCGTCGGGACTGCCTGTACGATGGCCTCTTAGAGGTAGCCTGCGCTACATCCCCGCCGCGTACGGTGTATTAAAAACGGTTCATCTCTCTGACGGACCGAGCTTCTGTGGCCTCCCAACCCGCAAAGAGGTGCCGCCATGCCCCGCGTGCCGCCGATCGATCCCACCGACGCATCCCCCGAGGTGCAGACCGTGTTCGCCGAGATCCGGGAGGCTTTCGGGAGGGTGCCGAACCTGTTTCGGACCCAGGCCCACTTCCCCGGGCTCCTTCAAGCGAACTGGAACAAGGTGAAGGCCGTCATGATGGGGGGGCTCCTCCCCCGCAGGGTCAAGGAGGCCATCGCGGTGCTCGTGTCGAAGGACAACGCCTGCCGATACTGCGTGGCGGCCCACACCGCGGCCCTGCAGGCGATCGGTGCGTGCGAGGACGAGATTGCCCGCATTGTGGAGGACCCGGACGGGGCCGGTTTCTCGCCCAAGGAAAAGGCGCTGATCCGCCTGGCCCGCCATGCCAACGCCGATCCCCATCGCCTGCCCGACGCTCTGCTCGCGACGGTCCGTGCCGAGGGCGCCACCGACGCCGAGATCGTGGAGGCCTTGGGTGTGATGGAGGTGTTCGTGGCGTTTAACCGATTCCTGGACGCCCTCCAGGTGGACGTGGATTTCTGAGTGCCCTTGAGACCCGGAAGGAGCAGCCCCATGCCCGAGCCCGTGACGGAGACCTTCGAGGCGTTCAAGAACTCGTTCTTCTACGGATCCCGAAGCGACCTGGCGTTCAAGTTTCTGAAAAACCTGTCCAACGAGGACGCCGCGGAGTTCTTTCGGGAGCTCCTTGAGAACCTGGGGCGCACCGTGGACGACGGCGATGCCGGACGTCTCGTCCGGCTGGCCGTGGAGTGGCAGGCTCGGGCCTATGCAGGAGAGGGGGGTGGGAGATGGACGTACGAAGACGCTCCGTTCGCACCCCTCGAGAAACCCGTGCGGGAATCCGTGGTGGGGCTCTTGACCTCGAGCGGACATTTCGTCAAGGACGACGATCCCGAGCCGTTCGGGGTGAAGGGCATGACCCAGCAGGAGGCCTGCCGTCGGATCAAGGAGTTTCTGAAGGCGCCGCCCACGCTGAGCCGGATCCCGGCCGACGTGCCGGCCGAGCGTCTGCGGGTGCGCCACGGCGGCTACGACGTGCGGGCCGCCCAGGCCGACCCCAACGTGGTGTTCCCCGTGGGCCGGCTGCGGGAGCTGGAGGCCGAGGGCGCGATCGGGCGACGGGCCGGAACCTTCTACTCGTTCGTGGGTGCCTGCTCCCAGCTCCGCCTGCTAAGAGACCATGCTCCCCGGTGGGCCGGGCTCCTCCGGGACGAGGGGGTGGCCGCGGTGCTTCTGGTGCCGGTCTGACCGGTGTGCCACGTGTCCGTGGGACACGTCGCCCGCACGGTCGAGTCCGCCGGCATCCCTACCGTGGCCGTGTACGTGAAGGCGTTCGAGAAGGTGGCCCGGGAGATGCGGCTGCCGCGGGTGCTCCTGACCCGGCATCCTGTTGGTCGGCCCCTGGGCGCCCCGGGTGACCGGGAGCGCCAGGCCGCGGTGGTGCGGGCCGCGTTGGAGCTATTGGAGACCGCACCGAACGGCGGGGTGGTCCGGGAGTTCGGTGAGCCTTATCGTCCCGGTCCCGGCCTCGCGGAGAAGGGTTGAGCCCGTTCCTCCCTCACGGGGGCCCCTCGGCCACGAACAGATTCCTGCCTTCGGCCCGAACACGGCCCGCGGACCGAAGCCGTGCCAGGGCCCGGGTCACGCTCACCCTATGGGCTCCTACCAGAAACGCGATCTCTTCGTGGGTGAGGGGGAAGGGGATCACCCAACCTCCCTTCCCCGGGGTTCCCACCTCACGGGCCACGTTCACGAGAACCCGGTACATCCGCTCCTCCAGCATGGGCTCCGACAGGGCCTCTAGCTTGCTCCGCAACTGCTCGATACGCCGGGCCAGGTTTCGGATCACCCTCAAGCCGATCCGGGGGTTCTCCTCCACCAACCGCTCGAACCGGTCCTTGGCCACGCCGCAGACGAACATGGGCTCGAGGCACGTGGCCGAGACGGGGTACTCCCCTTCCTCCTCCAGGAACACGCTCTCTCCCAGCAGGTCGCCGGCGTGCCGGATGTCGAGGGTGAGGACCCGGCCGTCCTCGGTGACCTTCCACAGCTTCACGGCCCCTGCTTTCAGAAGGTACATGGTGTCGGCCCGGTCCCCCTGGCGAAACAGCGCCTCCCCCGGCTCCAAACGTCGCCGTTCCAGATGCCGGGCCACCATCTGCCGGGCCTCGGGGTCGAGCCCCTCGAACAGCCAGACCTGCCCGATGCACCGGGGGTGGGGCCCGGGGCCAGCGAGACGTTCGCAAAGGCACCGAGGTTCGCTCATGATGGGTCTCCTTCCATGGAGCTTTCGCTAGGACGCTGGGATGTTGGGAGGCTTGAAAACCTCCCGGATTCCCACACGCTCTGGGCACGACCCCGCCTTTTTCGGCATTGCATCACGGGCGAGGGGGAGTGTGGGGCTAGGATCTTCCCCCCTTCTGTCGCCCCCGACAAGCTTGTTTCGGTGCCCTCGGCTGGGTTGCACCTCCCTTCTCACCCGTCCGTTACGTGGTCGGAGGTGCCGAAGTTGGGGGGCGGCCTCGGTTCCGGTTCCAGGGACGGACCCTTTGCGGTACCCGAGGAGGCTTCCAGGGGCCGCAAGGGGTGGTACGCTACTAAGGCCTACGAAGGTATTGCCGGACGCGGGTGGGGGGCTGGCTCCGGCCGGGCGCGAGTGCGGCACCCCTTTCGCCGCGCCTTCGCATGCCGTCGTCAGCCCGGTAGGCCGGGGCGCCGGTGGCGGGAGTTCCGGAACTTCCAAGGCGATTCCGGCTTGGTGAGGGCGCGGCGACGTGAGGGGCCGCGCCCAGCTCTCCCAGCCCCCCACCCGCTGGTTCCCTTGTGAACGCCGGAGATCTGACAATAGTTCCGTTGGTATTAGTAACGGACGGGGGCGTTTCCCCTGGCTGTGCGCCCGTTGCCGGTGCAGAGGACGGTATCCAGGGCCGAGGTTTCTTCCCCCACTCCGCACTCCTCAAGGGAAGGGGCAAGCAACTGTGTTGCGTGTCAAGCCGGAACCGCGGAGCGGGGCTGCCAGGGAGTCCTGTCCCGGACGATCGCGTTTAGGATCGTGATCAGTTTGCGCATGCAGGCCGTGAGCGCGACTTTG
>Ga0256830_1000228_pt1 | contig 49286 bp, 50 predicted proteins | sample 128326metaG_FD_190537 | JGI IMG/M metagenome (GOLD analysis project Ga0256830, IMG submission 190537) | Hydrothermal vent microbial communities from Lau Basin, Pacific Ocean - 128-326 | ecosystem: Environmental > Aquatic > Marine > Hydrothermal vents | place: Pacific Ocean: Lau Basin | collected... | reverse complement strand
ATGCTATTGACCAGGATAATCCGGGACAGAAAATAGGTGGAGGTGTTGTGGCAGGAACTGTTCTGGGTATTTTAGTGGGTGTAGTTGAAACCACCAGCCTGGTGTCAATAAAAAGGGATACCGTCACCGTAGGTTTGCCCACGCCTCTTATCGAGTATACAAAGCGTGGAACTACCTATAAAACTTCTCTTTTAAAAATGGAGTTTTAGGGTAACCGCTATGCAGGGGGTGAATGATCCGTTACCCTTGTAGATTTTTTAAAGTAGAACTATGAAAATAATCTCGTTACCTTCTGTCATCTTATGTTTTGTTGCTGCCTCTGTTTTGTTTATGACAGGATTTGGAGCCGTTTCTACAGCGGCATCAAAAAACAGTAAGGAAAGGGGGAAGTCCATGAGCTTTATTATTACATCTGCGGCATTTTCTAATAACGAAGAGATTCCCAAGCGTTATACTTGTGACGGTGAAAATATTTCTCCACCTCTGTCATGGTCCGGCCTGCCCGAGGGAACCGAAAGCCTTGTTCTGATTATGGATGATCCGGATGCTCCTGACCCGGAGGCCCCGAAGGTAACCTGGGTTCATTGGCTGCTTTACAATCTTCCTCCAACCGCAACCAGCCTGTCTGAAAACATTGGAATAAATGACCTTCCCAATATGACAAAGCAAGGCATAAACGACTGGAAACGGACAGGATATGGAGGCCCATGTCCGCCTATCGGCCGCCACCGCTACTTTTACAAGCTTTATGCTCTCGATACCATGCTGCCGGACCTTGGCAAAGCCACTAAGGCTCAACTTGAAGCAGCGATACAGGGTAAAATTATCGGGCAGGCGCGGTTGGTGGGCACATACCGGCGTTCACGGTAGTATAGAGTATAAAGACTGTGATCTGAGCATGTTTTGCTACTCAATCCATCCCTTTACTGGGGCAAAGACCACGGACACCTTTTAGGAAGTGCCACCTGGAGCTTTGCGCCAGTGGTGTGAAAAGAATACTGCTTATTTCGGCGTTAGCGCTACAAGCAAAAATTAGTAGGAGGAAGCATCTATGAATAATGTGATCAAAACTATATTCTGGCTTTTAGCAGTAACTTCAATCACAGCCACTGCATTTAGCTCAGATTTTACGCCTGAATCATCGAATGGTATAGCGTACCCTTTGGGGTGGCAAAACTGGGCAACTATCGCCGTATCTCATCGCACAGACAATAATACTATCAGGTCAATTTTAGGTAATGATATCGCAATTAAGGCCGCGAGAGCAGGTAAAACAAACCCCTGGCCCGATGGAACCATCATCGGCAAGGTTGTCTGGAAAGGGACACAGTTGAAGGACTGGAAAGCTGCCACGGCCCCTAGCAAATTCGTACATGCTGAATTTATGTTTAAAGATTCGAAAAAATACTCTAGCACATATAATTGGGGCTGGGCACGATGGGTGGGATTGGAACAAAAACCTTTTCAGAAAGGGGTAGAGATTTGCACATCATGTCATATGCCTGTTAAAGATCGTGACTGGGTATTTACTGATCCTGCTTCACTACCCTAATTTGTGTTGGATAGATTGTCCTTTACACCTTTGATAAGGAGCTTGAGGCAGGAGACTATTCAAGTCAAAACCGCCTGGAGAAATACATAGGCCGTTAAAACTGATGCCGGCGGCCTTATCCTTGAAATATTCTATCCGAGTCAATCTACAATCTACAGGAGACATAAGAGGAATAGGAAGGGCTGGGTAAATAGATTCCCCTGTCCGGAATAACCTGAAGAGAACATTGATTCTTCATTCAAGTTTTTATAAAAGAAGACGATAAATGGAGGATGAATAAAAAAAGATGCTCTAAAGTTATCGGCAATGAAATCGAATGTCGAATTCACAGAGTAACTACGGGTAAAGATCCACCATCTAAAGCTTATGGATGATTGACAGGTTTAGACATCTATGAAAAAAGATAGGAGAAATACATAATGGACAATAGAAGAAAAGACATATTTTTCGCTTTAGTGGTTTTGGTTATGTTGAGTATCATCTCGGTCTTGATGTCAACAGGTATGGCTGAGGCCGAGTGTGATACTCCTGTTGATGTTCCCCTTTATGGAGGCCAGGTGATAGAAGTCGGGACAGTCAGCATTTGGAATGACGAGACGTTTCTTTACGTAAGATATAGCACTGCCGGAGGTTGGGGGTTGAGCGAGACACACCTCTCTGTGGCCGACACCTTAGACGGTATTCCTCAAACCAAGTCAGGTAATCCGATTCCGGGCAAATTTCAGTATAAGGCAGATTACGATCCGGCTGTCACCGATTATACATATGCTATAGATTCCAGCGAATGGCTTGAAGGCACTGAGCTATTCCTGGCAGCTCACGCTGTTGTGGAACTGGATGGTTATGAAACCGCGTGGGGTAATGGTCTGGATTTCCCGGGCAGTAATTGGGCTACCTATTTTACCTACATTTTGCAGTCTTGCGGTGAACCACTGCCTCAGTAGTAGATATGCCATGTTTTCAGTTTTTAGTCTGATAATAACCTTCCCCGGACTTCTAGTACCGGGGGAGGTTTAGACGCTATTAAATAGAGTGTATAGTCCCACTATCATGCCAGTTTATAGACATGCACTAATTACACATTTAACCGTAATCTACCTGTTTTTCTTGGCATGTGTGACAAGAGGCCGCTGCCCTTTTTCTTTAAAGCTGACAACTATTTTCTCTGCTTTATCAAAAGGAACGGTTATAAAAGAGAAAGTGTCCATTATCTGTATATCTCTGATATGTTTTGGCTTAACTGAGACCTTGCTCATAATAAGCTCGACAAGTTTTTTGGGATTCATCTTATCTTTTTTACCAAATGCCACAAAAAGCCTTGATTTGCCCTGTTGATCAAGTTGCTGTCCCTTTGCACCGATTTCTTTTATTTCACCATAAGCATCAGGATTAAGTTCTTCTTCAAAACAATAGTTAAGTGTAGCGGATAATACTTCTGCCGGATCTTTATCCTTGAGCAATTGTTTAGCCCAGTTGTAATATGTAATATCAATTTCATCTTCAAGGATAGAATTTATATCGTCATGTATTTTTTTCTTTTTTGTTTTGATAATATCTTTTACATTTGGTATTTTTGATTTTTTTATATCAGTCTTGGCGATTCGCTGTATAAACATCAATTGCTTATACTCGCTTGGAGTAATAAACGTAATAGCAGTGCCTTCATTTCCGGCTCTTCCGGTACGGCCTATCCGATGAACATACGACTCCGGATCTTGAGGGAGCGAATAGTTTATAACATGAGTGAGATTATTGACATCAATTCCGCGTGCTGCAACATCTGTTGCTACAAGTATATTTACTCCTTGTTTTTTAAATTTCCTAAGAGTTCGTTCTCTTTGTGCCTGTGATATATCTCCGTGAATAGCCTCTGCGTCATATCCTCTGTCTGTTAAGTGGTTTACAACAGAATCAACATCAATTTTTGTTCTGCAGAAAACCAGACCATAAAAATGATCTTCAATATCAATTATTCGGCATAGAGCCTCAAATTTATCAGAGGCTTTTACTTCGAAATATATTTGCTCAGTAAGGTTGGTTGTGAGTTGTTCTTTCTTGACTTTCAAAAGCTCATAACCATCCATGTATTTGCGTGCAAGACTTTTTATTTTTCCCGGCATTGTTGCAGAAAACAATAGTGTTCTTTTGTCGGGATTTGTATGCTTCATTATCTCTTCCATATCCTCGATAAATCCCATATTAAGCATTTCATCTGCTTCATCTAGTATCAGGTGCTCAATGTTTCCGAGCTTTAGTGTCTTTCTATTAAGATGATCAATTACTCTGCCCGGAGAGCCGACTACAATATGCACACCTTTTTTCAGTCTACGGAACTGCTCGTCAATAGATTGCCCACCATATATCGGCACTGTCTTGATATTTTTGTTTCCTTTAAGGGAATTGATTTCTTCTGATACCTGAATAGCCAATTCCCGTGTGGGAACCAGAATCAGTGCTTGAACCGTTTTTGACTCCGCATTAATCATTTCGATCAGTGGCAGTCCAAATGCAGCTGTTTTGCCCGTGCCTGTTTGGGCTTGAGCGATAATATTAGTGTCATCTCTTAGCATTACAGGGATAGTCATAGCCTGAATTGCCGTTGGTTCCTCAAACCCTTTTTTATTAATTGCGTCCAGTAACTTTGTTGAAAGCCCCAGGTCATTAAATGTCTTTTTGCTTGTCATATATTCCTCTTTAGCATATTTTTAGCGTATTTATTTTTTGGAAAATTTTAGTTTTGGTCAAATATTTTCCGGAAACTAAGTGTTGAAGTGTGAAGTTGTTTTTAGCGGATCTCTACTCTTTGTAATCCGTCATTTTCATGGATAAAAGCCTGCTCACACCGGCTTCTTCCATGGTAACACCATAGAGCACATCGGCACTTTCCATGGTTCTTCTGTTGTGGGTAATTGTTATAAACTGTGTGTTTTGGGACATCTCTCCAAGCATAGTTACGAATTTCTCTGTATTTGATTCGTCAAGCGGAGCGTCAACTTCGTCAAGAACACAAAGCGGTGATGGCTTGATAAGAAAACCCGCAAAGAGTATAGCGACCGCAGTAAGGGCTTTTTCGCCTCCGGAAAGAAGTGTAATGTTCTGAAGCTTTTTTCCGGGTGGTTGGGAGACTATATCCAGCCCGGCTTCAAGAATGTTTTCTTCACCTGCCAGGACAAGGTCTGCCCTGCCCCCACCGAACAGGGTGCGGAATACTTCCTGAAATTTTTTTCTAAGCAGTTCATACGCTTCAGTAAGCCGCTCCTTAGTGGTTTTGTTGATTTTAGATATAGCCTCCTCAAGGCTGCTTATCGACTGGTTCAGGTCGTTCTGTTGTGTCATAAGAAATTCGTACCTTTCAGAAAGCTCCTTGTGTTCTTCCAGAGACCCTAGACTTACAGGTCCCATGGCCGCCATTTTTTCACGAAGTTGACCGAGTCTCTCAACGCTCCCTTCAGGCAGGTCCGCCGGCTCTATTTCGGCGATATCGAGACCGTAGTTTTCAAAAATGTTCTTCGAAATATTTTCGACTTTAAGGTCAAGCTTTGCTATCTGAACTTCGAGTTCACTGATACGGTTTTTGATCGTATCAACTCGGGGGCGGAGCTCCCGAACCTCATTCTCCATTGCTTTAAGATCCATTGCACGCAGGTTAAATTCATCCTTTTTGGCATGCAGGGCATCGGTTTCGTTTTTGACACGGGTAATCAGTTCAGAAAGTTCCTTCGATGTCTGCTGCATTGCGGCTTCTATCTCCTGGATTTTACCATCCATATTTTTTCGCTCGTTTTGCATGGCCTCTTGCTGTCTCTGGTTTTCTTTTAGCGTCAGCCTTATCCGTTGCTTATCTTTCAGAAGGTTATCAAGACTGGTTTTGCGAGCATTAAATTCGACTCTGCGATCGGCAGATTGCTCCCTGAGTGTTTCGAGAAGTTTTTTATTATCGATAAGCTCAGCTTGCAGCGAACTTATCGATTCTTCGGCGTCATCTTTCTTGCCGGCTAACTCATCAAGTAAAAGAGTTTTTTCCTCCAGGGCTGTTGATAACCGTTTAAATTCCGAAGCGGCCTGCTCTTTCTCTGTCCGCATAAACTCAAGTCTCCGACGGTGTTGAGCCAGAGTTTCGGCTTCAGAAGATTCTTGTCTTTTCAACTGTTCAATACTACCTTCCGCTTCCCTGACCTGACTGCTTGTTTTTTCCAGATCCGACTCTACTGTTTCGATCCGGCTCTTGGACTCTTGCAGTAAAACAAACAGTCCTTCCGCTTGTTTTTCCAGCTTTCTTACAACCGATGCAAGGTCCTGTATCTCCCTTTTCATGCTCAAAATACCTTTTTCGGTTCCTCCATGGAGTACTCCGGATGATTCGAGCACCTCGCCGGCCAAAGTGACGAAAGTAACAGGTCCGGACGTTTCCCAAAGAGCAAGCGCTGTGTCCATATCGCTCACAACAACAGCATTGGCAAGCATATTGGTCACTATGCTTTTATCTTCGTCTGATTTTGCCGAAACCAGGTCAGAGGCCCTTCCTATCACACCATTGCCTTCCGGGATCTCAGCCAGAGCAACCGGCCGCGCAGAAGCAGGAAGAAAAACACCCCGGCCATATCCTTTATTTTTCAGGTAACTTAATGCCCTGCACGCCTCGGCGTGATCCTGCATGATGAGCGACTGTATGCGTTCACCCAACACGGCCTCGATCGCGACCGCGTACTTTCCAGGCACTTGTATTGAGTCTGCAACAAGAGCTTTTATCCTGAGATCATGCTCGCTTCCGCTTCCTTTTATAAGGTTTCTGATGCCTTTTCTGTACCCTGCAAGCCCGTCCTCCATATCTTTAAGAGATTTTTGCCTGGAGGATGCAGCCACCAGCTCTTCCTTAGCGTGACGATACTCGTCTTCAACTTGCTTGAGACGTGTGCGCGATGCCTGAAGTTCATCTGCCGCTTGCATCTGTGTCTGTTTAAGTTGCTCCAGCCGCCTGGTTTGATCCTCCAGGGTTGAGCGGGTAGCAGTAAGAACACGCTCCGCATCAACAACTTTGCATTCGATACTATCGATTTCTTCTTTAGCACGGATTTCATTACGTTTCTGATTGTCTTTTTCACGTTCCAGGTTCGATAGTTCGTTTCTGGTATGCGCAAGGTCCTCTGTCTGCCTAAAAAGACCACGGCGCTTTTCATCCAGAGCCTCTTCGATATCAAAAAGGTTTTCCTCCACCTCCTTGATTTTTGAGACTCCGTCTTGCAACCGGTCTTGAAAATTATCGACTTCCAGCCTAAGATTTTTCTCTTGTTCTTCCAGTTGTTCGATTTCGCGGCATAGCGTAGTTTCGCGGTTTTTTAATTCGGTCTCTCTGCCGTCGTTTCTGGCATACCTTTCCTCGATATTTTGGTGTTCACTCTTAAGTAGTTCAATTCGTCCTTCCATGCTGGTAATACGTTTCTCGATAGCATAGATATCCTGTTGTGTTTTTTCTATTTTAGATTCCTCTTCCGACATAACCAGCCGTCGTTTTTCTACTTCGGAATCCTTTCTCTCAAGTAAAGCGGCGGATGCAGCTTCTTTAATTTTCAGGTCACTGCGCTCTGTATCTGCCTTGTTTTTTTCATACGAAAGTTTCCGGAACTCCGTGCTGGAAAGCGCAAGTTCCAGTTCTTTAGCCTCTCCGGCCATTGCCTTGTAACGCTCGGCTTTTTTCGCCTGGCGTTCAATCGCGTTCATCTGGCGCTTTACTTCACCCACGATATCTTTAATCCGTTGAAGGTTGTTCCGGGCCGATTCAAGCTTTGACACCGTCTCTTGTTTTCTGACTTTGTACTTTACGACACCGGCCGCCTCTTCTATCAGAAAACGTCGGTCCACCGGTTTGGAGTTTATGATGTCACCCACCTTTCCCTGTTCAAGGATTGCGTAGGAACGCAGTTCCAAACCTGTATCCAGAAAAATATCCCTAATATCCCGTAGACGGCACTGCTGATTATTTATAAGGTACTCACTCTCTCCGGAACGGAACAGCCTGCGGCTGACCTTGATCTCATCTATAGGCATACCTGAGGGAAGTTCCCGGCTTACGCCTGATATTGTTATAGAGACCTCTGCCATACCCTTCTGTTTCTTTCTTTCCGTGCCGTTAAAAATGACCTCTTCCATTTTTTCGCCTCTTAGGTTCTTAGCGCTCTGCTCGCCTAAAACCCAACGGAGGGCGTCTACCACGTTGCTTTTACCGCAGCCGTTTGGACCAACAACAGCCGTAATACCGGGATGCATCTCTAAAACGGTTTTATCCGCAAAGGATTTGAATCCGTTCATTTGAATCTGGTTTATACGCATTTTTCTCTTTGGACCAGGATAATTTAATAAAGAATTATAAGCCGAATTAGCCTAGTTTTTGCATAAATTTTTGTCTTGTAATTACACTGCCAGGTTAATATTATCAGTTATCTAAAATGAGCTTTTCCACCCTTATTTGGTTGCCGTCCAGGCGGCCGATACCCAGAAAGGTCCCATCCGGAGCCTGTAGTTGAAAAGGTTCGGCCTCGTTGGGTGCTTTTTCGAAAAAGCTCGGGTCCAGTGGCACTCTGACTCCATTAAGAATCTTTGTCAGCAGCCCCCTGGATAGAGCTTCTGTTTCTCCGGATAGAGCCTCCGGCTCTTTGGGGAGCCTGCATATTTTAAGGAAATCGAGAGCTTTATCAAGTGGTACGAGATCGCTTTCTCCAAGCTGCTCAAAATCTGTTGCAGATTCCACTTTGAAGTCCCCAACGGCGGTTCTGACAAGAGACTCCAAATGACCTCCAACACCGAGTTTCCGGCCTATATCGTCACAAAGCGTACGGATGTATGTCCCCTTTGAACACTCCACTGTGAAGGTTACAAGAGGCACCTGGATGGATTCAATGTTTATATAAGATATCTCCACTTGTCTTGCTGTGCGTTCAACCACTATCCCCTTTCTTGCAAGTTTGTAAAGAGGCGTTCCTTTCTTTTTTAGTGCGGAAAACATGGGAGGGATCTGTTCGATCTTTCCAACAAAACTCATAACTGCCTTTTTAATGTCAGTACCGGACAAACCTGCGGTATCGGTCTTTTCAAGCAATCTCCCGAATGCGTCTTGTGTGTCGGTAACTTCGCCAAGCTTGAGGACCGCTCTGTATCTTTTAGGACGGGTCTGGAGGTAGTCTGCAAGACGTGTGGCTTTGTTCAGGCAGATAAGGAGCACACCGGTAGCGTAAGGGTCAAGTGTGCCGCAATGTCCCGCTTTTTGGGCCTTGAATACATGTTTTACGCGGTTTACAGCTTCCTGCGATGTTATGCCGGGCGGTTTATTCAGGTTTACGACTGCCGAGTGCATCCTTTACCATGGTTGTAACCTTTTTCTCCACCTCGTTCAACCGGCCTTTCATCAGACCGCCTGCGGCGTTGTGATGTCCTCCGCCTCCCATGGCTTCAGCAATTGCGGCCACGTTTACACGCCCTTTGGATCGCATGCTTACCTTGAATGAATCAGGTCCTATCTGCCTGAGAAACACTGCAACCTCCACCCCTTTAATGCTTCTTGCAAGGTTAGCGAAGTTCTCGGTGTCTTCAGCCGATGTTCCGGTCTCTTTATACATACTGTCAGTGACACTTATTACCGCTACTTCGCCGTTACGCTTAAGTCCGTTAAGGGCTTTTCCCATAAGGGCCATGCGTTCAGAGGAAATGCTTTCATAGATGTTTTCAGTTACATTCCATGGGCTTACACCTGCTTCCAGCAGCTCGGCTGCAGCCCGGAAAGATGAAGGAGATGTGCTTGAGTATCTGAATCCACCTGTGTCTGTGACTATAGCGGTATAAAGACATAGTGCGGTATCTTTGTCCAGCGGTGCGCCGAGTGCGTGTATCAGGTTGAAGACCATCTCACCGGTTGAAGATGCATCGGATATTCCCCATTTTATATCACCGAAGTTCTGCTTGGTGAGGTGATGATCCACCACAAGTTTTAGTTTGCCCGGCAGGTTCTTAAAGCCTGTTCGTTCGACTTCTCCGCAGTCCAGCAGGATGAGAACATCAGGTGTTGTTTGAGGCAGAGTATGACTGAAATCCTCCCATCCGGGTAGAAAACGGTATACTTGGGGAATAGGGTCGTTGTTTAGGAGGGTTACCTCACGTCCCATATGTTTTTTAAGAACACGGGCCAATGCCAGCGCAGAGCCCAGGGCATCTCCATCCGGGTTGATATGTATGACGATCAGGAAGCTGCGGGCTTTCAGAATCGCTTTGACAAGGTTATCTGGAACTTTCATTAATTGGCTGTTTATTCTTCGTTCTTGATTTTATTAAGAAGACGATCTATTTTGGCTCCCTGCTCCACAAGCTCGTCTATACGAAAGACAAGTTGCGGCGTATATCTCAAGCGTACGCGCTTTCCGAGTTCTGATCTTACAAATCCCGCAGAAGCGTTCAAAATTTTCAATGTTTCATCCTGGGTTTCTCTGTTTAGGATGCTGATATATACCGATCCGTGTTTCAAATCATCACTGATTTTCACTTCGGTCACTGTGACGAATCCCACTCTGGGATCCTTCAGGCGGTACTGGATGATATCGGCAACCTCCTGGCGTATGAGGTCGGCAACGCGAACCGATCGCTTGTATCTATGCACTGCAACCCACCTTTGAGTGGTATTTTTTTACAAATTCATCAACAATAGCATACAAACACAGGTACAGACAACCGTGTTGGATTTTTCAGGTATCGGCCTTTGGCCGCATGCTTGAATCAAACGCGGGGCAAACGATCTATTAGCAGCATGTATTTTGGTCGACTTTTATCTGTTTATCCAACCTTATGCTTTTTTTTGTTGCATTCATACATTCTAAATTTTATAATAATATATATTGAAGTTATAAAAACCGCCTGCCTTGTGCGTGATAAACAGGAATGTTGATCCGACTCCAAGAAAACGGACACCAATATCAAAGGAGGGATGTGCATGGCTCCACGTTGGAGAAAGCCTAAACCTCCTTTTGAGGTGACCATTGATCCTGCAGATTGGGATCCAAATTCTTATTTACACGGCAAGGCGGGTTTTTTTCGGATGTTTTTTATGTTGATGTGGAGCATTCGGAAACCGGCCGCGCCAATTGTTAAGGTTCTTTTCTCAAAGAAGGACGTTGTGAATAGATCTGATTTATTGAACTTCTTGTTCTGCTGTAACCCATGGTTGAAGCAGCGGAAATGGGAAATCAGGCTTATGCCTGCTTTTTTTCATGGGAGAAATTGCACCCTTCTTGCCGCGAGAAAATATCCGTCTTTAATGCCGACCGGTCTGTAGTTTCTTTAGTCTATGTCCACATCACTAGTGAATTATAAGAGAGGAGCCTGCTGCGGTTTTGCGGGCGCTGGTGCGTGGAGTTATTCTCATCAAAAAGGCAGGCGCCGCTTGCATGGCGAATGCAGCCTAAGGAGCTGGATTCTTTTGTGGGGCAAGAGCACCTTCTCGGTCCGGGCCGTGTACTACGCCGTGCTATAGAGGAAGATGCCTTTGTATCCCTGATTCTTTATGGTCCGCCAGGTACCGGCAAGACGGCGTTGGCTCACATAATAGCCAAGACCACGGAATCGGAATTTCTCAGCCTAAACGCTGTCACATCCGGAATACCAGACATACGAAAAGCCATAGTAACCGCTAAAAGCGCATCTCTTGCCGGCCGGAAAACTATTCTGTTTATCGACGAAATACACCGTTTTAACAAGGTTCAGCAGGATGCCCTGCTTCCTGAGGTTGAAGAGGGGACTGTAACTCTTATCGGTGCATCAACCGAAAATCCGTTTTTCGCGCTTGTTCCTCCCCTTGCTTCCAGGTCGATGATCTTCCAGTTCAATCCGCTGTCTATTGAACAAATAAGGGCTGTCATATGCCGTGCTATTTCAGATCCTGATTACGGCTTCGGTAACAAAAAGATAGCAATAGATGATGGTACGCTTGAACGGATAGCGTCACTGGCCGGTGGAGATGCCAGAAAGGCGTTGAACGCCTTGGAGCTTGCCGTGCTGTCTGCGGAAAAACCTGCTTTTGATTCAGTGGTTATTGATGAAGGCCTGGTAATGCAGGTTTTTCAGAAAAGCTCTGTTTGTTACGGTGAGGATGAGCATTACGACACTATATCGGCCTTCATAAAAAGCATGCGGGGAACCGACCCTGACGCCGCTATTTATTGGTTGGCAAAAATGCTGGAAGGAGGGGAAGACCCTCTGTTTATCGCCAGGCGTATTGTGGTATGCGCTTCGGAAGACGTGGGAAACGCAGATCCGATGGCGATTGTAGTGGCTACTGCCGCATCACAGGCCGCACGTGAAACCGGTATGCCTGAAGCTCGAATTCCACTGGCTCAGGCTGCCGCGTATATTGCCTCAGCTCCCAAAAGCAATTCCGTGATTAAGGCTATAGATTCCGCGCTTGACGATGTTCGCTCCGGGGATGTTCAAAGTGTTCCGGCGCATCTTAAAGATGCGCACTACCCAGGCGCGAAGCGGCTTGGAGCAGGCAAAGGATATTTATATCCTCACGGCTATGACGGGCACTACGTGGAGCAGGTCTATCTGCCTGGCCAAAAGTCTTATTACCAGCCTTCTGATGAAGGCTTTGAACATATCATAAAGAACAGATTGCATAGGAGACGCCATGGATAACCTTTTAACAATGGGTGCACTATTGATTTTGGGCCTTGTTGCCGGTTTCGGTTTAGCTACGGTCTGGAAAAAGGGTGCTGCGGAGAGAAAGCTTAAAGAGGCCGAGGATATGGCCGTAAAGCGTATAGAGCAGGCGGAAAAGGAAGCTGAAACAATCAAGAAAGAGACCGACCTTGAAGCGAAGGACCGTATCCTTCAGGCAAAGGCCGAAATGGAACAGGAGCTTAAGGAGAGGCGTAAGGAGCTGACACAGGCTGAGCGCCGCATCTACCAGAAGGAGGAAAACCTGGAGCGTAAGTCGAACAATCTCGAAAAACGCGAGCAGGAGTTTGTAAGCAGGGATAAAGAATATCAGAAAAAAGAAAGCATTCTGGCCGAGAAGATTTCGCAGGCCGACGAAGTGGTGATAAAGCAAAGAGCCGCTCTTGAACGTATATCCGGACTTTCCAGCGAAGAGGCTCGAAAGGAATTTCTCAGCTTGGTTGAGGAAGAAAGCCGGCTCGAGGCAGCAAGGCTTGCAAAGCGTATCGAGGATGAAGCCGTCGAAAGTGCTAAAAAGAAGAGCAAGGAGATAGTAAGCCTGGCTATACAGAGATATGCAAGCGACTATGTGGCGGATGTTACGGTGTCGGCCGTAAGTCTTCCTTCAGATGAGATGAAGGGGCGTATTATAGGCCGCGAGGGAAGAAATATCCGGGCGTTGGAGGCTGCTACCGGTGTAGACGTGATTATTGACGATACTCCGGAGTCGGTAGTGCTGTCGGCCTTCGATCCTGTCAGACGGCAGGTTGCCAGGATAGCCCTCGAAAAACTTATCTCGGACGGCCGGATTCACCCGGCAAGAATAGAGGAAGTCGTCGAAAAAACAGCAAATGAGATAGAGGCTGTCATAAAGGAAGAGGGTGAGAAAACAGTTTTCGATCTTGGACTTCATGCCATTCATCCCGAACTGGTCAAGCTTATCGGCAGGCTTAAGTACAGAACGTCTTATGCTCAGAATGTTCTGCAGCACTCTCGTGAGGTAGCTTATTTCGCCGGTATAATGGCGGCTGAGTTGGGAGTAAACGTGAAAGTTGCCAAAAGAGCGGGGTTACTGCACGACATAGGCAAGGCTGTTGACCATGAGCTGGAAGGCACCCATATGTCTATCGGAGAGGACCTTGCTAAGAAATACGGAGAAAAAGCCATTGTTCTTAACGCTATCCTTTCTCACCATGGTGATGTGGAGCCTAACTCTGTAGAGTCGGCGCTTGTAGCGGTGGCTGATGCGCTTTCAGCAGCCAGGCCGGGGGCCAGGCGTGAAAGTCTTGAAAACTACATGAAACGCCTTGAAAAATTAGAAGAAATGGCCAAGTCGTGTGAGGGTGTGGAGAACTGCTATGCGATCCAGGCCGGCCGTGAGGTAAGAGTGATGGTGAAGCCTGAGAATAACTCTGACGAAGCCTGTTTTCTTATGTCCAAGGATCTTGCAAAGCGAATTGAAAGCGAAATGACATATCCCGGCCAGATCAAGGTGACGGTTATACGGGAATCCAGGTTTGTGGAATATGCAAAGTAGGCGAAGGATGAATTTTGAGCTTTTAATTGTGAATTTTAAAGGGTGAATGGGGAAGGGCGGCTTGCCGGGGCAAGCCTGGTCAGGTTAGATGACAATATTTTTTGCTGGTGATATAGTGGGTTCGCCTGGACGCAAGGCGCTTAGGGAATACCTTCCGGGTATTGTCTCAAAGTACAATGTCGATTTTGTGATCGCAAACGGTGAAAATGCTGCAGGTGGATTTGGTATTACACGGAGCATTGCCGACCAGATCTTTGCGGCCGGTGTTCATTTAATCACATCTGGCAACCATATCTGGGACAAAAAGGATGTGCTGGGTTTTATCGATAGCGAGCCAAGACTTCTCAGGCCGGCAAACTATCCCTATGGTGTGCCGGGTCTGGGTTTTGGCGTATTTGTGACGCCGACCGGTGGAAAGTTGGGGGTTTTGAATCTTGCCGGCAGGGTTTTCATGCCTGCAATCGATTGTCCGTTTCAGTATGTAATGAAAAACATGGATCGGATGCTTAGGGAGACAAAAGTATTGGTTATAGATTTCCATGCCGAGGCCACTTCAGAAAAAATAGCTTTTGCAAGAATGGTTGACGGCCGCGCAACAGCCGTAATCGGTACCCATACCCATGTTCAAACCGCCGATGAAAGGCTGCTTCCAGGGGGAACCGCTTACATAAGTGACGCCGGAATGACCGGCCCGGTGGAATCGGTTATTGGTACCGAACCTGATATTATAATTGATAAGTTTCTTACACAGCTGCCCCGGCGCTTTGAAGTCGCCAAAGGTCCCAGGCGGTTGGACGGTGTGGTTCTAAACCTGGACGAAAAGACCGGCAGAGCGCTCGAAATTCAACGGGTAAGTCTATCAAAGTGATAACGTTCATTCGAGACTGCGGTCGTAGAGCCTCTTTTTCGACAGACCATAAGTTGAGGATATTTTGCGGGCCGCGTCTTTTCTTGAAACACCGGTTTGCATAAGCGTTTTCATTTCGGCAAGAGCCTCGTCTTCGGAAACGGGCTCTGACTTTGTCCGTCCCTCAATAACTACAACAAACTCGCCTGCCACTGTGCTGTTGTCCAACTGATCTATAACCGATGAAATAGTGCCGCGTAGAATCTCTTCGTGCAGCTTTGTAAGTTCCCTTGCTACAACTGCTTTTCTGTCAGCTCCGAAAATACTCTCCATATCAACCAGGGTATCCATAACTCTGTGCGGAGCTTCATAGAAGATCAGTGTCTCGCGCTTTATGGCAAGTTCGGATAAAAACTTTCGTCTTTGCGAGGCTTTCGGAGGAAGAAAGCCGATAAATGTAAATGATTCCGTGGGAAGTCCCGAGATTGAGAGCGCGGCAATCATTGCAGACGGGCCGGGTACCGGCATCACGTTCATCGCTTTCTCAAGTGCACGCCTAACAAGTACGGATCCGGGGTCTGAGATGCCTGGGGTGCCGGCATCCGAGATAAGCGCAACGTCTTTATCGTTAAGCAGATGTGCCAGCACTTCTTCGGCCTTCACCTTCTCTTTTGCTCCCCAGTAGCTGATCATCGGGGTTTTAATATCGAAATGGGTCAGAAGTTTTCTGGATCGGCGTGTGTCTTCGGCAGCGATAAGATCGACCTCTTTAAGAACTCTGAGAGATCTTAGCGTCATATCTTCAAGGTTGCCTATAGGTGTTGATACTATGTAGAGGATTCCGGACATTAAAGTTAAGTTTAACAGTTCACATTAGCAGGAGTTACGGGCCGGTTTAATTGGTATACGCCACTAATAGTTTCTATACCTGTTGGTTATAGGGTAACGCCGGTCCCGGCCAAAGGCCCGGTGAGTTATTTTTATTCCTGGTGGAGCTTGTCTCCGCTTATACTCTGAAAGGTCGATCAACCGAACGACCCTGGCTGCACACTCCGGGTGACACTCGGAGTTTACTATCTCTTCAAGGCTTTTATCTTCTTCTATGTAAGCCTTAAGCACCGGATCCAGAACGTCATAAGGAGGAAGAGAGTCGGTATCTTTCTGCCCGGCTTTTAGCTCGGCTGTCGGGGGTTTAAGAAGTATGCTATCTGGGATCCGGTTTTTTTTACGACCGGTGCGGTTTCGCCATGAGCATAAATCATAGACAAGGGTTTTTGGCACATCCTTTATTACCGCGAACCCGCCGGCCATATCGCCGTAAAGAGTTGCGTAACCCACACTCATTTCGGACTTATTGCCGGTTGTAAGCACAAGCCACCCGAACTTGTTGGATAGCGCCATGACCAGGGTCCCCCGGATTCTTGCTTGAAGATTCTCTTCTGTGATATCAGGCTTTCTTCCCTTAAAAAACGGTTCAAGCAGCAGCTTGTGTTGATTAAAAAGATCTGTAATCGGAATTTCTTCCATAGAAATTTTCAGGTTTTCAGCAAGCGCATAAGCATCCCGTCTGCTTTGGTTGGATGTGAAGCAGGACGGCAAAAATATGCCGTGCACATTGTTTGGCTCCAGGGCATCCACTGCTATTGAGGCCACAAGTGAGGAGTCGATTCCACCGGAGATAGCGACCAGAACGTCTTTAAAGCCGTTCTTCCGGGTGTAATCCCTGGTCCCAAGAACCAACGCTTGATAAACTTCCTTAACCATGCCGGAATTCTTTGAAGGACCTTTATTGAAATCCCTAGAAACAATCTTCGAAATAATGGTGGAAACAGGTGGCCTGTCGATTTTACCGGCACCTCTTTGAAGAACTATCGGTTCAAGCCAGTCCTCTGTCTGGTTCCAAGGTGCTTTTTTAGACCTGGCCTTAAGGACACTACTTAGATCAAGGTCTACAGTATAGATGTCTTCCTCAAACTGAGGCGCCAGAAGCAGGGTTTTACCTGTATGGCTTATTACCATGCTGCCACCGTCAAAAACCAGTTCATCCTGTCCGCCTACGGTGTTTACATAGGCGATACAAGCGGTATTTGCTCTGGAGAGGCCGGCAAGGTGTTTTCTGCGTTTATAGATCTTGCCTATATGATAGGGCGAGGCGTTTATATTTACGATCAATACGGCTCCGGCCTCTGCTTGAATACGGGCGGGGCCTTCGGGATACCAGATATCCTCACATATGGTTACTCCGAAGCGTACTCCTCTGTGCTCATAAACAGGACACTGCTGTCCCGGCTGAAAATATCTGACCTCGTCGAACACTCCGTAGTTTGGAAGATGAATTTTGTGGTAGACATCTACCACCCGGCCTCCGGCCATAACTGCCGCGGCATTGTAGAGAGGCGGTCCTCCTGTTTCGCCGCCTGATGCAAAACCTATAACCACCGCTATTTGCCTGGAGTAAGGTGCAATACGTTTAACAAGATCCTGGTTGTCCTTGATAAAGCTCGGCTTAAGCAACAGGTCTTCCGGAGGATAACCGGTTATTGCCAGCTCAGGAAAGGCCACCAGGTCGACTCCGAGTTTTCGGGCAACCCTGATGTAGTGAATTATCTTTTTTGTATTGGCCTCAAGGTCTCCTACCGTGGGATTGATCTGGGCCAATGCCAGGCGAAAAGGCCTGCCGCCAACCTCCTCGGGCAATGATCTGCGCTGGCGGCTCATCCGTGCTGGCCTGTCTCTTCGATCTTCACCTTTGCCACCCTTTTCCCGTCCATGTTAACTATAGTCAGCCTGTAGGGTGAAACATCTACGGTCTCTCCTCCACGAGGTATTTTCTGAAGTTCGGCCAGTATAAAGCCTCCAAGAGTTTCGTAGTCCCCGGAATCGGGCAGGTCGATCTTGTGATCTTCTTTTAAGTCCCGTATCGAAATGCTTGCATCCGCGATCAGCGCCCCGCCTCGGACGCGCTGTACTGGTGATTCCTCATCGTACTCATCTTTTATCTCGCCTACTAGTTCCTCTATCAGGTCCTCAAGTGTAACTATGCCTGCCACACCGCCGTACTCGTTAAGAACAATGGCGATATGGGTTCTGCCACGCTGCATTACTTTCAGCATATGGCTGATTTTGATCGACTCCGGAACAAAGTAGGCCTTGTGCAGAAGATCCCTGAGCTTCGGATTTTTGTTCTGCGCAAGCTGGGTAAGGAGGTCTTTCTGGTAAAGAATTCCTTTAATGTTATTTGCATCTTTTTCATAAACAGGGTAGCGTGAATAATGCTCTGTAGTGATCAGTTTAAGTATTTCATCCATCGGAGTTTCCATTTCTACAGCCACCATCTGTGTGGCCGGAACGAGAACCTCCTTTGCCGATATATCGGAAAACTCAAACGCGCTGTGGATAAGTTTCTGTTCTGTCTCCTCGAAGATGCCCTGTTCTCTGCCCTCCTGTATTATCTGCTTAAGCTCCTCTTCGGAGAAAAACGCATGTTTTCCGGCTGAAGGAATACCAAAGGGTTTCAGAAGCAGGTTGGTGCAGAAGGAGAGAAAATCGGCAACATGCGAAGCCGCCCATGAAAAATAGCTTATCGGGCGGGATATCCTTAGAGCTACCCCTTCGGGATTTCGTAGCGCTATGGATTTCGGAGCAAGCTCGCCCAGAATAAGCGAAAAAAATGTGATAAGCACCACCACGACGCCGATGGAAACAGGACCTGCAGCTTCCTTTATAAATGCGACCGGAACCTTCTGAATTGCCGGTTTAAGCCGCTCTACAGCTGCTGCTCCGCCTACGCCTGAGGCCATTGCTCCCAGAAGTGTCACGCCGATTTGTACAGTAGCCATAAAACGGTCCGGGTCTTTCTGTATCTCTTCGAGTAGACGGGCTTTTGAATCGCCCTGCTCAGCCAGTTCTTTTATGCGCGTTTTTCTGGCAGTTATTACTGCAATTTCGCTTCCGGCGAAAAAGCCGTTTAACAGGATGAAAATGAAGATAAGAAGGATCTCTAGCCACATAATATGGATACTGAATGCTTTCTCAAATTCTACAATGAGTCTTCTTTTTATGCAATGCCTGCTCTGGTGCGGCCCGCTCGGCGGCTTTTATTACCGTTAGAAGCGGTACACCATGCTTTGTGGCTGCTTTGCTGCAGTCAAGGTACTCAGGAGTTCTCTTGATAATCCTACCCTCAAGAGATCCGAACTTGACCCGGATAACTCCATAACGGGTCTTAACCTTGACTATCTTGCGCTCAAGTATGCGTCGGCCTGCGCCGTAAACGCGGACTCCAAAGGTTGTTGTTTCCTTAAGTATAATAGCGGTAATGCTGTTGATAACCTCCAGCTTGCATATGGCGCTCAGCCGGACAGCAGGCCTTGATTTTTTCATAATAATCGGAGTCAAAAACAGATCAAGGGCTCCTGCCTCCAGGAGTTTGTCCATCAAATGCTCGTAAACCCTCGGATCCATATCGTCTATATTTGTCTCTACCAGGATGACTTCATCGTCGATCTCTATTTGAGGGGATTCTCCTATTAAAATTCTTAAAATATTTGAACGGCCCGGAGGGTCAAGGCTTCCAGCGCCGGCTCCTATGAGTTTAAGCTCCATCTCAGGAAGTCTGCCGAAATCCCGGCATAGCGTGGAGACGATGGCTGCGCCGGTCGGAGTAGCAAGCTCGTGTTTTGCATCCAATGCGTAGATCGGAACCCCTTTTAGCAGCTCTGCCGTGGCCGGTGCAGGTACAGGAAGAATACCGTGCTCTGTTTTAACCAGAGATCCTCCGGTATTAATCTTGGAGGCCGAAATAAATTCAATGCCGAAAAAATCAAGCCCTGTTACAGAGCCTACAACATCTAAAAGGCAATCAACTGCGCCCAGTTCGTGAAGACGGACACTACGAATATTTTTTGCATGAACCGAGGCCTCGGCTTCGAATATTCTTTTCATTATCGCCAGTGAATCCGTTTTTATCCCGGTCTTCAGGCTGCTTTCGGCAATAATGCGTCTGACATCCAGCCACTTTCTTATAGGCTGGGCTCCTGCAACTATATCCACCTTTGTGGCCTCAAGACCGCCTCTGGTCACTTTTCGTGCCTTAATGGAATAACCCTTTAAGCCAAGCTTACGAAGTTCTCTTTTTAAGCGGGAGATAGGTAGCCCTGCGTCTATCAAGGCGCCCAGCATCATATCGCCACTAATACCGCAAGAGCAGTCTATGTAGCAGGTTTTTCTATATTCCGTTAGCATACTTTGTTCCACATGTTTTATAATTATACCCAAGTTAAGCTGTTTCTCGCGAAGAAAGATGCTGAGACTAAGGAGGTTAGAGTGCATAAACTGGTTTTGTTGAGACATGGCGAAAGCCTCTGGAACCTGGCAAACAGGTTTACAGGCTGGACTGATGTCGGCCTTTCCGACAAAGGTGTAAGTGAAGCGCACGCTGCAGCAAAGGTGCTTAAGGAAGGCGGCTATACTTTTGATACAGCATATACTTCTGTTTTAAAGCGGGCGATAAAAACACTTTGGATAGTTCTTGAAGATATGGACCTTATGTGGATACCGGTTCACAGGTCATGGCGCTTAAATGAAAGGCACTACGGTGCGCTCCAGGGCCTAAACAAGTTGGAGACTGTCGAAAAGTATGGTGAAGAACAGGTGCTTGTCTGGAGAAGAAGTTTTTCAACTCCACCACCGGCTCTTACTACGGATGATGAGCGGTATCCTGGACGTGATCCCCGTTTTCAAAGCGTTGAGAAGACTGAAATTCCGCTTGCCGAATCACTTAAGGATACGATAAACAGGTTTCTTCCGCATTGGCACAATGTTATAGCTCCTTCAATCAAGGAAGGTAAAAAAGTGATTATCGCAGCCCATGGAAACAGTCTGCGGGCCCTGGTGAAATACCTGGACGACGTATCCGAAGAAGAAATCGTCAACCTTAACATACCAACCGGCATTCCGCTTGTATATGAGCTGGATAAAGAATTAAAACCACTTGGGCATTACTACCTTGGAGACCAGGAAGCACTTAAAAAAGCGGTTGAGTCGGTGGCAAAACAGACAAGCAGAAAATAACGGCAATGGTTCTGACAAGTGACGACTCTTATTCTTCCAGTATAAAGCCTGTTCCGTGGCAGAGCGTACACTCAATGTCCGGGTTGCACTGACAGTCGTTCCAATCCTCTTCTGTTTGGGTGCCTCTCCACTCGCTGTCACACACGCAGGTTCCAGGAAGAGTCTTTTCCCCCCTGCACATGGGGCATTCCTTTTGTTTCTTTTCAGCCATTTACAACACCTCCTTCAGAAGTATGTTCCCAATCTAGCAGAAGTATGACTGGCTGTCAAACAGGTGAAAGCCACCTGTCAAGCCATGGTGACTGTCATTTTCTCCGCCCTTCAAGCTCAAGAAGAAACTGTTTGATATGAGTTCCGGGGCAATACCCTCCCAGCCCGCCACTGGATAAAACAACTCTATGACATGGAAATATCAGGGGTATTGGATTTTTTTCAAGCGCGTTTCCCACGGCACGAGCCGCTTTGGGATACCCTGCCTGTTGTGCAAGCCATGCGTAACTTTGTGTTCTGCCGTAAGGTATTTTTTTAAGGGATTTCCATATGTCTAATTGAAAACGCGTGCCTTTTAGAAAGTATGTAGGGTAGGTGAACTTTACCGGTATGCCCTCAAAGTATTGGTCCATTTCGTGCTTAATTAAAGGAGGTAAAGTCTTTTGGGGTATATCCTCTATTGCTACAGGAAATATGTCCTCTTTTCCGCTGATGAGTATTCTAACAACAGCATTGTTGATGAAAAACAGACAGATATGGATCGGCGGGTAGTTTACCAGGCAGTAGTAGTCAGCCGTTGCAGCTGTATGAGGCTCAGTTGTCTGTGCCGAGATTTGTACCTTCGTCGTCTTCATAGAATTCGTCACTGTAAGTTTCCTCTATTATTTTATCGAATGTTTCCCCGCACTCAATACATTGCCAGTGTAGTATGGTCCAGATGCTTTGATCAATTCCAAGCTCAGAGGGTTCAAGCGCCTGCAACAGATTTCCTCCGCAAAAAGGGCAGGTAATAGGGTCTTTTAACATTTTAGTTCGATCTGGGCCGTATAATAAAGTTGGATGTCAAGAAGACACCTTACGACAAAAAGTTGACATAATATGCGCTTTTAGTATATGTTAAGTTGTTATGGTTACTGTACTTTTAAGCTTAGGGTCAAATCAAGGTGACCGCATAAAACAATGCCGTGGAGCCATTGAGCATATCAAGGAAAGGTTCCCTGCGGAGATAAAAAAGGTTTCTTCGTTTTATGAAACCCAGGCTATGGGCCCTGCTGATCAAAAAGACTACATCAACATGGCGCTTGAAATCCAGACCGATCTACCGCCAATGTCGCTTTTGCGTGCTATAAGGGAAGTTGAGACATTGATGGGGCGGCGAAAACTGGTTAAATGGGGTTCCAGAGATATTGATATCGATATACTGCTCTATGACGATCTTGTTATGCGCTCTGATAACCTTACCATACCTCATCTGCTTATGCATGAAAGAATGTTTGTATTAGAACCGCTTGCCGAAATAGTGCCAAACGTTGTTCATCCGCTGACAAAAAAAACTATTTCGCAGATGGCAAAAAAATGTAAAGACCCGCTCTGGGTTAAAAAACTCGATATAAAATAAACCATAATCTCATTGTAATAGTCGGTCCCACCGCTTCCGGCAAGACGGCTCTGGCTGTGCAACTGGCTCGTCTGCTCAACTCCGGAAGCTCTTCTAAAAAAAGCCTTAAAAAGATCTTTAAAAAAACTTATGAAATTATATCTGTCGACTCACGCCAAGTTTACAGGGGCATGGATATCGGCACCGGCAAGGATCTTCATGAGTACGGGACAGGCAGGAGTAAGGTTCCATATCATCTAATAGACATAGTGGATCCCTCCACCGATTTCAGCCTTTTTGACTACCAGCAACATGCGTTTAGATGTATAACAGAGCTTAATGACAGGGACGTTGTTCCGATTCTATGCGGTGGTACGGGCCTTTACCTTGATGCTGTACTAAGAGGATATAAGATGGTCAAAGCGCCGGAAAACCCGGAACTACGCCTGGAACTTCAGCCCCTTTCTCTTGAAGAGTTAAAGGGAAGGCTTATCAAACTAAAGCCTGACTATCACACCACCAGTGATTTCAAAAAAAGAGAGCGGCTGGTGCGCGCTATAGAAATAGCTGAATATTCACGTGCAAACCCTGTTTTCAACGGGCCGTACCCACGTATTAAACCTCTTATAATAGGAATTTCATGGCCACGCAGGGAGCTTCGGGAGCGGATAAAAACCCGTCTCCACCAACGTCTTGAGCAGGGTATGATAGAAGAGGTGGAGAACCTTCACAACAAGGGTCTTAGCTGGGAAAAACTCCATTCTTTCGGTCTTGAGTACCGGTTTGTGGCCGCTTTCCTGCAGGGAAAAACCAGCCGTAACGAGATGTTTCAGAAGTTGAATACGGCTATTTGCCGGTTTGCTAAAAGACAAGAGACATGGTTTCGGGGTATGGAGCGAAAGGGCCTAAAAATCCACTGGGTGGAACGCGGTGTTCCGGATGTTTCCTACTCTATTATTGCCTCTCACTTCCGGATAAATTCATAAAGGCTCTAAAAAAGTTGTCTTCTGTATTTTTTAATCCTTGCACCGAAACTCCGCAAGCCGGTACTATATGAAGTGCGCAGTAATAAAATAATATTATTTCAGGCGAATTCTGGGAGGAATATTACGCATGAAAAAATTCGGTGGACACGTACTGTTTTTGGATAGAAGCGATATAAATACTGACGATATAATTCCGGCTAAATACCTTACCGAAATATCGAAAGAGGCACTGAAACCGCACCTTTTCGAGGACCTGAATCTTAAGGGGTTTGATCATGCCTCAAAGCAGTTGCGTTTGTCTGCAGCAGGAGTGATCGTGACACGAGCCAACTTCGGCTGTGGATCATCGAGGGAACATGCGGCATGGGTTTTAGAGGTTAACGGCATAACTGCTGTTATAGCGCCGAGTTTCGCTCGGATCTTCCGACAGAATATGTTTAACTGCGGTATGTTGGCTATTGAGGTTGATGATACTGTAATTGAGCGTTTATTTGAACACGAACGGCAAGAAACAGTGATAAGCTTCGATCTTCAGGCTGATTGTTTCACCGTCACTTCCGAAAATAAGGAAGAAGAAACTTTCAGCTTTAAGCTGTCTGAGTTCGACAGAACCCTTGTTGAAGCCGAGGGTTGGGTTGGGTTTGCTGCGTCAAGATACTGATCAAAGAAATAATTGTCAATCGGGGAAAAAATGAAAAAAAATATTATCAATGTTGCTCTTGTAGGATTTGGAACCGTCGGGTCCGGCCTTGTCTCGATAATGTTGGACCCTGCAAGTGAACTTTCAAAAAAACTGGGTTTTAACCTCAGGCTTGCAAAGATAGTGGATAAGGATATTGTTCGTGATCGCGGCATCACTCTACCTGAAGGCATTTTAACAACGGATGTCTCAGATGTAGTGCAGAACCCGGATATAGATATACTGGTTGAGCTTGTGGGTGGCACCGGTTTTGCCAAAGACCTGACCATCGCCGCCATTAAAGCCGGTAAGCATGTGGTGACGGCCAACAAGGCTCTGCTTGCGCTCGAGGGTAGTGATATTTTTACGGCTGCTGAGCAAGCAGGCGTAGAGGTTGGTTTTGAGGCATCGGTAGCCGGCGGCATTCCGATAATCAAGGTGATGAAAGAGGGACTGGTCGGCAATCGTATTTTTTCAGTCTATGGAATCATAAATGGAACGGCCAACTATATACTTTCGAAAATGACAAGTGAAGGAGTCTCTTTTTCGGATGTGCTTTCCGAGGCACAGAAGTTCGGCTATGCTGAAGCGGACCCCACCTTTGATGTCGAAGGTGTGGATTCAGCCCATAAACTTGCTATTTTAGCCAGCCTGGCTTTCGGTATACCGCTTTCTTATGATCAGCTATATACAGAGGGTATCTCAAAGATTACACCTCTGGATATAGCTTTTGCCTCGGAGTTCGGATATAGGATTAAGTTGCTGGCGATCGCTAAATCCGATGGTCAACAGGTAGAGTTAAGGGTGCATCCCACAATGCTGCCAAAGACTCAGATGCTGGCCAAGGTTGACGGAGTATACAATGCTCTTTACGTGGAAGGAGACGCTGTGGGAGCCACGATGTATTATGGTCGTGGCGCAGGAGACCGTCCAACCGGAAGCGCTGTGCTGGCCGATATTGTGGATATAGCCAGAAACATAAGGTCAGATGCTGTTAACAGGGTCCCAGCCTTTGGACGGCCAGCAGATGAAGCACTGCCCGTTAAGAAGATGAACGACGTTTCTTCACGTTACTATTTCCGCTTTTCCGTCCATGACAAACCCGGGGTGCTGTCAAAAATTGCAGGCGTGCTTGGTGAGCATAATATCAGTATAGAGTCTGTGATACAGAAAGGCAGAAAAGAGGGTGGTTCGGTACCCTTGGTTATCCTTACCCACGAAGCCCTTGAAGACAACGTCTTAAAGGCAATGTCGGAAATCAGCTCGCTTCAGGTTGTAGACGAAGGCGCTATAATGATACGAGTGGAGGCTGGTGAAAATTAGGTTTTATTGTTTGAGCTAAAGCTTCCAACTAGAGCAAAAATTGACAACAAATTCGATGATAGGTTAAGATTTTCCACCAAATTCGTGCCCAGATAGCTCAGTCGGTAGAGCAGAGGACTGAAAATCCTCGTGTCGGCGGTTCAATTCCGTCTCTGGGCACCATATTTTTTTACCCGCCTCCATAATGTATCCGAATATTTTCAGACAATATGATATCCGTGGCACAGTTGGCCTGGATCTGGACCCAAAGACAGCAGAGCTGATAGGAAAGGCTATTGGCACAACAATCCTTAGGTCCGGAGGTGGCTCTGTTGCGGTCGGACGTGACTGCCGCCTGTCTTCCGGCGATCTTGGAAAAGCGTTAATGGATGGCCTGCTATCAACCGGAACTGATCTGTTGGATATTGGGCTTTCAACCACACCGTTGCTTTATTATTCTGTTTTCACCAGGCCTGTTGATGGTGGAGTTATGATAACAGGCAGTCACAACCCTCCGGACATGAACGGCTTCAAAATTCTTATAGGGCGTGACACTATCCATGGTGAAGAAATACAGAAGCTGCTTAAGCTCATAGAGGCCGAAGATTTTGAACACGGTGCGGGGAATCTCAAGGAAGAAGACTTAATAGCATCTTACTGTGAACAGGTTAAATCTTCTGTAAATATCCGGCCTGGTATTCGTGTCGGCCTGGATTTTGGTAACGGCACAGGTGCGCTCACCACAATTCCTGTACTGGAGCAACTTGGGTGTGAGGTCCATTCTCTTTTTCAGGAGCCTGATGGAAGTTTTCCTAACCACCATCCTGACCCTACGGTTGTCAGTAATTTGAAGAGTCTAAAAAAGCTTGTGATCGAGAAAGAGCTGGACCTGGGCATAGCCTATGACGGAGATGCCGATCGTCTTGGAGTTTTGGATGAGAGGGGAAACGTTATTTTTGGTGATATGCTGATGGTGCTCTATGCCAGGCAGCTTTTGAAGAAACATCCCGGAGCTGCTGTTATAGGCGAGGTAAAATGCTCCCATCGCATGTACAACGATATAACAGCGCATGGCGGACGTGCCATAATGTGGAAAACAGGCCACTCACTTATAAAGGAAAAACTTAAGGAAGAAAATGCTCTTCTGGCAGGTGAAATGAGCGGCCATGTATTTTTCCGTGACAGGTACTTCGGGTTCGACGACGCCTGTTATGCAACACTGCGCCTGCTCGAGATTCTTTCGGATGACAGTTCAACTATCCTAAGACTTTCAGAGCGGCTCTCGGATATTCCTCCGGCTGTAAGCACGCCGGAGATACGTCTGGAGTGCCCGGATAATATTAAGTTTGGCGTAGTGGACAAAGCCGTCCGGCATTTTCGCAAGCGTTACGAAACAATAACCGTGGATGGAATCAGAATCCTATTTAAAAACGGATGGGGCCTTATAAGGGTTTCGAACACACAGCCGGTAATTGTACTTAGATTCGAAGCCACCTCGCCGGCAGACCTAAAAAAATACCGGCAGGAAGTTGCTGACTTCCTGGAAAATGAGGGAGTTTCTGTTCATGACGTTCAGGAGGAAACCACTTGATATCCAGCCTGTTTTACAGCACCTTCAAGTTGTTCTTTCGAGGTCTTGGCGCTTTCGTAATCTACCGTAATGTTTCCTGTCGGCAGATCCACGGCAACATCCTTTACACCACCCAGAGCCTTCAATTCTTTGGTAACGCGCATCACACAGTGTTGACATGTCATGCCGGTTGCTTTAATGACATCACGATCCATAATAGTAAATCTCCTTTACAGTTTAATTTAAAATTTAAAGTGAACAGGTAATTCTAATACCAGGTTAATCTTAACACATTATTGACCATATCCCTAATAAAATGTTAGAAACATAAGGTTTAAGCCCGAGTGGCGGAATTGGTAGACGCAAGGGACTTAAAATCCCTCGACCCTATCGGTCGTGCCGGTTCGATTCCGGCCTCGGGCACCAGTTATAAAAAGCGGATGGATCAAAGCGAATCAACATTTTTCTTGACTTTGTATGTAAACACATATTATGCTCGCCGGATCAGCGTTTTAAACGCTGTATTTTAATTTTGTGGAGGTTGAATCAGGTATGGCAAAACTGAACAAAACCCAAGTAATTACCGAAGTAGCTCAAGCTCTTGATATATCAAAAGCTGAGTCCAAAAAATATCTCGAGACACTAATCGATGTGGTTACTAAAGCTCTAAGCAAAGGCAAAGAGAGGAAGGTCGCGATAAGCGGTTTTGCTAACTTTGAGCTTAAGTCGAGAAAAGCCCGTACGGGAAGAAACCCTGCTACAGGCGAAAAAATCAAAATCCCTGCTAAAAAAGTACTCAAAATTACTCCACTAAAGGCATTTAAAGACACAGTGATTCCCGCTAAAAAATAATACAACTAAACAATCAACCGGCAGAGCGGTGTGAGGAATGAGGAGTACTAATCAACGTATTTTTTATTTTTCTTTTTTTAAATAACTCCTCATTCCTCATCGTATATCTGCAACCGGGCAAGAAGTGTCGGCTTACTTCTGAAAAATACGAGGAAATTTTATGACGGCAAAAGACATAATGACCAGAGACGTCATTACTGTAAAACCAGGTACATCAATTGAAGAGCTCTCAAACAGCCTGGCAGATAACCGCATCAGTGGCACACCAGTGGTAAGTGATGACGGATTGCTTGTTGGAATCGTGACGGAAAAGGATTTGATCAGACAGAACTCACGCCTGCATATTCCCACGTTTTTCAGGATTTTCGACGCAGTCATTACATTTGACAGGCCGGGCGAAATGCTGGATGAAATGAAGCGAATGGCGGCCACCACAGTGGATGAAATATGCACCAAGGACGTGGTCACTATTGAACCAGATACCACTGTCTCTGAAATCGCAACCATAATGACAGATAAAAACGTACACCTGCTTCCTGTGGTTGAGGCTGGTGAAATCGTCGGTATTATAGGCAAGGCCGATATGGTGCGTGCTCTTTCCTCAAAAACTGATAAAGGTTAAAATACCATGTGCAAGGCTTTCATAAAAAAGATATACGGTCAGACGAATTTGCTTGTTCCAAAGCCGGCCTGATCAGGCTTTTTGCAGAAGACGAAGCTGCTATGCTCAAGATAGGCAGGCAGCTTGGCAGACAGCTTCAACCTGGAGACGTGGTCTGTCTGTATGGATGCCTGGGTGCCGGCAAAACAACTCTTGCTAAAGCGATAGCATCATCCCTCGATATACCAGAGCGCGAGATAACCAGCGCAAGTTTTACCATAATTGCTGAACATTACGGCCGTTTGCCGTTCTATCACGTGGATTTATACAGATTGGAAGACGGTGGTGTCGAAGGTATCGGAGTAGAGGAGTGTTTCGATCATGACGGAATCACGGTAATAGAATGGCCGGAGCGTGGAGAATCAATAATACCGGAAGAAAGAATAAACGTACGCATAAATATTGAACAAGCGGGGAGGACTCTTGAAATCGAATCCCTGAAGCCGCTTTCTTTTTAAACTTTTTTTAAAAAAAATTTAGAAAAAATTTAGAAAATTTTTAGAAAAAACTTTTAGAAAAAATTATATGAGCAGAGAAACCATGAAGCGTGTAGGTGTTATCACAAAGAAAGACAGTTCCAAGGCTGTGGAAATGGTAGGGGAACTTCTGCCGTGGTTAAGAAAACACGGCTATGAGCCGGTTGTGGAAGATGATGCTGCCCGTGCGCTTAACACATCCGGGTACCGGCGTTCCGAGATTTCGGCGATATCCGACGTAATAATAGTATTTGGAGGCGACGGCACGCTCTTGTCCGCCACACGGCTTGTGGAGGGCAGGGGGATACCTATTCTAGGTGTTAATCTGGGTGGACTGGGTTTTATGGCAGAAGCGCCTATGGAGGAGATGCGCTCAGCTGTAGAAAAGGCCCTGACGGGCCGCTGTAGTGTCGAGGAACGTGTGATGCTTACAGCATGCGTACACAGAAAGGGTGAAAAAATTTCTCAATGCAGTGTTCTAAATGATGTTGTGATAAATAAGAGCGTCCCCGCACGTATTATTCACATAGAGACCGCTGTCGACGGCCAGCATCTTACAACATTCAACGCCGATGGCCTGATAGTTTCGACTCCCACCGGCTCCACGGCTTACTCGCTTTCGGCAGGTGGCCCTATCTTATACCCTACGTTAGGGTGCCTGCTTCTTACCCCCATATGCCCGCACGCTCTTGCCAACCGTCCCATAGTGCTTCCGGATAGTGTAACCATTACAGCCGCAATTACAGCCGACGAAGATGTTTTCCTGACTATGGACGGACAGGTAAGCTTTTCACTGCATCCCGGTGATATGGTGGAGGTGGTAAAATCCAAGCATACCACCCGGCTTTTGATTCCGCACGAACGCGATTATTTCCGGATATTACGTACAAAACTAAAGTGGGGAGAGCGTTGAAAATAGTGGAGCAGAAAGATATAGTTCGGGAGATTCATCATGCATTTAAATTCTATCATGCACTTGGAGTTGAATCTGTTCCAATAGAAGTGTTGGAACAATTAAACTCAATTGTAGGAAAGGAAAAATCCTCAGCAGATATTCCAATACCTGACCTGCCCGACTCCTGTCCAGCCCCGGGTGATGAAACACTCAAGGAGAAACAGCTCTTCGAACTTAGGGCCACGATAGGCGATTGTCATCGTTGCGGACTTGCCGCTAAACGCACTCATCTTGTTTTTGGAGCCGGTAATCCATGTGCAAAAGTGATGTTTATCGGTGAGGGACCGGGCAGAGACGAAGATTTGCAGGGACAGCCTTTCGTTGGAGCTGCCGGAGAACTTCTGACAAAAATAATAATGGCTATGGGGTTAAAACGCCGGGAGGTTTATATAGCCAACGTAGTTAAATGCCGGCCACCCGGAAACCGCGATCCAGAGCCGGACGAGGTGGAAACCTGTATTGAATTTTTAAAAAAACAGATTGAAATTATAGCGCCGGGCGTAATTATAGCCCTTGGACGGGTGGCTGCTCAGTCTATTTTTGAAACAGATGAAAAAATAGGTTCCTTAAGAGGCAAATTCCGCCAGTTCCACGGTATCCCGGTGATGCCGACCTATCACCCGGCTTATCTTCTTAGGTACCCAAGGGCAAAAGAGACTGTCTGGAAAGACGTGCAGCAGGTTATGGCTATGCTGGGGGTTAAGGAAAAATAATTTTCACGGCACAAGCAGCGGGGAATCAGAGCTTAAAAGAGGTTAAAAATCAAATGGACTCTTTGTTTCCTTATTCTTTCGACGTTTGAAAGCATGCCGTTAAATTTATTTCTTTGCGATTCCGTACTTTTTTACACGGTAAACAAGCTGCCGCTCGGTAAGGCCCAGGCTGCGTGCCGCACGTGCGTAAATCCAACCGTTTGCTTCGAGGGTTTTTACTATACGCTCTTTTTCGAGCGTTTCAACACTACCTTTAAGCCCGGATGACACAGTGGTCTGACTGTTTCGCATATGCATGGGCAGATCGCTCTGGCAAATGATATTATCTTCGGCTAGCACCACAAGTCTCTCTATGCTGTTTTCGAGTTCCCGTACATTGCCTGGCCAGTTATATTTTGTTAGAGTTTCCAGTGTTTTTACGTCCAGAGAGACCGAACGTCCATTTTCTTTGTTGAAGTGCGTAAGGAAGTATTCTATAAGAATCGGTATATCCTCAAGCCTTTCCCTTAGTGCAGGCAGAAATATCGGGACAACATTCAGTCTATAGTAAAGATCCTCCCTGAAGTTGCCGCTGGACATTGCAGACTCAAGATCACGATTGGTAGCGGCTATTAGGCGTACATCTACGCTTATCGTTTTATTTCCTCCCACACGTTCGAACTCGCGCTCCTGAAGCACTCTTAGAAGTTTAGACTGGAGCTGCGGGGCCAGCTCTGCTACTTCATCAAGAAAAATGGTCCCTCCGTCTGCGTGTTCGAACTTACCTTTCTTGGTCGTGATTGCGCCGGTAAAGGCGCCTTTTTCATGACCGAAAAATTCGGACTCCAGAAGATTCTCGGGTATGGCCGCACAGTTGACTTTAATAAACGGTTTGTCGGCCCGCTCGCTATGGGAATATATAGCCTTTGCTATCAGTTCTTTTCCTGTGCCTGACTCTCCTCGAAGGAGAACCGTGGCGCGGCTTTTGGCCACTTTAAGAACCGTTCTGAAAACTTCCTGCATAGCCTTTGATGATCCTATCAGGTTTCCAAGACGGTACTTGGCCTTAAGTTCCATCCTTAATGATTCTTTTTCCTGTCTTTCGGCGCTTATTAGGTTTTCAAGTCTGACCGTCTGGGCGATAAGCTGAGCCACCATTTTCATCACTCTTAGATCTTCTTCGAATGTAACTTTTGCTTCAAAAAGCCTATCTACGCTTAGAACGCCTAGAACCTCGTTCTTGTCCTTTATCGGGACGCAGAGAAACGAGATATCGCCTTTAAGTATATCGTTGCGGGACTTGGTTTTATTCAGAAACAGCGGTTCGTCCTTTACCAGCGGTATGACCGTTGGTGAACCGGACTTTACAACTTTTCCTACTATTCCTTCTCCTATTCTGTATTTTCCTCGCTTAATCTCCTGGCGTGTCAGCCCGTATGCCGCCGCGATTCTCAGCTCTCCTGTAGTCAGGTCCCTGAGGGTTACGGTTCCACGGTGCATGTCAAGGTAATCACCCAGTATGCGCATGGCTGAGTAAAGCCTTCTGCCAATGGGAGATGTGGCTGCAAGTACCTTGCTTATTTCCAGGAGGGTAATGAGCTCTATATGTCTGGGTCTTGTCAAGGTGGCTCCTGTTTTCTGAGTGGATTTTAAAGGCTATTATCTAAAATAATAGCAGCAACTTGCCAGCATTTAAAAAAAACGGGTGGACAGTTAGTTGTCCACCCGGAAGAAAAGGGAGGTTCAGGTTAGAAAACCAATAAGCCTTCATTCTTGATTGCACAATGCACTATAGAAAATTTATATAGTGTTTTATACATTCATGAAAGAGTTTATAATGCCTCCCGGTCGGTTTCTCCAGTGCGGATTCTGATAGTTTTCTCAACCGGCAGCACAAATATTTTTCCATCGCCTATCTTACCGGTTTTAGCAGCTTCGACTATTTTATCCACCGCCCTGTCGGCCAAATCTTCAGAAATAACCAGTTCTATCTTAATCTTAGGTACAAATGTGACATCATATTCTGCACCTCGATAGAGTTCTACGTGTCCTTTTTGGCGTCCGTAACCCTTTACTTCAGTTACGGTCATGCCTTGAATTTCCAGCTCGTTAAGAGCTGTTTTTACTTCTTCCAACTTGAACGGTTTGATTATCGCCTCAATCTTCTTCATGGAAGTCCTCCTTTAAATTCCTGAGTTACTCGCAGACGGGTGTGTCTGAAAATCGGGGTATGCCACATTTCCGTGTTCGCTAAAGTCGAGCCCCTCAAGTTCCTCTTCTGGCGTGACTCTGAGGCCAATGGTTGATTTGATGGTCTTAAAAAGGATAAACGCTACAGGAAACACCCATAAAAACGCCGCTCCTATTCCGATAAGTTGCACCATGACAACCTTGGCGGAAAAACCGGCGCTGTCGAAAAGACCAGCGCCCAGAGTTCCCCATGCGCCGCATACGCCGTGTACGGATATAGCACCGACCGGGTCATCGATTTTGAGAGTTTTGTCAATGAATACCACAGAAACAACCACCAGAACTCCTGCAATCAAACCGATCAGAACCGAGCTTGAAGGTGTGACGTTCGCACACCCGGCTGTAATTGCCACCAGGCCGGCAAGCGCGCCGTTTAGTGCCATTGAGCCTTCCGGCTTTTTAAACATTATCCATGCTGTGAACATTGCCGATACTGCTCCGGCTGCCGCCGCCAGGTTGGTGTTTGCGGCTATAAGGGCTATATCCGTGTTTGCTGCTGTGGTGCTTCCCGGGTTAAACCCGAACCAGCCGAACCAGAGAATGAATACTCCCAATGCCGCTAATGTCATGTTGTGACCTGGAATAGCCTTGGCTTTTCCATCCGGTCCGTATTTACCTATTCTCGGACCCAGAACCATTGCTCCTGCCAGGGCGGCCCAGCCGCCGACCGAATGAACTACGGTTGAACCGGCAAAATCTATAAAGCCCATTCCTTCAAGCCAACCGGATCCTTTATAAAGGCTTCCCCATGCCCATGAGCCGAAAACAGGATATATTATGGCGCTTATCACTACGCTATAGGCCATGTAGCTCACGAACTTTGTACGCTCGGCCATGGCGCCGGATACTATGGTAGCGGCGGTGGCTGCAAAGACCGTCTGGAACATCCAGAAGGCGAATATCCATGGATCTTTGTCAGTGGTAAAATCACTCAGAAAAAAACTGGTCGTTCCGAACAAGCCGTTTGTTGTTCCGAACATAAGGCCGAATCCGAGTGCCCAGAAGCCAAGTGAACCTATGGAGAAATCCATGAGGTTTTTCATCATTATGTTTACGGCGTTTTTTGCACGGGTAAATCCTGCCTCCACCATTGCAAAACCTGCCTGCATGAAAAAGACCAGAAATGCTGCAATCAGTGTCCAGAGATAGTCAGCGTGTTTTTGTACGCCGGCTATAGCTTGTGCATTGCCTTCGATCGTGGGCGGGGCCGCCTCTTCTGCAAAGGCCGGCACGGTCCACAACACCAAGACAGTTAACAAAATCAAAAAAACAGGTATTCGTTTCATGAATCGTTGCTCCTTATAAAAGACTTCAAATAGATGTTTTGCTTAGAAATTTATATCCAGTTGGAAGGTGAAAGTGTCCTTGGCTCCAGATGCGTTATAAATGTCATAGCCGACGATAAAGCTGGATTTATCCGAAAGCGCGTAGGACACGCCGAAGCTAAATGCGCCGTAGCTGTTATTGCCTCCCATGTAGTCGATGGCGCCCCAGAACTTTTCTCCGAACGAACGGTCAAAAGAAAGCAAAACTCCGCTGTCATCATTGGCACCTAGTAGATCTTCGTTGCCAAAGTAGTAGCCGGCTGATAGACGCCCTATTTCTCCAAAAGTTTTTGCTGCTAGACCGTAGAGGATGTTAACGTTGGTTACATCGCTTTTTGTGCCGAAATCATACCCGCCAAACGCAAGTGATGGCGAGCCTTTAAATATGGCGTCTTCATAAAGGCCGGCTTTGGCGTTGAAGTAAAGGTTATCGTCAGCTGCTTCTTTCCAGTCTATTCCAATCTCAATGCCGAACTTATCGCTTACTGCTTCGGATGGAACCACACCAACGGTTAAGCCGTAAACCAAATCCATCTTACCGTCATCCGTTGTTAGATCTTTATTTAGTGTGTTGTAGTTGTCCACTCCAAGGTGAACCACGCCGAACTCCTGGATATCCGTTGATGGAATCCATATCTGGGTTGATGGTGTGGCATGGACAAGTGACGCCTGGGCAAATAAAAATAAAAGACCTGCTACAAAAAATACTACTTTTTTCATTGGTACTCCTCCCTTAAGACATATGCTATGATTTTTCGGACCTAAGGTCCGATTGTTTAGGTGTTACCCCTTCTTCACCACGCTGATCCTCTGTTTTTTGCTGGAGTTACACTGGAGGGTTGGTTTAAATCAGCCCGGTCAGACCGATTAATATCTCAGCGGGTCCCTGTGCAACAAAATGTTCAACCGTGGTGGTGTGGTTTGGTAACTTAAACTCTTTATACAAACATCATGCCGGCTTGTAGATTGTTGTATTTACTGGGGTTTTGTAGGAAGGAGATGACATATTCCTACATTTTTGTAGGAATTGCGCCAATTTTGTATGCGCCCGGCATGGACATGAGACCGTATGTGGTGTTAAGTTCCCTGTACATTATTTCAGGGTGTATTTTGGACTTTCTGGGGACGTTTTTTCCGGGTTGACTTAACTTAAATTCCTGAAAATTCTATTAATCCTTATTTTTTATTTTTTCTCAAGCTCTCCAGAGCATTTTTTGCCGCCTCTTGCTCTGCCACCTTTTTACTGCTGCCGCTGCCATCTCCAAGTATTTGTCCGGCAAGTATAAGCTCTACGTGGAAGACCTTTTTGTGATCTGGTCCGCTTTGACCGACAAGCCTGTATTCGGGTTGTTCTCCAAACATACGGTGGGCAAGCTCCTGCAGGTTGGTCTTGGGGTCACACAATCCGCCCTGTTTGACGACATCATCTATTTCGGCATCGAAAAGCCTCAGAATTACTGCGCGAGCCGATTCCAATCCGCCATCCAGGTATACTGCTGCAATAAGGGCTTCAAACGCATCAGCCAGCAACGACGGCTTACTGCGCCCACCTGTTAGTTCTTCACCTTTTCCTAGTTTTACGTGTGCTCCAAGGTTTACCTTTCCGGCAATCAGCGCAAGTCTTTTATCCTGTACCACGGCTGCTTTAAGTTTTGACAACTTACCTTCATTCCAGCTGGGAAAACGTTTAAAAAGTTCCTCACTGATAACCATTCCCAGGACCGAATCCCCGAGAAATTCGAGTCTTTCATTAAAATACCGTGCCTCAGAAGGATGTTCATGGGAGAACGTGCGGTGGGTTAAAGCCTCAAGAGGAAGGGCCTCCCTCTCAAAAAAATATCCGATGGAGTTCTCCAGTTCAGTGAGAGAGTTCTTATTAGTGAGAGAGTTTGCTGAAGATGAGACAGGCATTAGTTCCCCCAAAGCCAAAGGAATTTGACATGGCAACAGAAACGTTCGATTTACGGTAAGTATTTGGAACGTAATCCAAGTCGCACTCAGGATCCGGGTTGTCGAGGTTGATTGTAGGAGGAATCTTACCATCACGAATAGCCAGCACACTCACGGCAGCCTCGACACCACCCGCGGCGCCAAGCAGGTGGCCGGTCATGGATTTAGTGGAACTAACAGCCAAACCACCCTTTGCGTAATTGCCAAAGACCCTCTTTATGGCTTTTGTTTCCAGCTCGTCGCCATACTTGGTTGAGGTTCCATGAGCATTTATGTACTGTACATCCGTTGGTTGTATACCGGCACCTCTAAGAGCCATAGCCATGCACCGGGCAGCTCCATCGCCATTGGGGTCTGGTGTGGTCATATGGTAAGCATCAGCAGTCATACCATAGCCCACGATCTCGGCATATATCTCGGCCCCCCTTGCCCTTGCATGATCAAGATCTTCCAGGATCAAAACACCCGCACCCTCGCCCATCACAAATCCATCACGCCCGATATCAAAAGGCCGGCTGGCGAGCTCTGGTTCGCTGTTTCGTGTAGAAAGTGCTTTCATTGCATTAAAGCCTCCGATTCCCAGCGATATTATGCAGGCCTCGGAACCTCCGGTGATCATCACGTCCGCATCACCTCGCTCGATAATCCTGAAAGAGTCGCCTATTGAGTGGCTGCCTGTAGCACAAGCTGTAACCTCTGCAAGGTTCGGCCCCTTGGCTCCAAACTTCATAGATACCTGACCGGAAGTCAGATTAATAAGAACACTCGGTATGAAAAACGGTGTGATCCTGCGAGGTCCACGATTTAAAAAAACAGAATGACACTTCTCTATAATAGGCAGCCCTCCCATACCAGCGCCTATTGCCACACCCACACGCTCAGCATTGCCGGCGTCGATATTCAACCCGGAGTTTTTCAAAGCCATATCAGCAGCCGCAATTCCAAACTGAATAAAGCGGTCCATTTTTTTTACTTCCTTGGGTTCGATATAGTTTTCAGGCACAAACCCGTTCACCTCACCCGCAATCTGTGTAGAAAAGGCAGAAGCATCAAAATGGGTTATAGGCCCTATACCCGAACGGCCGGCCAGCATGGCGGACCACGACTCCTCCACACCAATCCCAAGCGGTGTAATCAGGCCAAGCCCTGTGACAACAACTCTTCTTAACCGGACAAGTCGGCCTCCTCCATTGGAGTTGTCTGACATATCGTTTCGATCAGCCTCCTGAGCAAAAATAATAGCAACCAGTAGGAATCACGGAATAAAAAACTGAGTCTGACATACTGCTATTGTTTCTTTGCTATGTACTCGTGAGCATCCTTTACACAAAGGATTTTCTCGGCATCCTCGTCAGGAATTTCGATCCCGAACTCCTCCTCAAACGCCATTACCAACTCTACAGTGTCAAGAGAGTCAGCACCAAGGTCATCCACAAAGGATGCATCATCCGTAACTTTAGCCGCATCCACATCAAGCTGTTTTACAATAATTTCCTTAACTTTTTCTACTACAGACATAGTCATGATCCTCCCGATCTGTTTGTAACTACAATGATTAAGTTAAACATATTCAACCAGAATACTTCTGAATATCAAAACCAAGAAATTTACGACAACACAACCTAAAAAGTCAAAGGTTTTTTTATCAAAGGGCTACTTTACATGTACATTCCGCCATTTACATGAATCGTCTGCCCGGTGATATAGGCGGCTTCAGGCGAGACAAGAAAAAGCACGGCATTTGTCACATCATCCACGGTTCCCAGCCTACCAAGCGGTATAGCCCTAAGAAGTTCTTCTTTAATCCTTTCAGGCAAAACATCAGTCATAGCCGTCTGAATAAACCCGGGAGCCACTGCGTTAACGGTTATTTTTCTTGCGGCGTACTCTTTGGCCGCGGTTTTTGTCAGCCCCACAACTCCGGCCTTTGATGCAGCGTAATTGGCCTGGCCCACATTTCCGGTAAAACCGACCACGGATGCTATATTCACTATACGTCCATAGCGTTTTTTCGCCATGACCTTAACAGCTTCTTTAGTGCATAGAAATGTTCCCTTCAGGTTGATTTTTATAACAGCGTCCCAGTCATCTTCCTTCATCCGCATAAGCAGCCCGTCCCGGGTAATACCCGCATTGTTCACCATAATATCCAGGCGGTCGAACTCGCTCATGACTTCACCTATGGCTGAGGCAACCTCGCCGGCATCAGATACATCAAACCTTACGGCCTTAGACTTTACTCCAAGACCGGCGCACTCCTTTGCGGTCTCTTCCGCCTTTTCCATGGAAACATCCGAAACTACCACATGCGCTCCCTGTCCTGCCAGCGCAAGAGCTATGTTTTTTCCTATTCCCTGAGCGGCTCCTGTAACAAGAGCAACATTATCCTTAAGCTTCATTTACTTATTCCCTCCAAGTGCAGTTAGTGTCTTTTCCAAACTCGGCAGATCCTGCACGTTCAAAACCCGCACGTCGCTTGAAATCCGCCTGATCAAACCGGACAAAACCCGGCCGGGTCCAACCTCCACAAAAGTATCCACCCCGTCCGATACCATTCGTTTTATTGAATCCTCCCAGTAAAGAGGAGTTTTAAGTTGACGAACTAAAGAGTTGCAAACAGAGTTTTTGTTCGAAATAGGCTTGGCATCAGCGTTGTTTACCACAGGAAATACCGGGTCGCTCAACGCCATTAAATCTATAAACCGGCCGAGGGACTCAGCGGCCTCATCCATAAGCCGGCAATGAGAGGGCACTGAAACCGGAAGAGGCAGAACTCTTTTGGCTCTCTTGTCTTTAAGCAGTGCCATGGCCTCCTCAACAGCATTCTTTTCACCGGAGATCACCACCTGGCCCGGACAGTTGAAATTAGCCGCAGCCACATAACCTGAAGATACACTCGAAAGTGTTTCTTCGATCAGGTCGCGCTCAAGGCCCAGCACGGCAGCCATAAGCCCCTTTCCCTCCGGAACAGCCGACTGCATCAGGCGGCCCCGCTCATGCGTAAGGCGAAGCGCATCTTCAAGGCTGAAAACACCTGCCGCGCAAAGTGCGCTGCATTCTCCCAGGCTATGCCCTGCTGCAATTGCAGGCTCGACTCCTGCATCTTTTAAAACCGTATAGGCCGCAATACTTGCAGCAAGAAGAGCCGGCTGTGTAATCTCTGTACGGTTAAGCTCCTCGACCGGCCCCTCGAAGCTGATCCGGGAAAGGGAAAAACCGAGAGTATCATCGGCAATGTGATATACCCGCCTCACCGCATCAAAACGCTCGTAAAGATCCTTGCCCATCCCGACCGCCTGGGACCCCTGGCCCGGAAACACAAATGCTATGCTCATGGCCCGGCCTCTTTAAGTTTTCTGATAAGTATTGGCAGAACCTCTTCTACATCCCCGACTATTGCGTAAGTTGCAATATTGAAGACAGGTGCGTCGGGGTTTTTATTTATCGCCACAATAACATCGGATGACTGCATCCCCACCAGGTGCTGAACAGCCCCTGATATACCACAAGCGATGTAGAGCTTGGGAGAGACGGTTTTGCCGGTCTGTCCCACCTGATGGCCGTAAGGTATCCAGCCCTCGTCCACAGCAGCCCTGGAGGCGCCCACCGTGCCGTTAAGAAGCTCTGCCAGTTCAAAAAGCATCTTAAAACCCTTTTCGCCAACACCCCGGCCGCCGGACACTATAACATCCGACTCCGCGATATTGACGCTCATGGTCATCTCTTTTACAAAATCCACCACCCGGGCCCTTACAGTAATGCCGTCGGCCGGTAAATCCACGATCTCTCCGGTTGCGTTTTCATTATAATCTCCGGGTTTCATCACCTTGGGCCGGACAGTTGCCATCTGCGGACGGCAAAAAGGGGTGAGAATCGAAGCCATGATATTGCCTCCCCAGGCCGGACGGACCTGAAGCAGATTCTCTGCTTTTTCGTCCATCTCCAAAGAGGTACAGTCCGCTGTCAGACCTGTTTTCAGACGCGCCGCCACCCTGGGCAGAAACGACCGGCCTATGGCGGTTGCACCGGCAAGAACAATCTCCGGTTTCGCCTGCTCGATAGCCCTGACAAGCATCTCGGTATAGGCCTCGTCATGAAAACTCTCCAGGTACTCTCCCGTGGCATAGTAGACCCGGTCGGCGCCGTAGCAGATAAGCTCATCAGCCACATCACGGCCGCAGCCAAGCAGCAGCGCCGATAGGGTGACATCTTTATTTCGCCGTTTTTTGATCTGCGCAACCAGCTTTCTGCCGGTGCCAAGAAGCTCGAAAGCCACATCGGCCGGCCGGCCGTGCCGCTGTTCAGCAAATACCAGCACACCTTCGCCTTCCCCTTTGGGGCGGACCGGCTGAAGATCGCCCAACTCGTCAACCTCCGAAATCGCCCCTTCCGGGCACTCGGACAGACAAGCGCGGCAGAGCTGGCAGGTCTCGCTTATGAAGGCCACGTCGCCTTGCATGACGATGGAATCGTAAGGGCAAGAGTCCAGGCAGGCCTCACAGCCTACGCACTTATCTGTATTTACCTTGATAAACATACTAAAACAGGAGTCGGAAGTCAGGAGTCAGAATAAAAAGCGGTATTTGATCCCTCAGTCCTATCTTTTCCCCTTACTCCTCAAATTCTTTTTACTCAGTCCTTTTCTTTTAAACCAACATGTTTTTAAGTTCGTTTGCCAGAGCGGTGACCTGCTCTTCCAATGTACCGGTGAGTTCCTTTTTTTGTGCACGTGCTTCTGGTGTGAAAACTTTATTTACCTGTGTCGGTGAACCCTTAAGACCCATCTCCGCTTCTGAAAGGTTGAGATCAACAGATGAAAGCCGCTTGATCTGCGCTTTTTTAGCAGCCATTTTGCCGCGAAGCGATGGAAGTCTGGGTGTATTAAGCTCCTTAACAGCAGTAAGCAAGACCGGTGTTTCAGCCTCTATAATATCGTAGCCGTCATCCATCAATCTTTCGAGTTTTATAACATTGTCACCAACCGACAATATTTTACGAACATAAGCCACATGCGGGATACCAAGAAATTCCGCAACCTCGGGCCCCACCTGGGCGGTATCACCGTCAATCGCTTGTTTTCCGCAGAAGATAAGGTCAGCGCCTCCAAGTATCTCGATCGCCCTGGAAAGAATCCTGGATGTGGCGAGAGTGTCCGAACCTGCAAAGGCACGGTCAGTGAGAAGAACCGCCTCATCTGCCCCAAGCCCGATCGCTTCGCGAAGGGAGTCTTCCGCCTGCGGCGGCCCCATACTAAGCACTGTCACACGACCGCCCACATCGTCACGAATCAAAAGCGCCGCCTCCAGGGCATGTCTGTCATAGGGGTTAATTATACTTGGAATACCGTCCCGTATGAGGGTGTTAGTTTCTTTATTGAGCTTCACCTCAGATGTGTCCGGCACCTGTTTTATGCATACTACTATTTTCATGATATTGGATTGATAGCTGCTCCTCTACTTCGCTACCCGGGCGGCTTCCTTGTTAAGAGTCTGGCCTATGACGTTTCTGAGTATCTGGTTTGTACCTTCGAATATCTGGAGAATCTTAGCGTCCCGCATCATCTTTTCTACAGGATACTCCTTCATGTAGCCTGAACCTCCCATGATCTGTACGGCGTCTGTTGTCACACGCATACCAACATCAGTGGCGTAAACCTTGGCCATGGCCGACTCCTTCGAAAACTCTTTAGCTCCGGAATCCATGTGACGGGCCACGCTGTATACCAACGCACGCGCCGCCTCAACAGCCGTGGCCATATCAGCCAGCATATGCTGAATAGCCTGAAAGCCGATTATAGGGTGACCGAACTGGACACGTTCCCTGGCAAATTTAACCGCTTCATCAAGAGCTCCCTGGGCTACGCCGACACCCTGCATTCCAACACCGGTTCGGGATTGATCCAGGGTTTTCATGGCAACTATAAACCCCAGCCCTTCTCTTCCTAAAATATTCTGCTTGGGCACCCGGCAATTTTCAAAAATCAACTCCCTGGTAACAGAAGCCCTTATCCCCATCTTGTCTTCTTTTTTTCCAAATGAAAAACCTGGCGTGCCTTTCTCCACAATAAAAGCCGATGCTCCCCTGGCCCCACGACTTTTATTGGTCATAGCAATAACCGTGTATATTTCGGCTTCACCAGCGTTCGTAATCCACTGCTTGGTTCCATTTAATATATACTCGTCTCCGTCCAGTTGGGCAGATGTCTTTATACCGCTTGCATCACTTCCGGCATTGGCCTCGGTAAGAGCGAAGGCCACGATCTTTTTTCCGGCAGCTATATCCGGGAGGTATTTATTCTTCTGCTCATCCGAGCCGAAAAAAAGGAGGGGAAACGTTCCAAGCGCGTTTGCAGCGTAAGTGGTAGACACCCCTAGGCAGGCCTTTGAGAGCTCCTCCAAAGCGACAAGATGGGCTAGAGAGCCCGTTCCCATTCCTCCATAGGTCTCAGGGATGTGCAGGCCCATTAGGTCTGACTCTGCCAACACCTTGATTACCTTCCACGGAAACTCCGACTTTTCGTCAAGCTCCGCACGAACTGGTACAACCTTCTCTCGGGCGATCTGTCTTGCAAGATCCCGAATCATAATCTGCTCTTCGGTTAAAAGGTAATCCATTAATTCCTCCCTGAAACTATTGTCAACATCAGAGCAGACATTCGGGCCTGCCCCCCTCCGTCAAAAAAATCAAAAAAATCAAAAAGATAATACCGTGACGAAGCCATCCGGTTGCCGGTTACCATTTAATTAAAGCCGAAGCCCAAGTAAGTCCTGCGCCAAAGGCTTCGAGCAGGATATAATCGTTTTCGCTTATACGGCCTTGCTTTGCCGCTTCGTCCATGGCTATCGGAATAGAGGCCGCCGATGTGTTTCCAACCCTTTCCAGGTTAAGCATCACACGATCCATAGGCATACCAAGCCTGCTGGCAGTGGCAAGTATAATTCTGATGTTTGCCTGGTGAGGGATCAAAAGCGCTATGTCGGATGCCTTAAGGCCGTTTTCCTTGAGCGAATCCACCACAAGAGACTCAAGAGCACGAACAGCAACTTTGAAGGTTTCATTTCCCCTCATTTTTATAAAGTTAAGCCTGTCTTCGATCATCTTGTGCGATATCGGTTCTGTCGATCCGCCACCGGGTATATGGAGCAGTTCCCAAAGCTTTCCGTCCGCATGCAATTTGACCGACATTATGCCACGGTTTTTATCATCGGAAGCCTCAAGCAGAACCGCACCTGCGCCGTCTCCAAAAAGCACACAGGTCGAACGGTCTTGCCAATCCATAAAACGTGAGAGGACCTCGGCTCCTACCACAAGCACCCGTTTGTGTGAACCCGAGCGAATCATGCCATTGGCCACTGCAAGAGCGTATAAGAAACCCGAGCAGGCTGCAGATACATCAAAGGCCGCCGCCCTGGAAGCACCAAGCTTGGCCTGCAACATGCACGCTGTGGACGGCATAAGCATATCCGGCGTGGTTGTGGCCACGATGATAAGGTCCAGCTCCTGCGCCTGCCGGCCCGCCGACCGTAGCGCGGCCTTGGAAGCCTCACAAGCCAAGTCGGAAGTGGTCTGGTCATCTGCCGCTATACGCCGCTCTTTTATACCGGTTCGCTCAATGATCCATTCATCCGTGGTATCAACCATGGCTTCCAGGTCATGGTTGGTAAGCACCCGTTCCGGCAGGTAAGAACCCGTACCGGTGATTGTAGAGCTAAGATGCAACAAACACCTCTTCCATTGCCTCCTGAATTCCGGTCCGAATGGTTTCTTTCAGGCCCTTTTCAACAGAGTCGGCAGCCACTCTCAGAGCGTTTCTTATGGCCTTGGAAGTCGATCGTCCGTGACTTATAATACAGATTCCGTTAATGCCCAGAAGAGGGGCTCCTCCATATTCGGAGTAGTCCAGCTTTTTTTTCACATCCGGCAGACCGGCTTGCAGGAAAAGATATCCAATTTTACCGAGCATACTTTTTGCTATCTCCTGGCGAAACATCTGTGCAAGAGATTCTACAAGACCTTCAGCGGTTTTAAGAACAACATTGCCCGTAAAGCCGTCACAGACCACCACATCCACTGTTCCGGAAAATATCTCTTTGCCTTCCACATTGCCTGCAAAATTAAGCCTTGAATCCTCAAGTAGTTTAAACGACTCTTTGGTAAGCTCATTGCCCTTGCCGGCCTCTTCACCTATACTTAAAAGCCCGACACGCGGGTTTGCTCTTCCAAGCACTGTGCCGGCATAAATATTTCCCATCACGGCAAATTGAAGCAGATGAACAGGCTTGCAATCCACGGTGGCTCCTACGTCTATCAAAATAAAAGGTTTTTCAACACCCGGCATCACCGTGGCGATTCCGGGCCTGCCTACCCCTTGAACAAGCCCCAACCTGAAAAAAGACGTAGCCATTGCAGCTCCTGTATTACCGGCGCTCACCACTGCATCGGCTTTGCCGGACTTTACCATATCTACGGCTACACGGATCGAAGAATCCTTTTTTCGCCTAAGCGCGGAGGCCGGAGGCTCATCCATCGCCACCACCTCGCTGGAATGCTGAATGCTGATACCGGAAACTTTCCTGCCGGAGCCCAGTTCCTGCCTGATACGATCCTCGTCACCAACGAGAACAACCTCCAGCCCGAAAGACTCCACCGCTTCGAGCGCCCCTCGTACTGTCACGGCGGGAGCTGTGTCCCCACCCATGGCATCGAGGGCTATTATCATACAACCTCTTCGACTTCCAGTACCTTGCGACCTTTATATGTTCCGCAACTCGGACAGACGCGGTGAGGCATCTTGGGCTCCTGGCAGTTTGAACACAGCGACAGATTGGGAGCTTCAAGCTTCCAGTTGGCGCGGCGCTTATCTCGCCTGGACTTGGAATGTCTACTTGTTGGGTTCGCCATTTTTTTCTCCTTTTAGCTTCATTAATACTTTAAATCTCGAGTCTACAGCGGCTGTACTACAGTCACAATTCTGCTTGTTGCGGTTAACTCCGCATACCGGACAAAGGCCCTTGCACGACCGGCTGCATACAGGGTTCATAGGAATCCCGAGCAGAACCTGTTCTCTGACCAGTTCGGTAAGATCTATTTCATCATTCTCATAGAATGCAACATCAAGATCAGAAGCGCATAGCTCATGCTCTCCTTCTTCCATGTCAATAGCGGTCACGGGCTGACATTCAACGTAAAAGTCCGACTCTATCGCAGCGGTAAAAAACTCAAGGCAGTAACCACACTGAAGCTTTTCCACACTGCATGAGAAACCGCCGCTTACGATCACTCTACTACCGACTTTCTGTACGTTGAGACTAACGGTAACAGGACCGGCCAACGTAACACCCTCTATCAGCAGGGGTTCCCGGGTGTTAAGCTTGATCCCCTCTTCAGGGATATTGGAGACAAAGACCCGCATCAACCAAATTCAACCTAGGCCCAAAAGAAATGGAATTATAAGAATTACTCCTCTTTATTGTCAATCCAGTGCTTTCTCAATGTTTTCTGAAGAAAAGAACAAATTAAGGATAAATTCCGAGCATACGTGGAGATTAACACCAGACTTGAGTGGTTTTATCAAGAAATTGTCTGTTTGATAAAAAACTAAAAGCTTTGCCGGAAATCGCTAAATTGGGGTGTTTTTATATTGATTTGATTTTATCCGCAAAGATAAGCATCGCAGTAGTAGATACCATCTGCACACAGAAGTTTTACGGTTTTTGCCATCTCAATAACCATTGATCAGCATAGCATAGTAAATATATCTCCTTCTAATTTAATGTTTCTGATACCATACCTTTTGAAACGGCTCTTAAGCTCCTTATTTAAGCGCTCAATATTTTTATATTCAACAGAGAGATCTTCAGTACATCCCGGAAAGGGTTTAAAAAACTGTAGAAAATAACTCTTTACATTCATGGAACTTAACTCACTCATCATATCAAAAATGCAGTCCACCCCAAGACCACTGAACATGGTCGTTCTTACCTCATAAGGAATATCAGATTCCGTGATCATATTCAGGGATTTTTTGATCCGGGCTGTATCAACGTCAACTCCCGCACCCCTTTTGTAAGTTTTAAGCGGGGCCTTGTAGTCCATTGCAACGTAGTCAATTAAACCTTCCTTCAATAAGCCGGTAAGCCTCTCTGGCTCAGAGCCGTTTGTATCCAGTTTTACCTTATAGCCCATTAACCTCACCTCTTTGATAAAAACCTCGATATCAACCTGAAGCAGTGGCTCGCCACCACTCACAACTACACCGTCAAGCAAGCCCTTTCTGCTATTTAGAAACGATAGAACATCTTCTTCATGCACTTGACTCTCAAGTAAGCGCGGATGGATCAAGGCATGGTTATGGCAATAAGCACATCTGAAGTTACATCCCCGGGTGAAAATAACAGCACTGATTTTTTCGGGATAATCTATTAAGGAAAATTTATGAAAACCTCCTATCGTCATACCAGCTCAAACTCCTTTCTGGTACTGAACTCCTCCTTTTTTCCTTTGTTCCACTGTCTCACAGGACGAAGATACCCCACTATGCGGGAATAAATTTCTGTTTCCTCATGACAGCTTGGGCACTCTGCAAACTCTCCGGCAATGTATCCGTCTACAGGGCATACGCTGAACGTAGGAGTAACAGTAAAGTATGGGAGATGATATTGTTCACAGACTGTTTTTATCAGTTTTTTAAGGGATCCGGTATCTTCTATCTTCTCACCTACAAAGAGATGCAGTACTGTTCCACCGGTATATCTCTCCTGTATCATATCCTGGTGTTCAAGCACCTCAAACATATCATTCGTAAAATCCACAGGTAACTGAGTGGAATTTGTATAAAACGGTTCTGCATTAAGTGTTCGGTACTGAACTTCGTTGGCGCAGATAATACCCGGAAAGCTTTCCTTATCAATCCTTGCCAGCCGGTATGAGGTTCCTTCTGCCGGCGTTGCCTCAAGGTTGTAGTTATTGCCTGTTTCTTCCTGAAATTCCAACATTTTACCTCGCATGAAATCCATTACCCTGAGAGTAAAGGCATGCCCTTCAGGAGACGCAATTTCCCTGTCTAATAGGTTCAAACACGCTTCGTTCATTCCAATAAGACCTATGGTCGAAAAGTGGTTTTTCCAGTACTTATCAAAACGTTCTTTAACACTTCTAAGGTAGTATTTTGAGTATGGATAGAGATCGCCCTCTGTAAACTTCTCCAGAACTTTTCTCTTGATTTCAAGACTCTCTTTGGACATAACCATCAACTTCTCCAGAAGAGTAATAAACTCACCTTCATCTCTAGCTGCATAAGCAAGCCTCGGCATATTGATTGTGACCACACCAATCGAACCGGTCAGTGGATTTGCACCAAAGAGCCCGCCCCCTCTTTTTTGAAGCTCACGGTTGTCAAGCCTCAGCCTGCAACACATTGAACGGGCATCTTCCGGCTTCATGTCAGAGTTGATAAAGTTTGAGAAATAGGCAATACCGTACCTGGCGGTCACCTTCCACAGGATGTCGATATTGGGATTGTCCCAGTCGAAATCTTTCGTAATATTGTAGGTGGGTATGGGAAAGGTAAAGACTCTGCCCTTTGCATCGCCTTCAAACATCACCTCTAAAAAGGCTCTATTAAAGAGGTCCATCTCTTTTTGGAACTCCCCGTAGGTTTCATCCCGCAGCCTGCCGCCTGCAATAACAGGCTGGTCTGCGAAATTTTTCGAAACCGTAAGATCAAGAGTAATGTTTGTAAAAGGGGTCTGAAAACCAACTCTTGTAGGAACGTTTATATTGAAAACAAACTCCTGAAGAGCCTGCTTCACCTCTTTGAAACTAAGGCCATCGTATCTTATAAACGGGCTGAGAAGTGTGTCAAAGTTAGAAAATGCCTGCGCGCCGGCCGCCTCTCCCTGAAGGGTGTAAAAGAAGTTAACCACCTGGCCCAGAGCACTCCGGAAGTGCTTTGCGGGACTACTCTCTATCTTGCCTGGGGCACCCTTAAATCCATGACTAAGAAGATCATGAAGATCCCACCCGACGCAATAAACAGAAAGTATGCTTAGATCATGAATATGAAAATCACCGTCAATATGAGATTTTCTGATCTCAGGAGGGTATATCTTGTTCAGCCAGTATATCTTACTGATCTCTGAAGAAATGTAGTTGTTCAGTCCCTGAAGAGAGAAGGCCATATTGCTGTTTTCATTGACCTTCCAATCAATTTGCTTCAGGTAATGATCTACAAGATCAATATCCGATTTTGTGGTAATCTGCCTGATTCTGGCATGCTGCTCCCTGTAGAGTATATATGCCTTGGCGGTTCTGCGGTAGACTGAAGACAGCAGGACCTCTTCTACAATGTCCTGAATCTCCTCAACAGCGGGAATTCTATCGCCTATAACCTGAGCTGCCAGATTCAGCGCCCTGAGCGTCAGCCGCCCGGCAACGTCGCCATTAAACTCTCCGGTTGCAGAGCCGGACTTTGCAATCGCACTTGTAATCTTCTCTGCATCGAACCTTACTACTTTGCTGTCTCGTTTCCGTATTTCCTTAAACATTTTCTCCTCCTTAACAGTTCAGGCAAGGAGGAGAAAATTGGTAAGACAGTAACAGTTAAAGTTGATACTGCATGTGATTCTGCATAATAAAGCAGACGTGTAGATACCATACTCTTTTCCTCCCGCGCGAAAAGATATTAGTTTTAGCGAATTTTTATACGGTCTGGATAGGTCTTCCGGCTTAGGGCTGCCTACTCACCCACCTTCCCATCATGGTGTTATCCAATGACAGTGGTTTTTACGGGTTTTCGTTCCCTTCACGGCTGCGGGGCAGCGGGGGGATTTCACCCCTCTTCCCTGGCATCCAGCCATATGGTCAAATTGTAAATGTACATTAGCAGACACTTTTGTTTTTTGCAACAATTTTTAATAAAGGAAAGCTTTATCTATTTCTTTCTCTATTTCATTGAGAAACACTGTTGTGTTAAATTAAATTACTACGAGAATAATCGTGGACGGCCCGTCAGGGCCTAAAGGGAAGTACGGTGAAATTCCGTCGCGGACCCGCCGCCGTAACCGGGAACGAAAGCCGCAGTAAAGCCACTGTCTAAAAAAGATGAAAAAGATGGGAAGGCGCGGTAAGTAGACTGATCCGGAAGCCGGAAGACCTAATACGAAAACAGAGCATAGCCGTTCCTCTCGTGGAGCAGGGGAACTGTATGTAGAGGTTATAACCGAGGATGAAAAACGGCATCCCCGGACCTAATGTGATTTAGGTCCGGGGATTTTTTTGGCCAGAAATCAAAGATTGAAAA
>Ga0256830_1000227_pt1 | contig 49342 bp, 33 predicted proteins | sample 128326metaG_FD_190537 | JGI IMG/M metagenome (GOLD analysis project Ga0256830, IMG submission 190537) | Hydrothermal vent microbial communities from Lau Basin, Pacific Ocean - 128-326 | ecosystem: Environmental > Aquatic > Marine > Hydrothermal vents | place: Pacific Ocean: Lau Basin | collected... | reverse complement strand
GCCACCCTCGACGCCTTCGGGGTCGCCGACCTCGACGCCGCGCTCGCCGCCTGCGGCGGGCTGATGGAGTTCCTGCGCGAGACCCAGCGGCACGCCCTGTCCCAGGTGCGCGACCTGCGGGTGGACCGCGAGCAGCGCGCCCTCGGGCTCGACCCGACCACCCTGCGCACGCTCGAGGTCGTCGCCAACCAACGCGACGGCGGGCGCGAGGGCACGCTCCTGTGGGCGGTGGACCGCACCGCCACCCCGATGGGGGCGCGGCTGCTGCGCGAGTGGCTGCTCGAGCCGCTGCTCGACCCCGACGCCATCCGCGAGCGGCACGACGCGGTGGGCCGGCTGGTGGACGACCCGGCGCTGCGGCGCGGGCTGGCCGGCGAGCTCGACGGCCTCGGCGACCTCGAGCGGCTCGGCGGGCGGCTGGCCGGCGGGCGCGCCCATCCGCGCGACCTGGCCGCGCTGGCCAAGGCGCTGGGGCGGGTGCCGGCGATGCGGGCCCTCCTCGACGAGGCCGCGAGCGGCGGGCTCGGCGGCGGCCTGCCGGACCGCCTGGCCGCGCTCCGCGACGCGCTCGACCCCTGCGAGGGGCTGCGCGAGCGCATCGTCCAGACCCTCGTCGAGACGCCGCCGCTGGCGTGGACCGAGGGAGGCATCGTCCGCGACGGCTTCTCGGCCGAGCTCGACGAGCTGCGCGCGCTGGCCCGCGGCGGCAAGGAGTGGCTGGTCGAGCTCGAGCGCCGCGAGCAGGAGCGCACCGGGCTCGCGGTCAAGGTCGGCTTCAACCGCGTCTTCGGCTACTACCTCGAGGTGTCGCGCGCCCAGCTCGCCTCGGCGCCGGACGCGGTGCCGGTCGAGTGGGCGCGGCGCCAGTCGCTGAAGAACGCCGAGCGCTTCATCACGCCCGAGCTGAAGGAGTACGAGCAGAAGGTGCTCGGCGCCGAGGAGCGGGCCCGCGAGCTCGAGGTCGCGGTGTTCGAGGAGCTGCGCACGGCCGCCGAGGCCGAGGTGGGGCGCGTGCTCCGGACCGCGCGGGCGCTGGCCGAGCTCGACGTCCTCCAAGGCCTGGCGCGGCTCGCCGCCGAGCGCGACTGGGTGCGCCCCGAGCTCCTCGACCCCGACGACCCGCCCGGGGGTGAGGGCTGCGGCGTCCTCGAGGTCCGCGACGGTCGCCACCCGGTGGTCGAGCAGACCCTCGGCGCCGAGCCCTTCGTGCCGAACGACACCCTCCTCGGACCGGATCGGCGGCTGGCGGTGCTGACCGGGCCGAACATGAGCGGCAAGTCCACCTACCTGCGCCAGACCGCGCTGGTGGTGCTGCTGGCGCAGGCCGGCTCCTTCGTGCCGGCGTCGTCGGCGCGACTGCATCCGGTGGACCGCGTGTTCACCCGGCTCGGCGGGGGGGACGACATCGCGCGCGGGCGCTCGACCTTCATGGTCGAGATGCTCGAGACCGCTGAGATCCTGCGGCATGCGACCGCGCGGAGCCTGGTCCTGCTCGACGAGGTGGGGCGCGGCACCAGCACCTTCGACGGGCTGGCCATCGCGTGGTCGGTGTGCGAGCACCTGCATGACCGGACCCAGGCGCGGACGCTCTTCGCGACCCACTACCACCAGCTCACCGACCTCGCCGACGCGCTGCCCAGCGCCGTGAACCTGAACGTCGCGGTGCGCGAGCACGGCCACGAGATCGTCTTCCTGCACCGCATCGAGGAGGGCGGCACCGACCGCTCCTACGGCATCCACGTGGCCCAACTCGCCGGCCTGCCCGCCGATGTCCTGGCCCGAGCCCGCGAGGTCCTGGCCCGCCTGGAGCGCGAGGAGGAGGACCTCTCCCGCCGCGTCCTCGCCGCCCCGTCCGCCTCCGAACCGCCCCCGGCCCCCGAGCCCAGCCAGCCGACCCTCTTCGACCTCCTCGAGGCCGAGGCCCCCGACCTCCTCACCCGCCTCCGCACCCTCGACCTCGACCAGACCACCCCCCGCGCCGCCTGGGACCTCCTCGCCGAGGTCCTCCGGGTGCTGGATGCACGAGAAGAGGGGAGGTGATCCAATGGGCGGCGATGGAGCCGCTCCTGATCACCCTGGACGAGTTGCGCGACCGCGTCGAGCACGACTTGCGCGGCTTGCTGCGCGAATTGAAGGAACGGACGGGGCGTGGGGGGCGCGAGGAGGAGGAAGCATGGCGTTCCTCCCTGCCGGCCCTGGCGCGGACCCTGTCCGCGAGCGACCTCGGCGGCGTCCACGTGCTGCTGGCCGGACCGGAGCACCTGGCCCTCGAGTATCAGCTACCCGCGGCCTCGGCCTGGTGCGACGCGGTCCTGCTCGGCGAGGGAGACGAAGGGCCATCGGTCGTCGTCGTCGAGCTCAAGCACTGGGCGACCTGGGGCGACCGGCCGGGCCCGCGGGAAGGCCTCATCGTGCGACATGGAAGGGAGGAGCTCCATCCTTCTGACCAAGTGCGTGGCTACGTGGAGTATTGCCGGCGATTCCATTCGGTCGTCCAGGAGCGGAACGCGGGAGTCGCAGGCTGCGTGCTGTTCACCAGGGGCGGGTTCTTCCATGCCTACCTCGAGCCGCCCAACGATCGTCTCGTGCGTGATTATCCCTGCCTTTCGGTGATTCCCGAGAAGGTCGAGGAGGCGTTGCCGGTCTGGCTGGAGCGACGTCTGGTTCGTGGAGACGAGGGCTTCGCCCAAGCTTTCGTTCGGGGGAGCTACCGCCAGGACCGCGGCTTCGTCCGGCAGATCGGCGAGCAGATCCTGCACCCTGAGGAGAGCCCGTTCGTCCTCCTGGACCACCAGCGCCGCGCCATGGCCATCGTTCGCTTCGCGCTCGACCGTGCCTTTTCGCTGAGCCCGTCACCGCAGGAAAGAAGGTGATCGTCATCAAGGGGCCGCCGGGGTCGGGCAAGTCGGTGCTCGCGGCCCGTATCTGGGCTGAGCTTGTGAGGGACGAACGGCTCCCCGACGGAGCCGTCGTTCTGACGACTACGTCCGCAAGTCAGGAGTCCAACTGGAAGGAGCTGTTTCGCAAGGTCGGGAAGAGCGTGGCAGCGCGTGGCGTGGTCAAGAAGGCGACGAGCTACGTACCGCTCACCACGCAGGAGTTCTCGCTGATACGCAAGACCTTCGGTGAGGACGTGTTCGGTGCGCCGATCCGGTGGCGCGAGAATCTCCAACTCCTGAAGAGCACGGGCAAGGTATTCCGCAGTGGAGCGCGTGATGACGAGTACCTCGTGTCTATCGTGGACGAGGCGCATGCTCTCATCGACCCTGAGAAACCCGAGGGGCGTGGGCAGTTTGGTTTCGCCACGGGCCTGGGACCACTCGGTTACCATGTCATCCGGTCTTCGCGTGTCGCCGTCTTCCTCCTGGACCCCGGCCAGGGCTTCCGGGACCGTGAAAACACGACCATCGACGACTTGCGGCGTTGGGCGAAAGAGCTTGGCGCAGAGTTCGTGGAGCCCATCGACTTGTCGGGGGCCCAATTCCGATGCGCCGGTTCCACCGAGTTCGTGACTTGGTTGGAGGGCCTGTTGGAGGGAAGGGCTCCAGACGAGCTGCGTCCGATTGCTGAAAAATGGTTACGAGTCTTGGACTTTGGGATCGCCAGCAGCCCATGCGACTTGGAGGCTCGGTTGCGGCAGCGGATGCAGAGCGGCGGGAGTGCAAGGCTGCTTGCCGGATTCGCCCGCAAGGGCAAGACCTACAAGGTGGGGAGCCCACATTCCCTTCCGCCCGAGGCGCAGGACTTCGTCTTCGTCTGCGAGGACGAAGATGGGGAGCGCCTTTGGGCCAAGCCATGGAATCACGCTCCAAACAATCAGGACTACACTTTGTTCGTCCAGCCTCCTGACGGTGTGCCCATGCATGACGACCCGCTTTGTGAAGTCGGATGCCCCTACGCGGTGCGAGGGTTCGATTTCGACCACGTGGGCGTGCTTTGGCTGGGCGACCTGCGATGGCGCGATGGAGGCTGGGACGTGGACTTGGAGCAGGTCCACGAGTCTGGGCTCATGAAGACCTTGAGGAGAGCCCGCAAGGACGGGCCTGGGAGCGCTGCCTGGCTCGCGCTGCGTCGCGGCCTCGCGCAGGCCTATCGCATCCTGCTCACGCGGGGTCTGAAGAGCGTCCACGTCTGGTTCGAGGACGAGGAGACGCGGCGGCATGTGGAGGATTGTCTTGGGTGATGCCGGTGATGACCGCATGAGGGACGGAGTGCCTCGGGAGCTGACCGAGGGCGAGAGGCACGTCCTCGAGGTGATTCGTGAACACTACGGGCCCTCGAACGGGCCGGAAGGGGTGGACTGGATCGAGGGGCAGGGGGCTTGCCTGTGGGTGAGGAATCGGTCGGGGGCGCACGTGCTCTTCGCCAACCTGACCACCCTGGCTTGGATGCTGCAGGAGGGCGACATCGCGAGCGACGACGAACTCCGGCGCGAGTGGCTGCGGATCGAGGACGACGCTTCCGGGCGATAGGTGCCTGGGGCCGGCGTGATCACGGGGACCGTCGTGACCACGGGTCGCTGAAAGCACCATGGGCCGCTGAACGAGTCGGGGGCTCGGGCATGGGGTGGAGCGGGCCCAGGGGATGGAGCCCGGCCCGTTCCATGCGTCAGGGGACGATGGGGGCCGAACGGGTGTTGGTGGTCAGGTAGTCGAGGGCACCCGTGATGGTCGCCGCGACGGCCTGGACGTGCAGGGTGGTTCCAGGTGGGGCCGTCGGGACGTCGCGAAGCAGGATGGCGTTGCCGGCCATGTCGGCGGTGACGGTCCCAAGAGTGAGGATCGGCGGCAGCAGCTCCAGGCAGACGTCGCCGTGGGCGGGCGAACAGGGGCCCGGGCCGAGCCCGCTGGTCGAGGCCAGGAAGGTGACCGGGGCGCCGGGGCCGGCGCCCTGGACCTCCCACCAGGCCTCGGCCCCCGTGAGGAGCGGGCCCTGGAACAGGTACGGAGGATGGAAACCGAGGTCGCGGATGTAGCCGTCGTCGAACGCCATGGGCGCATCCGGGTCGAGGTTGCTGGCCTTGGAGACGAAGAGGGCATAGCGCCCGTCACCGGAGAGGAATCCGCCACGGGAATAGCGATTGGCCGCACCCCCGTCCCACGCGATGGTCACCAACTCGTAGGTGCCATGCTGGCGGTCGCGCAGGAAGAGGTCCTCCACCATGTGATTGCGGTCTTCGGGAGCGAATCGGTTTTCCTGGGTCCTGAACAGGATGTACCGACCATCGTCGTCGATGTCCTGCGGATGCATGGGGCGCGCAGAGGGGGTGCCATCGGGAAGAGGTGATTCCCAGGTGGTGAGCCCGGTCAGGAGGTCGTGCACGTATACCTGATCCGTGCCGTTCCAGCCCAGGAGGCCGGGGGCACTGGAATAGAAGAGGACGTACCGACCGTTTCCGGAGAGGGTGACGGGGAAGCAATCGCCACCGGGGTCCCCGCCGGCGCTCACGACGCTGGCGCGGGTCGTCGTCCCCGCGCTGACGTCACGGACGAAGATGTCCAGGTTGCCGTTCGCGTCCCCGGGAACGATTCCGTCCTCCCAAGAGTAGAACAGGATGCGATTGCCGTCGTTGCTGATGGCGGGTCTTGGGCTGTCTCGGATCGAGGCGATCTCATTGCCGTTGGAATCCAGGGAACACCGAATGGTCTGGCCCGTCAGCAGGTCGTGCCGGAACACGTCGATGCTCCCGTTCGTGTCGCCCGCCACGAGGTTGTCGGCCTCGGAGTAGAAGGCCACGTAGCGGCCGTCGGCGCTGATGGCGGGGGAGGTGCTGTCTCCGTTGCCTTGCATGCCGAGGCTGGACACGCTCACCCGCCTGGTCACCCCGGCCGAACGGTCGCGCACGAAGACGTCGGCCACTCCGTTGGTGTCGCGGGGGACGAGGTCCGAGGCGTACGAATGGAAGGCGACGAAGCGGCCGTCCTGGGAGATGTCGCCCTCCCAGGAGTCCCCGTTGCCGGTCACCCCCAGCGGCCCCACCGACACCGGTTCGTAGGTGTTCGTCTGCCAATCGCGCAAATAGACGTCGTAGTTGGCGTTGGTGTCGTTGGGAGCGAGCGTTCGGCCCGTGCCGAACACGAAGACCGATCCGTCGAGGCTGATCCCGCCCAGGATGGGGTAGAGCCACTGGATGTAGTTGTTCGGATCCACCGAAGCGATCCACGTCCGCGGGGTAGGCAGTTCGGTGCCCGGGGGTGGGAAAGCGGGGAAGCCGTGGGCGAGAAAGCCGGTCTCGATCTCGTCCTGATGCGGCGTGCCGTTCAGCAGGTCGCCATCGTCGTCGTCGAGCAGGAGCCAGTGGTCTCGGATCGGCGTGCCGATGCGGCCGTCGTCGAAGGCACGCTGCCAGGCCAGGAACAGGGCGTCGGCCATGGCATCACCCTGGTCGCCGTAGGCGGAGACGAAGGCCTCGCGCGTCTTCCACAGCGCTCCGAACAGCACCTCGCCGTCGGCGTAGGGGTCGCCGTGGCAGCCGTCGGCTCCGTCGCCACAGAAGGGACGTGCATTCCGGGAGTCCCCGGTACGCAGGTACGTTCCGGGCCCCTGGATGCCCTCGCCGATCAGCGGCGTCTCGAGGACGTACGCCGCCCAGGCATCGGCCAGACCCTCGTCGAATCCAGGATCGGCCCCATCGACGCCATAGCGGCGGGTGGCCCAGTGCCCCGCCTCGTGCACGACGATCGTACCGTAGGCCAGGTTCGGCAGGTTGCCGTTGGCCCGGTCGAAATGGATGGACGGCCGACGGGGGCCCTCCTCGAACCAAGCGCGGCGCGGGTCCCTCTCGTTGACGACCGCCAGCAATCGGGCGTCCAAGGTGTCGTCGCCCGGGGCGTTTCGACGCACCCAGTGGTGCAGCCGGTTCACGAGCAGGAAGGCATTGGCCTGGGCGACCGCGTACTCATTGCCGGGGGCGCCGAGGACGACTGCTTCGGGAACGCCAACCGACAGTGTACGTGCGTCCACCAATGGTGCCCCGAAGGCGGTGCGGACCTCGACCCACGCGCCGTAGGGGGCGAATCCGGCGCGGGTTCGGGTTGCAGAACCTGCCGAGAGGACGAACGTCCCGTTCGCGTCCGTCAGCGCCGTGCCCACGCTCGTGACCACCTCGAGCTGGGGCATGGGTTGGAGGGTGGGTGGGTTGGCTGGTGAGTCGGGCAGGTAGCCGGCGCTCGGGTCGCCCGGGGTGGCCCAGGCGCCGACACGCCCGCCGAAGTCTGCTGTTCGGTGCGCATCCCTGGTATCGCCGAGCCCACAGCCTCGATCGAGTCGTCTGCGGGCGAGGACCTCGCCATCCTCGGCATCGACGAAGACGCGGAGCCCGCGGCCGTCGGCGGTCCACAGCGAGACCGCTCGCGCCCATCGGACCCTGGGCGAGGCCGGATCCGGGCGGAGAGCCACGAGTCCGCTGTGCAGGACGGTCACCGGCGCCTCCCCGAGCTGGCTCTCGACCTCGGCCCGCGCCGTGAGCTCGGCTTCGCCCGGGCCGACGAGGTCGGTCGCTTCGGACGGCGGCGTCCCGACGAAGGCGCTCGAGACGATGGCCCTCGATGCGCCTCGAGGGTCCATCAGGACGGTGACCTGCGCTCCACGCGCGGGCGCTCCACCCCATGTCTGGTCGAAGACGACGGCGACCTTGTCCGTCAGGCCCACCCGAGCGAGGTCGAGGTGGACGACCTCGCGCGGGACGAGGGTCGCAGGGTCGACTCCGAGAAGAGGCCGTCCCTCTCCGACCAGCTCCAGGGCGCGGGCCAGCCAGGCGCGATCGTCGGCAGGGGGGCGCGCTGGGGCCTGGCCCGGCCCGGCCACGAGGCGGGCGGCTCCGGTGACGGAGTCGCGGAGGACGAGCCGGTCATGCGTGGGGTGCAGCGGGGCTCGAGGGCCGGAAGCCTGGAGGGGTACCAGGACGGGCAGCAGGATCAGGAGACTCGAAACCATGGTGAAGTGAATACCCGGGAGAGGAGAGGGTTACGCCCCGGCCGGGACCAGGAACGTCCGGGGCTGGGGCGCGGTCAGCCGATGGTCAGGCGCAGGCCGTTCGAGGCGGCGTCGCGGGTGTCCATCCAGGCCTGGAACCAGGCGGAGCTGCCGACCGGGGTGGTCGGGGGCACGGTGAGGTTCCAGGCGCCGGCACCCTGGGCGTCGAGCGGCAGCGGCGGCAGGACGAAGTCGGGGCGGGGGACGAGGACACCGCCCGAGAACGGGAGGTCCCGGCGCGCCCGGCCGACCACCAGCACGGCGTTCCCGCCGGCCGCGCCGTGCTCGAGGTCGAGCCGAACGCTTCCGCCGGGCTGGGTGGCGCCCGACCCCCGCAGCAGGGGCAGGTCGCCGCTCGGCCCCTCCAGACCCAGGCCGAGGTGGCGCCAGGCCTCGGGGGGCGAGACGTCGTCGAGCACCGACACCGTGGCGTCGGCCCCATGGACCCGGTTGGCCGTCACCAGGTCGGGGTCGCCGTCGCCGTCGAAGTCTCCGGACGCGACGACCTGCGGCGCGACGTCGGTGGCGAAGGTCTGGGCCGTGTGGAAGGTGCCGTCGCCGTGGCCGGTGACCACCGCGACCTGCCCCGGCCAGGACAGCACGCCGACCAGGTCGGCGAGCCCGTCGCCGTTGAGGTCGGCGGCGTGCAGCCCGGTGACGTCGGCCGAGAACGCGACCGACCCGATGAGCCGGCCGCCGCCGGCGCCGTCGCCGCGGATGACGTCCACCACGTTCGAGTACAGCGCAGAGGTCGCGAAGTCGAGGATGCCGTCCTGGTCGAAGTCGGCGACGGCGAGGCCGACGTGGCCGGACGCGCCGACGTGGTTGCGGACCGGGAAGTGCCCGGTGCCGTCGTTCGGGAACACCCAGAGCCCGTAGGCGGTGAGCACGACGTCGAGGTCGCCGTCGCCGTCCACGTCGGCGAGTTCGAGCTTGCGGCAGGCCATGCTCGCCGTCGAGGGCAGTTGCTCGGCGGTACCGAAGACGCCGCCGCCGAGGTTGCGGAACAGCATCACCCCGCCGGAGACGTCGTTGGCGACTACCAGGTCGTCGTCGCCGTCGCCGTCCACGTCGCCGCCGCGCAACGCGATGGGGAAGCTGCCGGCGGCGAGGACCGCGCCGAGCACCGGCCGCGCCGGGTCGGCGGGGTTGCCGAACCACACCTCGACGTCGGAGCCCCCGTACCAGCCGTCGCCGAAGGCGAGGTCGGGCCAGCCGTTGCCGTCGAAGTCGCCGACGCCGACGCCCCAGCTCGGGAACGCCGTGATGATGCTCTCCTCGTCGTCGAAGACGCCGGTTCCGTCGTTCCACTTCAGCGTCTGGTCCGGGTCGCCGGACGAGGACACCACGAGGTCGAGGTCGCCGTCGCGGTCGAAGTCCACCACGGCGACTTCCTGCGGCTGGGAACCCGTGAGCGGCCAGTCCACGTGCGGGGCGAGGGAGACGCCGGTGGACTGCGCCGGGACGAGGGCGAAGAACAGGAGCGGGATGGGCATGGTTCCAGCATAGGCCATGGAGCGCCGTCCGGGGGCTCGCAACGCCACCCTGGTCTTCGGGCATCGCCTACCATGTCCGTGATGTGGGTCTCCCTGGTCCTCGCCGCCGCACCCGCTGCCGCCCAGCTCGGTCTCACCCCGGGTGAGCAACGGGTGATGACCAACGCGCTCGAGGCCGCGGCGCGCGCGAACCAGGGCTTCGGGGGCGCCGTCCTGCGCATGAGCTGGCCGGGCGGCGCCTTCGAGGCCGCAGCGGGGGCCCTCCAGCCCGGCGGCCCCGCCATCACCCCCGACGCCTCCTTCGAGGTCGCGAGCGTCTCCAAGTCGGTCCTGGCCGCGACCACCCTGGTCCTGGTCGAGGAAGGACTGCTCGACCTCGACGCGCCGGTCGCGTCCTACCTGCCCCCGGGAACCCTGCCGCCGAACCTGATCGTCGTCGGCGGTCACGACTACGGCCCGGAGGTCACCCTGCGCCAGTGCCTCTCCCACACCTCGGGCCTCCCCGACTACTGGAAGGACCCGCCCTTCGTCGCTCCCGGCATCAATGCCTTCGTCGCCGACTACCTCGCCCGGCCGCAACGCGCCTGGACCCCCGACGAGGTGCTCGCCTACGTCCCCGGGCTCACGCCGGCGTTCGCGCCGGGCGGCGGCTGGCACTACTCCGACACCGGCTTCCTCCTCGTCGGCATGGCCGTCGAGGCGGTGACCGGACGCCCCCTCGCCGACGCGTTGCGTTCGCGCGTCTTCACTCCGCTCGGGATGCACGATTCCTGGCTCCGCTGGCACGAACCCGACCCCGCCGGCGCGCCTCCCCTGGCCCACCGCTTCCGCTGGAGTTGGGACCTGACCACCTGCCGCGGCAACAGCGCCGCATGGGCCGGCGGCGGCGTGGCCTCCACGACGCGCGACCTCGACCGCTTCCTGCGCGGCGTCTTCGAAGGCGGCCTGTTCCGCGACCCGGCCTCCCTCGCCGCGATGACCACCTGGACGCCGACCGGCACGCCCGGGGTCTCCTACGGGCTCGGGCTGTTCCGCATCGAACTCCTCTCCGCCCCCGGCTTCGTCGTCGGCCACGACGGCTTCGTCTCGTCCTGGGCGTACTGGTGGCCGCGCCACCGCGTCTGCTTCACGGGCACCCTCGACCAGAGCGAGAGCTCCTGGTGGTGGCTGCTCGAACTCGGCGCCTCCCTCCTCGAACCCTGACCGTCCGCCTCCCCGCCGCATGCTCCTCACCCTCGCCGCCGCCCTGCCCCTGGCCGCGCCCCAGTTGCAGCTCACCCCGGGTGAGCAGCGTCTGCTGACCGGCGCCCTCCAGACCGCGGTTCGTCGCAACGACGGCTGGGGCGGCGGCGTCCTGCGCATGAGCTGGCCGGGCGGCGCCTTCGAGACCACCGCCGGGTCGTTGCGCCGCGGCGGGCCGGCCATGCCGCCGGACGCCGCGTTCGAGATCGCGTCCACCTCGAAGGCCGTCACCGCCGCCGCCGCCCTGGTCCTGGTCGAGGAGGGGCTGCTCGACCTCGACGCGCCGGTCGCGTCCTACCTGCCGCCGGGCACGCTGCCGCCGAACTTCCTCGTCATCGGCGGGCACGACTACGGCCCCGAGGTCACGGTGCGCCAGTGCCTGTCGCACACCGCCGGACTGCCTGACTACTGGACCGACCCGCCCTACCTCTTCGACGAAGTCAACGCCTTCCTGTTCGACTACCTGCTACGGCCTCGGCGGCTCTGGGACCCGCACCAAATCCTCGACTACGTGCCGGGGCTGACCCCGCGCTTCGTCCCCGGCACCGGCTGGCACTACTCCGACACCGGTTTCGTCCTGGTCGGGCTCGCCATGGAAGAGGTCACCGGGCTGCCGCTCCAGGAGGTCCTGCGCACCCGCGTCTTCCAGCCGCTCGGCATGACCGACACCTGGTTGCGCTGGCACGAGCCGGACCCGCCCGGCGCCGTCCTCGCCCACCGCTACGACGGGCGTTGGGACATGACCACGCGTCGTCACAACAGCGCCGACTGGGCCGGCGGCGGGCTGGCCTCGGACACCCGCGACCTCGAGCGTTTCCTGCGCGGCACGTTCGAGGGGCGGCTGTTCCGGCGGCCGTCCTCGCTCGCCGCCATGACGAGCTGGACGCCCACCGGCGAGCCCGGCGTCTCCTACGGCCTCGGCCTGTTCCGCGTCGAGCTGACCGCCGCCCCCGGTTTCGTCGTCGGCCACGACGGCTACGGCAATTCGTGGGCCTACTGGTGGCCGCGCCATCGGGTCTGCTTCACCGGCACCCTCGACCAGAGCGAGAACCAATGGTGGTGGCTGCTCGAGGTCGGCGCCTTCCTGCTCGAGCGGTGAACGCGGCCCGGTCGCCGACGGGGCGGAGGGCGCAACCCACGACCCCGTCGGCGGATACGCACGTGCTGCGGAGGCGCTGCGCAGGGTGCGGGCGCCGACCCTGGAACGGGGCGGCACGGCTATACTCCACGCCGTTTCCCTCCGTCTTCCCCCCCGTCCGAGGGGGCGGCGAGGGAGACGGCTCCCAGGGCAGTGTCGGGGCCGATCGGGCCTCGCCCTTCCGCCCGACTCCCGTCGCGCTCCCGGCTCGTCCGTTGCGACGCCCTACTCCCAACTTCCCAAGGAAATGACCCTCCAACGCAGACTCCTCCTGGGTGCGGCCGCGGCCGCGCTCGTCGGCGCTTCGTGCGCCATCCCCCGTTCCGACGCCGATGGTTCGGCGAACTACTCCGGTGGTCCGGCCGAACTCACGCTCGAGCAGGCGGCCACCGTGGTCGCCCCCGGCGGCCGCGCCGTCCTCCACGCCAAGGTCACCGACGAAGACGGTGACCCGGTCCGCGGCGCCCGCGTCGAGTGGCTGCTCTCCGAGGGCAGCGTCGGCACCATCCTCGACATCGACGAGGAAGGCGGCATCGGCGACGACGCCGAGCGTGAATCGTCCTCGTACGCCTACACCGAGACCGATTCCGACGGCACCACCTGGATCTCGGTGACCTCGCCGATGGTCGGCGCCAGCCACGTCGTGGCCTACTGCCCCGACGTCGCCGACTGGGACCGCCAGACCGCGTTCACCTCGGTGAACTGGGAGGACGTGGCCATCACCGTGTCCGAGGGTGGCTCCGCCCGCACCGGCTCCAGCCAGCCGGTCTCGGTGCACGTGGTCCGTGCTTCGGACGGTCGCCCGCTCGAGGGCTACCAGGTCTCGTTCGAGATCGTCAGCGGCCCCGCCGCCACGCTCGGCAAGAGCGGCAAGACCTCGCTCGCGACCGAGACCGACGCCCAGGGCTGGGCCAAGACCACCGTCGTCCAGAAGGCTCCGGCCAAGGGCGAGAACGTGGTCCTGACCCGCGTCGTCAAGCCGGCCGACGAGGAGTGCTGCAAGCCGCCCGTCCTGCTGGGCGAGTGGAAGACCCCGCTGCGTTGGGTCTCGCCGGCCATCGGCATCGCCAAGTCGGCCCCGGCCACCGCGGTCGTGGGCGAGACCTTCCGCTACGACATCGTGGTCCAGGCCGGAGGCGACACCACGTCGCGCGGCGTGACGGTCACCGACACCCTGCCGAAGGGGCTGGCCTACGTGTCCAGCGCGCCCGCGGCCAAGGTCAGCGGTCGCAGCCTGTCCTGGTCGCTCGGCGACATGGCCGCCGGCACCCGCAAGACCATCACCGTGGACGTCCGGGCCGAGCGCACCGGTACGTTCCACAACTGCGCCCAGGTCGCGGCCGAGAAGGGTTCGCTGAAGGCCGAGGATTGCGCCGACACCGTGGTGACGGCTCCGAACCTCGCCCTCAAGAAGACGGCGACCCCGAAGGTGCTCAAGTGCGAGCCCATCGAGTACACCTTCACGGTGACCAACTCGGGTGACGCGGCCGCCAAGGACGTGCGCATCGTGGACCAGCTGCCGAAGGGGCTGCGCACCAAGGACGGCAAGGACAGCCTGTCCTTCCGCATCGCCGAGCTCGGCCCGGGCCAGAGCCGCACCTTCCGCGCCACCGTCGAGGCCGACCGCAAGGGCCGCTTCGAGAACACGGCGACGGCGACCGCGGCCGGCGGACTGAAGGCCCAGGCCAAGGCCCAGACCGTGGTCGTGGAGCCCGCCCTGAAGGTGGTCAAGACCGGTCCGGAGCGTCGCTTCATCGGTCGTCCCATCACCTGGGACATCACGGTCACCAACACCGGTGACGGTGAGGCCCGCGACACCGTCCTGGTGGACGACCTGCCGGCCGGCGTCGAGTTCCGCTCGGCCACCGGCGGCGGTCAGGCCTCGGGTCGCACCGTGACCTGGAAGCTCGGCACCCTGGCGCCGGGGGCCAGCCGCAAGGTCAGCGTGACCGTCATGCCCACTGCGGCGGGTCGTCTCCGCAACGTCGCCACCGCCCAGGCGTTCTGCGCCGGTGCGGTCGCCGACACGCACGAGACGCTGGTCGAGGGCATCCCGGCCATCCTCCTCGAGGTGGTGGACCTGGACGACCCGGTCGAGGTCGGCGGGAACATCCGCTACACCATCACCGTGACCAACCAGGGCTCGGCCGACGCCAACGACATCGTGATCACGGCGATGCTGCCGGCCGAGGTCCAGTACGTCGCCGGCAACGGTCCGACCCAGGCGTCGGCCGCCGGTCAGACGGTGCGCTTCGCCCCGCTGGCGCGGCTCGCCCCCAAGGCCAAGGCCACCTACCAGGTGACGGTCAAGGCGGTGAAGGCCAAGGACATCCGCTTCAAGGTGTCCATGGTCAGCGCCCAGTCGAAGGAGCCGGTCGAGGAGACCGAGAGCACCTACATCTACGAGTAGGGCTGCGGCCCCTCGCCCCACGGCGGGCGCCGGCCTTCGGGTCGGCGCCCGCTTTCCTTGGGCGGCGCCTTCTGGGGGTAGACTGGGTGCATGCCTGCGGGGGCCAGGAGTGAAGGGGTGGGGGTGCGAGGAGGCCCAGCGGGACGGAGCGGGCGCCGACTTGCCGAGCGCGTTCCGTGGAACCGGTTTCCGGCCGTCCTCCTCGTCTGTGCGGCCGCGCTCCAGAGCGGGGCGGCGGCGGGCGCCGGGGGCGACGGACCGGAGTCGCCTCCCGCGGTCGGGCGCCGCGGCGAGGTGGTCACCTTGATGCCCTTGCGCGACCTCGACTTCGGCGAGGGGCCCCGCCTGGAGACGCGGGACGGCGTCGTCGTCCTGGTCGCGGGCGAGCGGCGGGAGGCGCCGGGGCCGGAGGTCCTGGCGCGGCTCCGCTCCGCAGACGCGGGCTTCGTCGTCGTCGCCCCCGGCCCGCCGAGCGAGGCCGAGCGGGTGGTCCTTGCCGCCGACGACCTGCGGCCGCTGGTGTGGCTCGACGCGGGCGAAGACGGAGCGCCGCTGCGGTGGTGCGACGGAGTGCCGGTGGTCGTCGTGGCCGGCGACTCCGGCGCGACCGAGTTGGACCCGACGGCGGGCGAGGTGCGCGGGCCGGGGCTCCGCGCGGCGCTGCCGCCGGCCGATGCCCGCCGCTGGCACACCCGCCGGGTGCGCGGTTGGGACGTCCACCTCGAGCGCGCGTTGGAAGCCGACGAGGAACTCCGCGACGCCGTCCTCGCCCTGCTCGACACGAAACTCTGGGAGGTCGAGACCGCCCTGCCTGCGACCGCGGTCGCGCGGCTTCGCGAGGTGCCGCTGTGGTTCCTGCGCGACCACGCCGACGCGCCCGGCGGCGTCTACCACCCCTCGCTCGACTGGTTGCGCGAACACGAGGGCTTCGATCCGCGTTGGGCCGGCGGCGTCGAGTTCGGGGTGGCGGCGAACTTCCTCGGTTGGACGCGGGTCCAACCTTCCATGGTCCTCCACGAACTCGCCCATGCGTGGCATCACCAGGTGCTCGGCTGGGACGACCCGACCTGGGTCCGTCTGCACGGTGAGGCGGTCGCGTCCGGTCGGTGGGACGACGTCCTCCACGTGGAGGGCGGGCGGAGCCGTCACTACGCGCTGTCCAACCCGCAGGAGTTCTTCGCCGAGCTCACCGAAGCGCGCTTTGGCGTGAACGACTTCCATCCCTTCGTGCGCGGCGAGCTCGCCGAGTTCGCGCCCGACGCCTACGCGGCCCTGGACGCGGCCTGGGCCGCCGAGCCCGTCCGGCCGCGCTGAAGGAAGGAGGTCCCCTCGCGTCCCGAGCGCGCGGGCCGCGGCGTGGCGCGCACGTCGAAGGGCGTATCAGCTCTCCGTACGCCTGGTTTCAAACGACGTTCGCGCAGTGGGCTCCGCTTGTTATCATGCGGGGCTTCCGAAGGGACGGGAAACCCCCGGAAGCCGCCTCTCCACTTCGTTCTCGCCCCTGCATGAACCCACCGACCGAACTCGCCCGGCTCCAGGCCGCTTCCGCTCCGGCGGCGCGGCGCTTCCAGGTCTTCACCGTCCGTGACCTCGACCGCTTCCCCCAGCTGGCGCGTCTCTCCGAGGAGGAGCGCTTCGCGATGCGGGTCGTGGCCCACGTGTTGCCCTTCCGGGTCAACGCGTACGTCCTGGAGGAGCTGATCGACTGGACGGCGGCGCCGGACGACCCCATCTTCCGGCTGGTCTTCCCGGCCACCGACGCGCTCGAACCGGCCCACTTCGAGCGGATGGCGGCGGTGCTGCGCTCCGGGGCTCCGCGGGAGGAGGTGGACCGGGTGGCCTGGTCCATCCGGCACGAGCTCAATCCGCACCCGGCGGGTCAGCTCGACCTGAACGTGCCGCGTCTCGACGGCGAGGCCCTGCCGGGCATGCAGCACAAGTACCGCGAGACGGTGCTGTTCTTCCCGGCCCGGGGGCAGACGTGCCACAGCTACTGCAGCTTCTGCTTCCGCTGGGCCCAGTTCGTGGGCGACCCCGACCTGCGCTTCGCGTCGCGCGAGAGCGGTCTGCTGCAGGAGTACCTCCGGCGGCACCGTGAGGTCACCGACCTGCTCGTCACCGGCGGCGACCCGATGGTGATGAAGAGCGCGCACGTGGCCGAGATCCTCGAGCCGCTGGCGGCGCCCGAGTTCGAGCACGTCCAGAGCCTGCGCATCGGCACCAAGGCGTTGAGCTTCTGGCCTTACCGGTTCGTCACCGACCCGGACGCCGACGACCTGTTGCGGCTGTTCGAGCGCATGGTGGCGTCCGGCAAGCACGTCGCGGTGATGGCGCACTACGACCATCCGCGCGAGCTCGAGCCCGCCATTGCGCGGCAGGCCATCCGCCGGCTGCGGGACGCCGGAGTCGAGATCCGCTCGCAGGGGCCGCTGCTCCGCGGCATCAACGACGACGCCGAGGCCTGGGCCGAGGCCTGGCGCGAACAGGTGCGGCTCGGCATCGTGCCCTACTACATGTTCGTCGAGCGCGACACCGGCGCGAAGAACCAGTTCGAGGTGCCGCTGGCCCGGGCCTGGGAGGTCTACCGCGAGGCGATGAAGCGGGTCTCCGGCCTCGGCCGCACCGCGCGCGGACCGTCCATGAGCGCCGCCCCGGGCAAGGTTGAGGTCCAGGGGGTGGCCGAGATCCGCGGCGAGAAGGTCTTCGTGCTGCGCTTCATCCAGGGCCGCAACCCCGAGTGGGTGCAGCGCCCGTTCTTCGCCGCCTACGACGAGGAGGCGACCTGGCTCGACCAGTTGCGCCCGGCCTTCGGCGAGGAGCGCTTCTTCTGGGAGCCCGAGTTCGAGGCGATGCAACGCGTCGCCCGCGAGGGCGTCCTCCGCGTCTGATCGGCCTGCGGGGCCTTCCCCGTCGGGCGCTTCGCCACCTGCCTGGAGCGGGATCGCACGCTTCCGCGCGTCTCGGCGGGCGGTCGCCCACCGGGTTCCGTTTGGAACGGCATTTGCAAGGGCTGGAGGCCGCAGGCGTGCGGCCTCCCTTCCCAACCCATCGGCCTCGCGGCCTCCCCGTCATGACCCTGCTCCTCCCGTTCCTGCTCCTCCTGCCACAGGGCCCGAACTGGCTCCCGGACCTTCGCATCTCGGGCACCTCCACCGGGGCCAACTTCGCCCGCTTCGGCCACTCGGTCACCTTCTTCACGGACCTCGACGGCGACGGGGTCGAGGAGCTGCTGGTCTCCGCGCCTTGGGACGGCCGAGGCTCGGTCGAGGCGAGGTCCCCGCTCACCGGGGCCACGATCTACCGCGTCGCGCCCGCCGACCAGTGGTCCTACGAGTTCGGCGCCTCCGTGGCGAACATCGGCGACTACACGCGCGACGGCGTCCCCGACTTCTGTGTCGGCTTCCCCGGTTACTACTCCAGCAGGGGACAGGTGAGGATCCATTCCGGAGCCACGGGCGCCTGGGTGCAGAGCCTGCGGCGGCACTCCTGGGAAACCGACTTCGGCGCCTCCGTGGCCAACGCCGGCGACGTGAACGGCGACGGCTTCCCGGACATCGTCGTCGGCATCCCGGGCTATTACGCTGGGCGTGGCGCCGCGACGATCTTCTCCGGCGCCAACGGCGCCCGGCTCCGCCGTCTGCGGGATCCCCTCTCCGGGGGCATCAACAGCCGTTTCGGCAGCGGGGTCTTCGGTGGCAAGGATCTCGACGGCGACGGCCTCGCCGACGTCGTCGTCGGAGGCCACGAGGCGTTCGGGCGGCGTGGCGTCCTCGTCGCCTACAGCGGCGCCACCGGCGCCGTCCTCTTCCGCTATGCGCCCACCGACGACTACTCCATCGGGCAGTCCTTCTGTTGGGCCGGCGACGTGGACGGCGACGGAGTCGAGGACCTGGCCGCGCTGGGAAGCGGTCCCTACCCCACGCCCCTCGTCCTCTTCAGCGGCGCCACCGGACAGGTCCTGGACCTGTGGCTCGAGGTGGACGGCCGCGTGATCACCGCAGGCGCGGTCGCCAACGTCGGCGACCTCGACGGGGACGGTTCCGACGACCTCCTCTTCCCCGCGGGGAGTGGCGTCGGCTTCCTCTCGCCGGCGACCGGCGCCGCGTTGGGCTGGACCGACCTCGGGGCGACCTGGGACGACGGGCTGGCGAGCACCCCGGAATCCGTCGCCTTCGGCGCCGACCTCGACGGCGACGGGTTCTCCGACCTGGCGATCGGCGCCCGCCAGTACTGGAGCGGCTTGTCGCGTCCCGGCTACGTGATCACCGCCCTGCAGGACCCCGACGAGGACGGTGACGGGCTGTTCCGTTCCGAGGAGCTGGCCTACGGCGCCGACCCGTGGGACCAGGACACCGACGACGACGGCCTGTCCGACGGCGAGGAGATCGCCGCCGTCTCGCCGCGCATGACCGGCCCGACCGACCCGGCGCAGGCCGACAGCGACGGTGACGGACTCCAGGACGGGACCGAGCTCGGCCTGGACTCCATCCGCTGGCCCGGCGACCCGGGGGCCGGCATCCTCGGCACCGACCCCCTGGTCTTCCAGCCCGACGCGGACCCCGGGACCTGGACCGACCCGCTGGCCGCCGACACCGACGGCGGGGGCGTGAGCGACGGCGAAGAGGACACCGACCGCGACGGCCGCCGGAACGGTTACGAGACCTCCCCGGAGGACCCGCGCGACGACCGGGTGCCCGGCGTGCTGACGCTCACCCCGGCCGAGCTGGCGACCTCGCTCGGCGGGCACGTCACCTTCCAGGCCGACTTCGAGGAGCGCTTCGCCGGTCGCGACTACTTCCTGCTCGCCTCGACCACCGGTACTTCTCCCGGCTTCGACTACCGCGGGGTGAACGTGCCCCTGGTCCTCGACCCGCTGACCCGACTCCTCGCCCTCGGTGGGGCGCCGCCCTTCCTCTACGGTGCGCAGGGTGTCCTGGACGCAGCCGGGGATGCGACCGCCTTCCTGGCGACGCGCCCCGGCGAACTCGCGGCCTGGGCGGGCTCCACCGTGTGGTGGTCCGTGGTCGTCCAGGACCCGGCGTCCGGGTGGGTCGTGTCCGTGAGCAACGCGGTGGGCCTGGACCTGTTGCCGTGAGCCGCGGGCGCCGTGCGCAGGAGACGGCGGCCGGTCAGGGCAGCAGCGGAACCGCTCGGGCCTCGCTCGTGAGGGGCGGCAGGGTCGGCCCCGGCGCCGGTACGAACGCCTGGAGGTGGACGACGTCGGCTCCGGAGAATCCGGGGACGCGGGCGACGATGCGCGCGACACCGTTGGTGTCGGCGACCGCGCTGCCCAGGACGACGATTGGGGCGCCGAGGTCCACGGTGCCGCCCCCAAGCGCAGCAGGGGCCGGACTCCTGCCGGCCGAGGGGCCGGCGAGGACGTAGGCGGTCATCCCCGGTTCGAGGCCGCCCACCTCCCACCAGCCGAGGGCGTCACGCACCATCGGGCCGTGCACGAGGTAGGGGAACACCGTGCCGCGGTCGCGAATCCAGAACGTGTTCCACAGGAAAGGGAAACTCGGATCGAGGCCCATGTCGAGGCTGAAGAAGATCGCGAAACGACCGTTTCCCGCGATCCTTCCTCCGTACGGGCGGGTATAGGTCTGCCGACCGTCCCAGTAGAGATTGACGATCTCGGTCGTGCCGCGCCAGCGGTCGCGCAGGAAGACGTCCAGCCTGCCATTGGTGTCGTGCGGAGCGAGATCCCCGGCGTCGGAAGAGAACGAGGCGAATCGGCCGTCGGCGGAGATGTAGCTCACATTGATGTTGTGTTGGGTTGGCGTGCCGCTGAGCGTCTGCCCCAGCCATTCCGTGATCCCGGAGTCCAGATCATGTACGTAGGGTTGATCGCTTCCTGAATGGCCCGGCAGGGACGGATCATGACTCTGGAACAGGACGAAGCGTCCGTCGTCGGAGATGCCCCCGCTGTAGCGATTGGCCCCGGCGGTCAGCTCCACGCCTCCGGATCCCACGCTCACGCGACGGGTCGTCCCCAGGACCACGTCGCGGACGAACAGATCGGTCAGGCCGTTCGTGTCACCGGCGACCAGATCGTCGGCGTCGCTCGAGAACAGGACGAAACGACCGTCCCAGGAAAGGTCCAGCAATTCGATCTGTCCAGTGCTTTCGTTGCCTTGCACGTCGAGGTTGCAGCGCGTCGTGGTCCCGGCGACCAGGTCGCGCACGAAGAGATCCTCGGCGCCGTTGGTGTCGTTGGGCACCAAGTCGGAAGCAGCGCTGGTGAACGCGGCATGGCGTCCGTTGCCGCTGACGAGGAGGCGTTTGGTGGCGGCGTTACCGGAGTTCCCCGAGAGCGAGACCGAGACGAGTCGGGTGGTTCCCGTCTCCAGGTCGCGCACGAAGACGTCCTCGACGCCGTTGTGGTCGTTCGGAACCAGGTCGCGAGCATAGGAAACGAAACCGATGACGCGTCCGTCCGCTGACATCGAGGGCATGTAGCCGCCGGCGGCGACCGAGTTGCCGTTGACGTCCACCGACACCAGGACGAGGTCCCCGGTCTGTCGGTCGAGCCGATAGACGTCTGCTCCGTGATTGCGGTCGTCTGCGACCAAGGAGTAGTCCGACTCCAGGGCGAGCCAACGCCCGTCTGCGGAGAGGTCCGGCAGGGGCCCGCCGCCGCCGAACTGGGAACCATCAGGATTGCCTGCGAACACCGTCGTGGGAGCGGGCAAGCGGTTGGTGGAGAAGGCCGGGAACCCGTGCGCCAGGAAACCGGCTTCGATCGCGTCCTGGTGCGGCGTCCCGTCGAGCAGGTTGCCGTCGTCGTCGTCGAGCAGCAGCCAGTGGTCGCGGATCAGGCTGCTCGTCCAGCGATCCCCGAAGGTCTGCAGCCAGCCGAGGAACAAGGCGTTGGCGAGGTCGTCGCCGGCGGGGTCGCCCAGGCTGGCGGCCAGCGCCTCCCGTGTCTTCCACAGCGCGCCCGACAGGACCTGGCCGTCCACGTAGGGGTCGCCGTGGCAGCCGGGGGCGTCGTCGCCGCAGAACTGGACCTGATTGCCGTCGCCGCCCTCCCGCAGCCACGTCCCCGGGCCGAAGAAGTCCATGCCGACGTAGGGGGTGTCGTAGACGTACATCGCCCAGGCGTCGGCGAGTCCTTCACCGAATCCGCTCGCCTCGTCGTTGCCGACGCCGTAGAGCTCGTTGGCCCAATGTCCCAGTTCGTGGGCGACCAGCGTCGAATAGGCCGCGTTCGGTCGCGTCGCGGTCGCCCGCGAGAAGTGGATGGACCAGCGCTGCGGCCCCTGCTCGAACCACGCGATCCTCGGGGCGTCCTCGTTCACGTAGGCCAGGACCTGGACGTCCATGGTGGCGTCCTCGGGGTCCACCGAACGGACCCAGTCGCGGAAGCGGCCGATCTGCAGGAACGCGTTGGCTTGCGCCGTGACCTCCTCCGTGAGCGTCGGGTTCAGGACGACGGCGTTCGCGGCGCCGGGGACGAGCAGGGCGTCTTCCACGTAGCTCGCGCCGCCGGCGTCGTGCACCGCGGCGAAGGGGCCGAGGAACTGGAACGACGCGGGGAAGGGGAACGGTGGAGCGTTCGTGAGTCCGAAGTTGCCGTTGGCGTTGGTCACGGTCGCGCCGAAGGGAGTGAGGACCGCGAGGGAGGGCGCGGCCTGGAGCACGGGCGGGTGGAGGGGGCCGTCCGGCCCGAGGTCGTTGGGCGCCGCCGCGGGCGTGGCCCACACGCTCACGCTCCCGGTGGCCGTGGCCGTCCGCTCGCCGCCGCAGGCGTGGACCAGCGCATCGAAGCCGAGCAGCGCGCCGTCGTCTCCGATCAGGACCCGGGCGCCGTCCCGCCCGTCGCGCCAGGCCTCGACCTGCCATGCGAGGACGACGCGTCCGCGCTCCTCTCCCCGTCCGCGCACCCAGACCGGCTGGGGGCTCGTGCTGTGGTCGGGCTCCACGCCGCGGCGTTCGAGGAAGGCGGATCGGGCCCGGCTCGGCGCCCAGCTCGGTGCCCGGCTCGGGACGGCAGCCGCGGGGCCGAGCCCGGGGGCGGCGGAGGAGGTGACGAAGCGGAAGGAGCCGTCCGCGGCGAAGGCCACGGCCACCGTGGCGCCCAGGACGGGGACGCCCGACGAGGCCTGCCCGAAGACGACCACGACCTTGTCGGTCCCGCCGAATCGGGAGAGGTCGAGGCGGCGCACCGAGCGGAGCGTCAGCGTGTCGGGGTCCACGCCCAGGTGCGTGCGCCAGTGCTCGACCATGGTGCGGGCCCGCTCTTCCCATTCTCGTTCCGTGGCGGGAACGAGGCCGGGACGGCGTCCGGGACCGGCGAGCCAGAAAGCGGCGCCCGTGGCCGGGTCGCTCCGCAGCGTCCACTCGGAAACGTGGGGAGCGGGAGCAGCCGTCGGGGCCTGGAGCAGGACGAGGAGCAGGGAGAGCATCGTCGGAAGGCGAATGGAGCCCTCTCTCCCTGCAAGAATCGGGCCGGTCCGGAATCAGGCGCCGAGCACGGTGACGAGCAGGGTCCGCCGGTGGGGGTGGGCGCGGTGTTCCCACAGGTAGATGCCCTGCCAGGTGCCGAGCGCGAGGCGGCCGTTGCGGACGGGGAGGGTCAGCGAGGCGCCGGTGAGGACCGAGCGCACGTGGGCCGGCATGTCGTCCGGGCCCTCGGCGACGTGGCGGAAGAGCGGGTCGCCGTCCGGGACCGCCCGCTCCATCCACGCCTCGAGGTCGCGCAGGACCTGCGGGTCGGCGTTCTCGCACAGGATCAGCCCGGCGCTGGTGTGCCGCAGGAACACGTGGGCGAGACCGCTGTCCACTCCCGTGTCGGTGACCACCTCGGCCACGGGGGCGGTGACGTCCACGAAACCCCGGCCGGGAGTGGGGATGGTCAAGGCATGCGTCGGCATCGGCTCGCTGCGCCCCGATCGCTCCATCGGGGCGGGGCCGATGATACTCCCGGGCTCGCGGTCCTCACGGAGCAGGCGTCGCGTCCGGCGTCGCGTCGGGGACGGTGAGGTCGTCGAGCCGGGCGAGCACGGCGAGGGCCTGGTCCTCGGGGGGCGCGGAGGCGGCGTCCACGACCAGCCGGGCGTCGGGGGCGACCTCGTCGGCGGGTTCCCAGTCCCGGCGCAGGCGTTCCAGCACCGCGGCGTCGGCCTCGCTCGGGTCGGCGCCCTCGCGGGCGCGCCGCTCCAGTCGTTCGCGGAGCACCGCCGGGTCGGCGCGCGTCTCGACCAGCAGGAGCGGGACGCCGCGGCGGCGTGCGAGCTCCACGAAGGGGGCGCGCCAGGCGCGTCGCTGGAAGGTGGCGTCCACGACCGCCGAACGCCCGGCGGCGAGCGCGTCCTCGGCGCGGGCGAGCAGCCGCGCATAGACGGCGCTGCGGCCGGCTTCGGAGTAGCGCTCGCCCGCGGTGTCGGCGTGCTCGAGCCGGACCGCGTCGCTGCGCAACCACTCGGCGCACAGCGCGCGGGACAGTTCGCGCGCCAGGGTGCTCTTCCCCGAAGCGGGGAGCCCGTGGGTCAGGACCAGCGCCGGCGGCAGCAGCGCGCCGAGGGCGAGCAGCCCGTAGCGGTGGGAGCGCCGGGCGAGCGTCGCCCGTTCGTCCGGCGGCACGCCCGCGTCGCGTGCGGCGAGCCCGTCCACCTTGGCGCGCACCGCGGCGTAGTGCGCCATCCACGGCGGAACCAGACCGCCGAGCCCGGCGTCGCCGCTCCGCTCGGCGTAGGCGGTGACGAAGGCGCGCCCGAGGTCGGCGCGTTCGCGGTGGGCCAGGTCCATGGCGAGGAACGCGACGTCGGCGGCGACGTCGTTGCAGCGGAACGCCCGCGAGAACTCGATGCGGTCGAAGACGACGACGCGCTCGGGCAGACAGCACACGTTGGCGGCGTGCAGGTCGCCGTGGCCGTCGCGGATGCGGTCGTCGGCGAGTCGGCGCTCCAGGGTCGGCCGCGCCGAGGCCAGCCACGCCTCCAGGCGTCGCCGCAGGCGCGGGGCGAGCTCCGGCGCGAGCAGGGGTTCGGCTTCGCGGAGGTTGTCGCCGATGCGCCGCGCCACCGCCTCGGGGGTGCCGAAGGCGCGGACCTCGGGGCCGTGGTCGGCGTCGCGGTGGAAGGGGACGAGCACGGCGGCGACGTGGTCCATCAGGGCGGCGTCGGCCTCGCCGCGGGCGAGCAGCGCGTCGAGCATGCGTTCGGCCGGCAGCCGCACCATCTCGACCGCCCAGTCCACGGCTGCGGCTTCGCGTCCCGGCGCCGCCGCCAGCCGCCCCGCGGCGTCCGGGGCGAGCGGCAGGACCCGCAGGTAGACGCCGGGGGCCAGGGCGGCGTTCAGCGCGACCTCGGCGGCACAGGCCTCGCGTCGCCTCTCGGGCGTCGAGAAGTCCAGGAAGGGGAAGCGGACCGGCTTCTTGACCTTGTAGACCCGCTCGCCGACGAAGAACAGCCAAGAGACGTGGGTCTGGAGCAGCTGCACCGCGGCGACCGCGCCGCCCGCGGGCCATGCCTCGGGGCGAAGCAGGTCGTCGGGGAGACGAGGGGGCATCGTGGCGCATCCTAGACCGCGGTTCCGCCGCCGGTTCGGAAACTGGCCCCGAAGACTGGGCGTCGAGGGAGCGCGGGGGCAGCGCGACGTGGAGCCCTTCGGCGAGGACGCACCGCTCCCGCAGCGAGGCCCTCCCGGCCTCGCCCGGGGCGGAGCGCCGGCGTGCCGCCCCCCCTTCCGCCTCCAGGGGCGCCGTGCCGACGCTGCGCCATCGGAGAAGACGCGCCGGGCGGGCCGAGGTCGCAGGTCTTCTTCGAGAGCCCACCCATCGGAGCCAGTTTCCGTCGGGGGCGCCGCGGCATCCTGGGGCCGTGGAGCTTCCCGACCCCCTCCACCCGTGGGACGTGACGCCGCGGGAGGCGGCGCGCATCCAGGACGCGCTGCGTCCGCGGCTGGTGGCCGAGTGGCGGCCGCGCGGGCCCATCCGCCGCGTCGCCGGGGTGGACGTCGCCTTTCCCGGGGGCGACACCGCGCGCGCCGCCGTCGTCGTCCTGGACGCGCGGACGTTGGAGACGCTCGAAGAGGTCGTGGCCGAGCTTCCGCTCGCCTTCCCCTACGTTCCCGGCCTGCTGACCTTCCGCGAGGGCCCGGCCGTGCTCGCAGCCTGGCGCGAGCTGCGCACCGAACCCGACCTGCTCCTCTTCGACGGCGCCGGAGTCGCGCATCCCCGCGGCATGGGGATCGCCGCCCACCTCGGGCTGTGGTTGGATCGACCCGCCATCGGGGTCGCCAAGTCGCGGCTCTGCGGCGTCGCCGCCGAGCCCGGGCCGGAACGCGGCGCGCGCACGCCCATCCGCGACACGGCCGACCGCCGTCGCGTGCTGGGCACGCTCCTGCGCACCCGCGACCGCGTGAAGCCGCTCTGGGTCTCGCCGGGCCATCGCGTGGACCGCCGGCGCGCCGTGGAGTGGGTGCTGCGCTCCGGCGGCGGTTACCGTCTGCCGGAACCCACCCGCCGCGCCGACCGGCTGTCCAAGGCCGGCTCCCGGCGCACCGACCCGTCGTCCGAGTCCGGCGGCCCGCGCCGGCGCAATCCGTGACCTTCCTCCTCGAGCTCCTCTTCCTCGGCGGCGCCGCCCTCGTGCTGGGCGCCGCCTTCGCCCGCATCGGGCAGAGCCCGCTGGTCGGTTACCTCCTGGCGGGCATGCTGATCGGCCCCGGCGGCTTCGGCATGGTGCACGCCGAGGAGGACATCCACGCCCTCGGCGAGCTCGGCGTCGCCGCCCTGCTCTTCGGCCTGGGCCTCGAGTTCTCCTGGACGCGCCTGCGCGACTACGGTCGCGTCCGCTTCCGGCTCGGCGCGCTCCAGGTCGCGGCCACCCTGGCCCTCGCCGCCCTCGCCGCCCGCGCGGTCGGAAGCTCCTGGCCGACGGCCCTCACGGTCGGGGCCATGCTCGCCTTGTCGAGCACCGCGCTCGTCCTGCGCGTCCTCCTCGACCGCGGCGAGGAGGATGCCGTCGCCGGGCGCAACGCGGTCGCCGTCCTCCTCGTCCAGGACGCCGCGGTCGTGCCGCTGGCCCTGCTCGTCACGCTGCTGGCCGAGGGCGGCGACGCGGCCTCGTTCGCGGTCGCCGCCGCCCGCACCCTCGGTGTCGCAGCCCTCTTCCTGGTGGGCCTGTGGACGCTGTTGCGCACGCTCGGCGTCGCCTTCCTGCGCAGCCGCGCCCTGCAGCGCAATCGTGAGCTCGCCACGCTCCTGGCCGTCCTGGTCGCCCTGGGCTCGGCGTGGGGCGCCCAGGCGGTCGGCACCTCGCCCGCCCTCGGCGCCTTCGTGGCCGGCATGACCCTCGCCGCATCCCCCTTCGCGGTGCAGGTGCGCGCCGACGTCGCCTCGATCCGCGACCTCCTGCTGGTCCTCTTCTTCGCCGCCGCCGGCATGGCCGCCGATCCGTCGTGGATCGGCGCCCACCTCCCGCTGCTCCTCGGGCTCACCGCCCTCGTCCTCGCCGGCAAGACCTTCGTCGTCTGGGCGCTGGTGCGCATGCTCGGCGGCTCCCACGCGCTCGGCGTCGCGACCGGCCTGCTCCTCGCCCAGATCGGTGAGTTCGCCTTCGTGATCGGCGAGATCGGACAACGCGGCGGCCTCCTGTCGGACCCGGTCCACCAGGCCCTGACCTCGACCGTGCTCCTCTCCCTTCTCGCCGCGCCGTACGTCATCGCCCTGGCGCCGCGGCTCGCGGCGCGGATCCAGGACCGCTTCGGCGAGGGCCCCGCCGCCGCCGATGCGGGGTGGAACGCCGGCGCTCCTTCCGAGCCGCCTGACGTGGTGGTGATCGGTTTCGGCCCGGCGGGGCGCCGCGTCGTCTCCTCGCTGGCCGGCGACGTCCGCGGGGTGGTGGTCGAGCTCAACCCCGAGGTGGTCCGCGACGCCGCCGAGTACGGCTTCCGGGTCGTCGTAGGCGACGCGACCAGCCCGGAGGTCCTCGAGGAGGCCGGAGCGCCGCGTGCGCGGCTGGTCGTGATCACGCTGCCGGCGACCTCGGTGGCGCTGCGGGTCCTGGAGCTCGTGCGGCGGATGGCCCCGGATGCGACGGTGGTGGTGCGCTCGCGCTACCGTCTGCACCGCGGCGCCTTCGAGCGCGCCGGCGCCCACCGCATCGTGGACGAGGAGGGCGAGGTGGGGGGCGTGCTGGCGGGCGAGGTACGCGCCGTCCTCCACGGAGAGGAAACGCGCGGCATCGGCGACTAACATCGCCGGAGATGGAATCCGAGCCCGTCCCTCCGCCGGCCCGCACCTGGACGCGCGGTGAGGTGTACGGCGCGCTGCGCGGCAAGTTCGGGCTCGCAGCGTTCCGCCCCGGGCAGGCCGAAGCCATCCGCGCCATCCTCGCCGGGCGGCCGACCCTGGCGGTGCTGCCGACCGGCGCCGGCAAGTCGCTCTGCTATCAGTTGCCCGCGGTGCTGCTCGAGGGCACGACGGTCGTCGTCTCGCCGCTCATCGCGTTGATGGAGGACCAGGTCCAGGCGCTCGAGCGCCGCGGCGTCTCGGCGGCGTGCCTCCACGGCAACCAGGACCTCGCGGCGCGCAGCGATGCGCTGACCCGGCTCGGCCAGGGCGTCCTCGACCTGGTGTACGTGGCGCCGGAGCGGCTGGAGCACGAGGGTTTCCGCGAGTGCGTGTCACGGATCGAGGTCCCCTTCGTCGCGGTGGACGAGGCGCACTGTGTCCACCAGTGGGGGCACGACTTCCGGCCGGCCTACCTCGGCATCCGCGACTTCGCGGCCGCGGTCGCGCCCGGTCACTTCGCTGCGTTCACCGCGACCGCGACTCCGGAGGTGCGCGCCCACGTCGCCGAGGCGCTCGGCATGGGCCATCCGGAGGTCGTGGTGCGCGGCTTCCGGCGCCCGAACCTCACCCTCACCGTGCACCGCTGCGCCGGCGAGGACGACCGGCGCGCACGCCTGCTCGCCCTGCTCGGCGAGCGCCACGGCGCCGGGCCGACGCTGGTCTATGCGCGCACGCGCAAACAGACCGAGGAGACGGCGGCTGCGCTGGCGGAGCAAGGAATGCGGGCCCGACCCTACCACGCCGGGCTCGACGCCGAGACCCGCGCTGCGGCCCAGGACGCCTTCCGCGGCGGCGGGCTGGACGCGCTGGTCGCGACCAACGCCTTCGGCATGGGCATCGACAAGGCCGACCTGCGCACCGTGGTCCACGTCAGCCTGCCGATGTCGCTGGAGGACTGGTACCAGGAGCTCGGCCGGGCCGGACGCGACGGGGAGCCGGCCGAGAACGTGGTGCTGTGGTGCGGCAAGGACGCGCGCACCGCCGAGTTCCTGATCCAGCGCGGCGAGGCCGGCGACGACGCCGACCCGGAGCGGGTCGCCGCCTTCCGCGCCGCGGCGCTGCGTCGGCTGGCGCGGGTGCGCTCGGCCTTCCACGGCGACGGTTGCCTGTGGCGCACCCTGCTCGAGTACTTCGGCGACCCCGACGCCGCCGAGCTGGCCGAGGAGGGGTGCGGCGCGTGCACGCCGTGCCTCGACCCGCGCGAGGCGCCGGTGGCGGTCGCCGGCGAGGACGACGCCTTCCTGCGCACCGTGTTGCAGGGGTGCATCGCGCTCGGCGGACGCTTCGGGCGGCGCAAGGTCGCCGCCATCCTCGCCGGCAGCCGCGCCCAGGGCGTGCCGACCTTCCACGAGGTCCACGGGCTGCTCCAGGGGCACGCGGCCGATCGCGTCGCCGCGGCGGTGGACGCCCTGCTCGAGGCCGGCTACCTGGCCCGCGAGGGCGACGAGTACCCGCTGGTGGCCGCCACCGGCAAGGGGCGCCGGGCCTTCCTGGAGGAGGGCGAGCTGGTGGTGCGCTGGCCGCCGCCCGAGTCGGCGGCGGCGCCTCGGAGCGGACGCGCCGCGCCGGCGGCCGCCGACGAGCCGCCGCTCGGGCCCGACGAGGTCGAGCGCTTCGAGCGCCTCCGCGCCTGGCGCCGCGACCGCGCCGCTGCCGACGGGGTCCCGCCCTACGTGGTCGCCCCCGACCGCACCCTCCGCGCCCTGGCCCGGGAGCGCCCCCGCGACGCCGCGGGCCTGCTCGCGGTCCACGGCCTCGGCCCGGCGCGGGTGGAGCGGTACGGGGAGGGACTGCTCGCGGCGCTGGAAGGGGGAGGCGCCGACTAGGAAGACGCAAACCGGCCCATGTGGTGGGGCCGAGCCCGCCCGGGCCCATGGCGGCCTGGGGCGGATGGCTTTCCGGTCCTCCGGGCGCGGTCGGACGAGGACGGAAGCGGTCGGGTGGGCGGTCGTCCGGTAGCCGCGCCGGGATCCTGGGGGCGTTCGCGCCCCCGGCCCACTCGACGGGGCCAGTTTCCGGAGAAGGTCGCCAATGCGGGCGGAAGTCATCCGTAAGCCCATGCGCCCCAACGGGTTGAGGAATGGAGGGCCCGTCGGGGCAGCCGTTTCGGCGAAAAGTTCGTGTCACCTCTTCCCCGGATCGGCTAATACTAAACGAACGTTCGTTCCATTCAAACGTAGGTTCCAGTACCATACCCATCCCGCCACCATGTCTCGTCCCTCCCGCCGCCTCGTGACCCTCCAGGAGCTCCTGGAGCGGGTCCCGGTCGAGTCCTTCGACCGGGAGGTCGGGCGCCTCGTGGACGAGCTGGTGCAGGACGATGCCCGAATCGTCTTCGACCTCCCGGCCCGGGCGGCGCCGAACCCCCTGGCGCGCGACCGCTTCCGGGCCGAGGTCGGGACCATCCCGGTCATGGACCGCGACGAGGAGCAGCGCTACCACCGAGTGCTCGAGCTCCTGCGGCGCCGCTTCCTGGTCCTGGCCGAGGAGGCCCGGCTCTCCGAGGACGAGGCACTGGAGCTCCTGGCCCGCGGCGCCGACGCCGAGCTGCCGCTCGAGGTCCGCGGCGAGGCGCGGCGCGAGCGCCTCGGGCGGGCGCTCCGCGACTGGGCGACCCTGCGCAACGAGATCGTCGAGCGCAACCTCCACCTCGTGTTCTTCCTGGTCGAGCGCTACCGCCACGTCGGCGTCCCGATGGAGGACCTGATCCAGGAGGCCGGCCTCGCCCTGTTCAAGGCGGTCGAGCGGTTCGACTTCCGCCGCGGGGTCCGCTTCAAGACCTACGCCGCCTACTGGATCAACCAGGCCTTCCTCAACGCCATCTACGACCAGAGCCGGACCGTGCGCGTGCCGGCCTACGTCCAGAAGGCGATGAAGAAGCTGCGCGACGCCGAGGACCAGGTGACCGACGGTCTGCGCGACGTCGAGGCGGTGGCCGAGGCGGCGGCGATGGACCCCGAGCTGGCGCGCACCGCGTTGCGCGGCAACCGCTACACCTCGTCGCTCAACCGCCCGGCCTCGGCCGACCAGGAGGGCGAGCTGGTGGACCTGCTGCCCGACTCGGAGGGCGAGGAGGAGACCCCCATCTCGCCCGAGGAGCTCGAGGCCCTGCACGAGCACCTGTTCGAGGCCATCGCCCAGCTGCCGCAGCGCGAGCAGGTGGTCCTGCAGATGCGCTTCGGCCTCGACGGCCGGGCCATGGCCACCCTGGCCGAGGTCGGCGAGGAGCTCGGGGTCAGCCTGGAGCGCGTCCGCCAGATCCAGGCCGCCGCCCTCGACCGCATCCGCCGCGGCCGCAAGGGCGAGACCCTCGAGCAGTACGCCTGATCGGCGCGCCCTCCGAGGGCGCGCCGCGACTCCTACACTGGCGGGCGGATGTTCCCGATCCAGACCTCGGTCGTGCGCCGCCACCCGCCCGTGGTGACGTGGTATCTCATCGGGCTCAACGTCGCCTTCTTCCTGATGGAGCTGGCGATGCCGCCCGCGGCGCGCGAGCAGCTCGTCCACGTGCTCGGCATCGTGCCGCAGTGGTTCACCGACCCCGAGGCCGCCCGCGCCGCCGGTCTCCCCGGCCCGCCCTGGTGGGGGCTCCTCACCTCGACCTTCCTCCACGGCGGCTTCCTCCACGTCTTCGGCAACATGTGGACCCTCTGGCTCTTCGGCCAGTACGTCGAGGACCGCATGGGGCCGCTCCGCTTCCTCCTCTTCTATCTCGTCTGCGGCGTCGGCGCCGGCATCGTCCACGTCTCGGTGATGGCCGACAGCACCGTCCCCGCCATCGGCGCCTCGGGGGCCATCGCCGGCGTGATGGCGGCCTACTACCTGATGTTCCCGCTGTCGCGCATCGTCGTGATGGTGCCGATCCTCTTCTTCCCCTTCTTCTTCGAGATGCCCGCCTGGTACTTCCTCGGCTTCTGGTTCCTGATCCAGCTCTTCAGCGGCGCCTTCTCGCTGGCCGCGATGCCGGACGCCGGCGGCATCGCCTTCTGGGCCCACGTCGGCGGTTTCCTCGTCGGCCTGGCCCTGACCCGGCCCTTCCTCCACGCTCCGCGACACCCCCGCGCCCTCCAGGGCGACGAGGGCGTCCACTTCAGCGCCTGGCAACGATGACCCCGCTCCACGCACTCCTTCCGCTCGCCCAGGGCGCCGCCGGCGGCCCGGCCTACTTCGACCCGATGAGCCTGTTCTGGCTGATCTTCCTGCTGATGGCGTTCCAGCCCGCGCTCAAGCGCAAGATGCTCGACGCCGCGCGGCAGCGCCAGATCGCGAAGATCGAGCAGGAGCGCAACTCGCGGGTCATCCTGCTGGTCCACCGCCAGGAGACGATGAGCCTGCTCGGCTTCCCGCTGATGCGCTACATCGACATCCAGGACAGCGAGGAGATCCTGCGGGCCATCCAGATGACCGACCCGAAGCTGCCGATCGACCTGGTGCTGCACACGCCGGGCGGCCTGGTCCTCGCCTCGATGCAGATCGCGCGGGCCATCCACGACCACCCCGGCAAGGTCACCGTGTTCGTTCCGCACTACGCGATGTCCGGCGGCACCCTGATCGCCCTCGCCGCCGACGAGATCGTGATGAGCCGCCACGCCGTCCTCGGGCCGGTGGACCCGCAGCTCGGCCAGTGGCCGGCGGCGTCCATCCTGAAGGTGGTGGAGGAGAAGCCGGTCAAGGACGTGGACGACGAGACCCTCATCCTCGCCGACCAGGCCAGGAAGGCGATTCCGCAGGTGCGCGAAGGGGTCCTCGAGCTGCTCCACGGCAAGTGCGAGCCGTCCAAGGCCGAGGAACTCGCGACCACCCTGTCCGAGGGGCGGTGGACGCACGACCACGCCATCACCTTCGAGGAGGCGAAGTCCTTCGGGCTCTGCGTCAGCGACGAGATGCCCGAGTCGGTGCTGAAGCTGATGACCCTCTACCCGCAGCCGGTGCGGCAGCAGCCGTCGGTGGAGTACCTGCCGATCCCGCGTCGGGGGCCGGGGCCGCCCACGTCGCCGAAGAACGGAAATTCGGCAAAATAACCGAATTTCAGCCCTGGGATCGGCTTCCGGGGCGGCCCTGCTATCATCCCCGGCCTGCGTCCGTCTCGGACGCCCTTCTCGCCCGTGAGCCGATTCTCGCCCAAGCCGTCCTGGATCCGCATGCGCCTGCCTGCGGGCGAGACGGTGGCGGCGCTGCGCTCGTCGCTGCGTGAGCGGGGGCTGGCCACGGTCTGCGAGGAGGCGCGCTGCCCCAACCTCGGCGAGTGCTGGGCCGGCGGCACCGCCACCATCATGCTGATGGGCGAGGTCTGCACGCGGGGCTGCCGGTTCTGTGCGGTCCGGAGCGGCGACCCCGGGGGGTGGCTCGACCCCGACGAGCCCGAGAAGGTGGCCCGCTACGCCGAGGTCCCGGGGCTCCGCTACCTGGTCCTGACCAGCGTGGACCGCGACGACCTGCCCGACCTCGGCGCCGGACACTACGCCGCCACCATCCGCGCCCTCAAGGCGCGGCGGGCGAGCCTGGTGGTCGAGGCCCTGGTGCCCGACTTCCAGGGGCGCGCCGACTGCGTGCACGAGCTCTGCGACTCCGGGGTGGACGTCTTCGGCCACAACCTCGAGACGGTCGAGCGCCTGCACCGTCGGGTGCGCGACGTCCGCGCCGGCTACGAGCAGTCGCTCGGCGTCCTGGCCGAAGCCAGGCGGCGCCGCCCCGACGTCATCACCAAGTCGTCGCTGATGCTCGGCCTCGGCGAGACCGACGACGAGGTCCGCCGCGCGCTCCGCGACCTGCGGGCCGCCGGCGTCGAGATCGTCACCCTGGGCCAGTACCTGCAGCCGACCCGGAAACACCTGCCGGTCGAGCGCTGGGTCGAGCCCGCCGAGTTCGAGGCGTGGAAGCGCTTCGCCGAGGAAGAGGTCGGCTTCGCCCACTGCGCCTCCGGGCCACTGGTCCGCTCGAGCTACCGCGCCGCCGAGCACTTCGTGATGTCGCGGCTCGGCCTGGCCGAGGAACTCGCTCCCGCTGCGGCTCCGCCCGCCGACTTCTCCCGCATGGTCGTCTGACCCGTTCCCCATGAGCCACGACCTCCTCCAGATCCTCGACGCCAAGGGCCGCAAGGTCGGTCGCGCGCCTCGCGTCAAGAAGGACCTCCTGCTGCGGATGTTCCGCGCGATGGTCGAGACCCGCGCCTTCGACGAGCGCTGCATGAACCTCCAGCGCACCGGCAAGATCGGGTTCTCGGTGCCGAACCGCGGCGTCGAGGCCACCAGCGTCGGCGCCGCCGCCGCCCTCGACCCGGCCAGCGACTGGATCGCGCCGCACTACCGCGACTTCGGCATGCTGTTCTTCCACGGCATGTCGCTGGAGCGGATGTTCGACAACATGTTCGGCAACCGCGACGACGTGGCCAAGGGGCGGCAGATGCCGGTGCACTTCAGCTTCCGCGAGCCGATTCCCTACCTGTCCATCAGCTCGCCGCTCGGCACCCAGATCCCGCACGCCGTCGGCATCGCCATGGCGATGAAGAAGCGCGGCGAGAAGGGGATCGCCCTGACCAGTTTCGGCGACGGCAGCACCTCGACCCCGGGCTTCCACAGCGGGATGAACTTCGCCGGGGTGTTCGGGGCGCCGGTCGTGTTCCTGTGCCAGAACAACCAGTGGGCCATCTCGTGTCCGGTCGAGAAGCAGACCGCCAGCGAGGACTTCGCGGTCAAGGGCGAGGCCTACGGCGTGCCGGGCGTGCGGGTGGACGGCAACGACGTCCTCGCGGTGTACCGCGCCGTGTCGCAGGCGGTGAAGCGCGCCCGCGCCGGCGAGGGCCCGACCCTGGTCGAGGCCGTCACCTTCCGCATGGGGGGGCACTCGACCAGCGACGACCCCAGCCGCTACGTGCCGCCGGAGCTCTTCGCCGAGTGGGAGGAGCGCGACCCGATCCAGCGCTTCGAGGCCTGGCTGTGCTCCGAGGGTCTGCTCGAGGAGGGCGAGGCCGAGCGCATCCGAGAGGAAGCCGAGCGCAAGATGATGGAAGTCAGCAAGGTGTCCGAGGCCAAACCGCGGCCGCCGCTGGCGACCATCTTCACCGACGTCTACGCCGAGATGCCGCGCCACCTGGAGCGGCAGATGGAGGAGTGCATCCACCACCACGCCACCCGCGGCGAGGGGGTGGACGAGAAAGGAGAGTTCCCGCTGTGAGCACCACCACCGCGAAACGGGCGGGCGCGAAGGCCCGCGAACTGACCCTGGTCCAGGCCGTCAACGACGCGTTGCGGACCATCATGCGCGAGGACCCGTCGGTCCTGGTGATGGGGGAGGACGTCGGCCCCAAGGGCGGCGTGTTCCTCGCCACCGAGGGGCTGACCGAGGAGTTCGGCGAGGAGCGCTGCTTCGACACGCCGTTGAGCGAGGACGGCATCGTCGGTTGCGGCGTCGGGCTCGCACTGAACGGCATGAAGCCGGTGTGCGAGATCCAGTTCCAGGACTTCATCTTCCCGGCCTTCGACCAGATCGTCAGCGAGGCCGCGAAGATGCGGTACCGCTCCGGTGGTCAGTACACGGTGCCGATGGTCATCCGCACGCCGTACGGCGGCGGCATCCGCGGCGGGCTGTACCACTCGCAGAGCGGCGAGGCCTACTTCTGCCACACGCCGGGGCTCAAGGTGGTGGTGCCGTCCACGCCGCGCGACGCCAAGGGGCTCCTGATCGCGAGCATCCTCGACCCGGACCCGGTGATCTTCCTCGAGCCGAAGGCGCTGTACCGCAGCTTCCGCGAGGAGGTGCCCGAGGGGCTCTACACCGAGCCCTTGAGCACCACGCGCGAGGTGCGCCCCGGCGACGCCGCGGTGGTGTTCTGCTACGGCGCGATGGTGCCGGTGTGCAAGCAGGCCGCCGACCGCGTCTCCGAGGCGCGCGGCGTCGAGGTCCGCGTGGTGGACCTGCGCACCTTGCTGCCGCTCGACGAGGACGCCGTCCTCGACGCGGCGCGCGACAGCGGCCGGGTGGTCGTGGTCCACGAGGCGCCGCGCTTCTGCGGCTTCGGCGGCGAGATCAGCGCGCTGATCGCCGAACACGCGGTCGAGCGCATGGAGGCGCCGGTGGTGCGCGTCACCGGCTTCGACACGCCGTTCCCGAACACGCTGGAACACTACTACCTGCCCGACGCGCGGCGCGTCGTGGACGCCATCGAGAAAGTGCTGGACTTCTAGGGACATGAGCCGAATCGAATTCAAGCTGCCGGACATCGGCGAGGGCGTGCACGAGGGTGAGATCGTGCGCTGGATCAAGGGGGTCGGCGACGAGGTCGCCGAGGACGAGCCGGTGGTCGAGGTGATGACCGACAAGGCGACGGTCGAGATCCCGTCGCCGGCGTCCGGGAAGATCCTCGAGACGCGCTACCAGGAGGGCGACGTCGCCAACGTCGGCGACGTGCTGTTCGTGCTCGAGACCGCGGACCAGGCCGCTGCCGGCGGCGCCGCGGCGGCTGCTCCGGCCGCCGAGCCGGTCCCGGCGCCCGAGCCCGCCGAGCCCGCCGCGGAGCCCGCGGCGGCGACGGCGACCGCCACCGCCCCGCCGCCGAGCGGGGGCGGCGGGCGTCTCGAGTTCCGGCTGCCGGACATCGGTGAGGGGGTGCACGAGGGCGAGATCGTGCGCTGGATCAAGGAGGTCGGCGACGAGGTCGCCGAGGACGAGCCGGTGGTCGAGGTGATGACCGACAAGGCGACGGTCGAGATCCCGTCGCCAGCGTCGGGGAAGGTGGTCGAGACCCGCTTCCAGGAGGGTGACGTCGCCAACGTCGGCGACGTGCTGTTCGTGCTCGAGACCGCCGACGGCGGGGGCGGGGCGGTCGCCGCTGCGGCCGCGGCCCCGGCGGCCGCACCCGAGTCGTCCGCGCCCGCTGCGCCCGCCGCTCCGGCGGCGGCTCCGTCCCAGCCCGCCGGCCCGCCGCCGCCGGCCGATCCGGGCCGCAAGGTGCTGGCCGCTCCGGCGACGCGGATGCTCGCCCGGGAGCTCGGCGTGGACCTGACCGCGGTGCGCGGCAGCGGCCCGAACGGCCGCATCCGGCCCGAGGACGTGCGCGCCGCCGCCGCGGCCCAGGCCGCTCCGGCGGCCCCGGCTCCGGCCGCTCCGGCGCCGGCCCCGAGCGCTCCTCCGCCCGCGGCGCCCGCCGCGGGGGCGGCGCCGAGCGCCCCGCCGCCGTCGTTCCCGGCGGTGGCCGGCAGCCGCGAAGTCGAGCGCATCCCCTTCCGCGGCATCCGTCGCAAGACCGCCGAGGCGATGGCGCGCTCGAAGCGCACCGCCGCCCACTTCACCGTGGTCGAGGAGGTGGACTGCGCCAACCTGGTCGCGGCGCGTCGCAAGGCCAAGGAGGTCGGCCTGCGTCACGGCGTGAACGTCACCTACATGCCCTTCATCATGAAGGCGACGGCGATCGCGCTGCAGGAGCTGCCGCAGCTGAACGCCGAGCTCGACGAGGAGAAGCAGGAGGTCCTGGTCAAGAAGTACGTCAACCTCGGCATCGCGGTGGACACGCCGCGCGGGCTGGTGGTGCCGGTGGTGCACGACGTCCACCTCAAGGGGTTGCTCCAGCTCGCCGCCGACCTCAAGGACGTGGCCGAGCGCGCCCGCGACGGGAAGCTCAAGCCCGAGGACTTCCGCGACGGGACGTTCTCCATCACCAACGCCGGCAACATCGGGGGCACCCTGGCGACGCCGGTCATCAACTTCCCCGAGGTCGCCATCCTCGGCGTGCACCGCATGCGCGAGCTGCCGCGAGTGGTGGACGGCGAGGTCGTGGTGCGGCCGGTGATGAACCTGTCGTGCAGCATCGACCACCGCTTGGTGGACGGCGCCGACGGCGCCCGCTTCCTGGTGCGGATGCGGGAGCTGCTCGAGGACCCGACGCTGATGCTGCTCTAGGCCCGGGAAGACGGCCTTGCGCACCCTCGAGATCCCCGGCGTCCCCCTCGTCCAGGCCCTGGAGGAGGACGGGAGCGGGTTGCGCGCCGACTGGAGCGGGCCGACGCCCGACGACGCCACCCTGCTCGAGGTGTTCCGCGCGATGCTGACGACGCGGCTCCTCGACGACCGCATGCTCAAGCTGCAGCGGCAGGGGCGGGTCGCCTTCGTCGGCACCGCGACCGGACTGGAGGCCGCCATCCACGGCTCGGCCGCGGCCCTGGAACCCGAGGACTGGGTCTTCAGCGGACTGCGCGAGGGCGGCGCCGCGGTGCAGCGCGGCATGCCGATCGCCGAGTACGTCGCCCACATGTTCGGCAACGCCGAGGACACCGCGAAGGGGCGCCAGATGCCGAACCACTTCCAGTGCAAGGAGGTGAACTTCGTGTCGTGGTCCAGCGTCATCGGCACCCAGTTGCCGCACGCCGCCGGGGCCGCGATGGCGTTCCGCCGCCGCGGCGAGCCGCGGGTGGTCGCCGGCTACTGCGGCGACGGGGCCACCTCGTCCACCGGCTTCCACTCGGCGCTGAACTTCGCCGGGGTCGAGAAGGCGCCGGTGGTCTTCGTGGTGGTGGACAACGGCTGGGCCATCTCGGTTCCCGCGGCGCGCCAGACCGCGGCGCGCAGCCTGGCCGCCAAGGCGCGCGCCTACGGCATGCCCGGGGTGGACGTGGACGGCAACGACGCCGTCGCCTGTTGGGCCGCGACCCGGGAGGCGGTGGAGCGGGCGCGCCGCGGCGAGGGGCCGTCGCTGGTCGTGTTGCGCAGTTATCGGCTCCTCGGGCACTCCTCCTCCGACGACCCGACCCGCTATCGCGACCCCGAAGAGGTCGCCTGGTGGGAGGGGCGCGACCCCCTGCCCCGGCTGGAGGCCTTCCTCCGCGCCCGCGGCCTCCTCGACGACGCGGCCCTGCAGGCCCTCCGGGACGAGATCGCGGCCGCGGTGGCGGCGGCCGTGGACCATGCCGAGGCGGTCGGCCCGCCTCCGCTCGAGACCCTGGTCGAGGACGTCTACGCCGAGCCGCCGCGCCACCTGACCCGCCAGGTGGTCGAGGCGCTGCGCGTACGTGACGAGCACGGCGAGGCCGCCGACCTCGAGGGGCGCTTCCCCCTCTAGGGGCCGGAAGGCGTTCCAAACGGCACCGTCCTGGCGGAGGAGGGCAGCATTCCGCCTTCCCTGGTGCGCGTTCGTGGACCGTTCGGGTGGAGCAGGGTGATCCGGGGCGGACGCCGACGCGAGCGCCGCCGTCGTACGGCCGCGCTTTCCTGCAGGAATCGGGGTTCCCGGCGCCGTGCCCCTTCCCGCTGCGGCGGGGCATCGCTATCCTCTTGCGACTTCGCGCGCGGGGTGCCTTCCGGTCCGAGGGAAGGGACGCCGTGCAGGCCCGTCCCGGCGCCCTGTTCCCCCCTCCCATGAAGCTGTTCCAGTTTCCCAGGTGGACGGACCGCCTCCGTCCGCTCCTCGGTCTCGCCCTCGTCCTGACGCCCGTCTACCTGACGGTGCTGTTCGCGTATGGGGCGTCTGCGGAGAACCTCAACGTCGGCTACGAGCCGGAGCAACCCGTTCCGTTCAGCCATGCGCTGCACGCCGGTGAACTCGGCCTCGACTGCCTCTATTGCCACAACACGGTCGAGGTCGCCGACCACGCCGCGATTCCGCCGGCGAGCACCTGCATGAACTGCCACGAGCGGATCCGGCCGGAGTCGCCGAAGCTGGCCCCGGTGCGCGCCGCCGCCGAGGGTGGCCTGCCGGTCGAGTGGATCAAGGTCCACGACCTGCCGGAGTACGTCTACTTCTCGCATGCGCCGCACGTCGCCGCCGGCGTGAGCTGTGTCGAGTGCCACGGGCGCGTGGACTGGATGGAGCGCGTCCGCACCGTCGAGCCGCTGTCCATGTCTTGGTGCCTCGATTGCCACCGCGCACCCGAGAAGCACCTGCGTCCGCGCGACCTGGTCACCGATCTCGATTGGAAGCCGGAGGGCGATCCGGTCGAGTTGGGCCGCCGCCTGATGGCCGAGAACGGCATCCACCCCCGTACCGACTGCTCGACCTGTCACCGATGAAGCGTTCCCCGAGTACCCAGCGCTACTGGCGCAGCCTGAAGGAGCTGGAAGGCACCGAGGAGTTCCAGGAACTTCTCGCCGCCGAGTTCCCCGCCGGCCCCGAGGAGGACTGGACCGAGACCTCGCGGCGCCGCTTCCTCCAGGTCATGGGCGCCTCGCTGGCGCTCGGGGCGGCGGCGAGCTGCCGCTTCTCCGAGGAGCGCCTGGTGCCCAAGGCGTCGCGCGACGCCGACGAGGTCCCGGGCAAGCCGACCTTCTTCTCGAGCGCCTTCGAGCTCGGCGGGTTCGCCCAGCCGGTGGTCCTGACCTGCTACGAAGGGCGCCCCGTCAAGGTCGAAGGCAACCCCGACCACCCGGACAGCCTGGGTGCGACCTCGATCTTCGCCCAGGCCGCGGTCCTCGACCTCTACGACCCCGACCGCAGCCGTGAGCCGGTGCGCTACGACGGCGGCGTCGAGAGGTTGCTCGGCTACGAGGGCTGGAAGCAGTGGGAGGCCTGGGCCGGTCCGCACTTCGATGCGCTCGCCGCGAAGGGGGGCGAGGGCTTGGTGGTGTGGGCCCCGGTGAGCCGCAGCCGCGTCCTCGCCCGGCAGCGCGAGGAGTTCCGGCGGCGTTTCCCCAAGGCGCGTTGGCTGGCCTGGGACGCGACCGTCTCCACCGCCGAGCGCGACGGCTGCCGGATGGCCTTCGGCGAGCCGCTGCGCCCGCGCTACCGCCTGGACAAGGCGCGGGTCGTGTTGACGCTCGCCGACGACCTGCTGGACGGCCGTCCCGACTCGCTGCGGTTGGCGCGTGAGTTCGCTGCGCACCGCCGCCCCGAGGAGGGGTGGGTCAGCCGCCTCTACGCGGTGGAGGGCGGCTTCAGCGTGACCGGGGGCAACGCCGACCATCGCCTGCCGCTGCGCAACGAGCAGATCGAGGCCTTCCTCGCCGTGCTCGAGGCGAAGCTGGTGGCCGGCGGCCTGGAGCACCCCCAGCCGGTGGAGGTCGAGGACGCCGAGCCGGCCTTGCACGCTGCAGGGCTGGAAGAGTTCGTGGACGCCCTCGCCGGCGACCTGCTGCGTCATCCGGGGCAGTGCGTCGTCACCGTGGGGCCGCAGCTGCCGGCCGCGGTGCACGCGCGGGCGCAGCGGCTCAACGTCCTGCTCGGGGCGGTCGGCGAGACCGTGGACTACCTGCCCGAGTCGCGGGAGCTCCGCGCCGACGACGAGTCCCTGCTCGCGTTCGCGCGCGAGGCCGCGGCAGGGAAGGTCGACACCCTGGTGGTGCTCGGCGGGAACCCGGCCTACGACACGCCCGGTGAGCTCGGTTTCGCCGAGCTGATGGGGGCGATCGCGAACAAGGTCCACCTCGGGGCTTACCGCGACGAGACCGCGCTGCTGTCGGACTGGCACCTGCCGATCGCCCACCCGTTCGAGAGCTGGACCGACGGCCAGGCCGCCGACGGCTCGCACGTCATCGGGCAGCCCGCCATCGATCCGATCTGGGCGGGCCGTACCGTGAGCGAGATCGTCTCCGTGATGCTCGGCGAGAAGAAGTCGGCGATGGAGCTGGTCCGCGAGGCGACCGGACTCGGTGAGACCGCCTGGCGCAAGGCGGTCCAGGACGGGTTCGTCGCCGGGAGTGCGCCGCGGCCGGTGAAGGTGCAAGCCGGGCGGCTGGCGCCGCCGAAGTTCGAGCCCGAACTCCTGGCCGAGGAGCGGGACAACGGCGAGCTCGAGGTGGCGTTCCGCCTCGGAACCGTGCTCGACGGGCGGTTCGCCAACAACGGTTGGCTCCAGGAGCTGCCCGATCCCATCACCAAGCTGACCTGGGACAACGCAGCGGTGATGGGCTTCGCGACTGCCGAGGCGCTCGGGGTCACCGACTTCGAGAAGATCCGGCTGTCGCTCGGCGGGGGTAGCGTCGAACTCCCCGTCCTGCGCGTGCCCGGGGTCGCCCGTGGCGTGGTCCAGGTCGAGCTCGGCTACGGTCGGACCGCCGCCGGACACGTGGCCGGCCTCAACGACGATGCGGTCGAGCCGGTCGGCGTGGACGTCAACCCGCTGCGCTCTCTGGCTTCGCCCTGGTTCGTGGTCGGCGGCGAGGTCACCCGCCTCGGCGGCCACTACCCGCTGGCCACCACGCAGGACCACCACGCCATCGATGCGGTCGGTTACGCAGAGCGCGAGGGCCGGGTACCGGAGCTCGTTCGCGAGGCCACGGTCCAGGAGTACCACGAGAACCCGCTCTTCGCCAAGCGCGCTCCGGACGGGTGGGGGCCCGAGGCTTCGATCTTCGAGGAGCTGCCGCTGGAGGGCGAGTATCGCTGGGGCATGGCGATCGACTTGAGCGTCTGCACTGGCTGTTCCGCCTGCACCATCGCCTGCCAGGCCGAGAACAACATCCCGGTGGTGGGCAAGGAACAGGTGCTGAAGGGGCGCGAGATGCACTGGATCCGGATGGACCGGTACTTCACCGGCGACCTGGAGAACCCGCGGGCCGCGCACCAGCCGCTGACCTGTCAGCAGTGCGAGCTCGCTCCGTGCGAGAGCGTGTGTCCGGTGGCGGCGACCGTCCACAGCAGCGAAGGCCTGAACGACATGGTCTACAACCGCTGCATCGGAACGCGGTACTGCTCGAACAACTGTCCCTACAAGGTGCGGCGGTTCAACTACCTGAACTTCCGCAAGGACCTGTGGAAGAAGGGCAACGAGATCCTCCGAATGGTCAACAACCCGGAGGTCACGGTGCGCAGTCGAGGCGTCATGGAGAAGTGCACCTTCTGCGTGCAGCGCATCCAGGCTGCGAGGCGCGATGCCGCCGTGGAGCAGCGCAACATCCGCGAGGGCGAGGTCCAGACGGCATGCCAGCAGGTCTGCCCGACCGGAGCCATCGTCTTCGGGGACCTGAACGATTCCGAGAGCGCGGTGAGCAAGGCCCACGCCAACACGCGTGCCTACCGTCTGCTCGGTGAACTGAACGACAAGCCGCGCAACCGCTTCCTGGCGCGGATCCGCAACCCCCACCCCGCCCTGCTGGCGCTCGAAGAGGCTGCCCGCGGGCAGGAGGCCGTCCACCATGGCTGAAGAATGCGTCGCTCCGGCGCTCGAATCCGAACGGATCGAGCGCGCTGAACGGGAAGGGCTGTACCCGCCGCCTCTGGTGACGGGGAACACCGACATCAAAGCGGTCACCGAGATCGTCAGTCGGGTCGCCGAACTCCCCCGCCCCCCCAAGATCTGGTACGTCCTGTTCGCGATCGCGGTCGCCCTCCTCGGCACCCTGGGCACCATGATCGTGTATTTGATCGCGACTGGCGTCGGGGTCTGGGGCAACAACCAGCCGGTGGCCTGGGGCTGGCCCATCGTGAACTTCGTGTTCTGGGTCGGTATCGGTCACGCCGGAACCCTGATCTCGGCCATCCTGTTCCTGTTGCGGCAGGGATGGCGGACCGGCATCAACCGTTTCGCCGAGGCCATGACCATCTTCGCGGTCATCTGCGCCGGCATGTTCCCGGCGATCCACGTCGGCCGGATCTGGGTCATCTACTGGGTGTTCCCGATTCCCAACCAGATGGCCATGTGGCCGAACTTCCGCAGCCCGCTGCTGTGGGACGTGTTCGCGGTGAGCACCTACTTCTCGGTGTCGCTGCTGTTCTGGTACATGGGCCTGGTCCCCGACCTGGCGACGCTGCGCGACCGAGCGGTGTCCAAGGCCCGGCGATTCTGGTACGGCCTGTTCGCCCTGGGCTGGAATGGCTCCAACCGGCACTGGCACCGCTACGAGAAGGCCTACTTGATCCTTGCGGCACTGGCGACTCCGCTGGTGCTGTCGGTGCACTCGGTGGTGTCCTTCGACTTCGCCGTAGCCCAGCTCCCCGGTTGGCACACCACCATCTTCCCGCCCTACTTCGTGGCTGGAGCCATCTTCTCGGGGTTCGCTATGGTGCTCTCGCTGGCCATCCCGGCGCGGAAGGTGTTCAAGCTCGAGCACCTGATCACCGAGCGTCACGTGGACCTGATGTGCCGGGTCATCCTGGCCACTGGCACGATGGTGGGCTACGCCTACGCCATGGAGTTCTTCATGGCTTGGTACAGCGGCAACCGCTACGAGGGCTTCACCTTCATCAACCGGGCCACCGGCCCGTACTGGTGGGCCTACCTGATCATGGTCAGCTGCAACGTGATCTCGCCACAGCTGTTCTGGTCCAAGCGCATTCGGACCAACATGGTGTTGGTGTTCATCATCTCCATCTTCGTGAACATCGGCATGTGGTTCGAGCGCTTCGTCATCACGGTGACGTCCTTGAGTCGGGACTTCCTCCCGTCGAGCTGGGGCTACTTCAGTCCGACGATCGTGGACGTCCTGACTCTCTTGGGCAGCTTCGGCCTCTTCTTCACCCTGTTCCTGTTGTTCTGCCGCTACCTGCCACAGGTCGCGATCTCGGAGGTGAAGAACGTGATGCCCGAGGCTCATCCGCACGTCCACCCGGAGGACCACTAGGGAGGTGCCTTCGATGAACCAACAGACACAAGGCAAGAAGCAGTTCTACGGAGCGTACGCCGAGTTCGCCGACGTGGACTCCCTGATGGCGGCGGCCCAGAAGGTCCGCAAGGCGGGTTTCCAGCGCTGGGACTGCCATACGCCGTTCCCCGTCCACGGTCTGGACAAGGCGATGGGCATCCGGCCCACCCGCCTGCCATGGATCGTCCTGGCGTTCGGGGCGACCGGCGTGGCGGCTGCGCTGGCGATGCAGTACTGGATGAACGGCATCGACTATCCGTTCGACATCAGCGGCAAGCCGCTGTTCTCGTGGCCGGCCTTCATCCCGGTGACCTTCGAGATGATGGTCCTGTTCTCGGCGTTCTCCGCGTTCTTCGCGATGTGGATCATCAACGGCTTGCCGAAGTGGTTCCATCCGCTGTTCCGCAAGCCGGAGTTCGCTCGGGTGACCGACGACCGGTTCTTCGTCGCCATCGAGGCGCGCGACCCGCAGTTCCATCCCGAGCGGACGGTGGAGTTCCTCCGCGGGCTCGGCGCCGTTTCCGTGGACGTGGTCGAGGAACCGGCCGAGTCGGGTGGGATGCCGCGGAAGCTGGTCTACGGACTGGTCGTCCTCTCGGCGGCCGCGATCGTGCCGCCGGCGATGATGTTCGAGGCCCGGCACGGCACCACGACGAAGCCGCCGGTGAACCTGGTTCCCGACATGGACGATCAGGCCAAGTTCCGGCCGCAGGGCTTCACGCCCTTGTTCCCGGACGGCCGGATGAGCCGACCGCAGCCCGCCGGTACCGTTGCCCGCGGCACGTTGGCCTTCGGCGACGACGTGCGGCAGGGGATGGACGGCGATCGCTTCCTGGAGAGTCCGCCGGCGGAGGTGACCGTGGACCGCGCCCTGCTGGACCGCGGCGAGAAGCGCTTCGACATCTACTGTGCGGTGTGCCACGGGATGGACGGCAGGGGCGAAGGTCCGGTCGCGGTCCGCGCCCGTGACCTCGCCGCCCTCGGCCAAGCGACCTGGGTCCAGCCGACCGACCTGACCGACGACCGCATCCGCGCGATGCCGATCGGAGAGATCGTGCACACGATCGCCAACGGCAAGAACACCATGCCGTCCTACGGCGGCCAGATCCCGCCGCGGGACCGCTGGGCGATCGCCCTCTACGTCCGCGCCCTCCAGAAGGCCCAGACCCGATAGTCGAGACGATGAGCGATTCCCAACCCATCCTCCGAGACTGCAAGGCGGGCGACCTCGCCCCCAAGATGGCCCGCTTCGGCTTGGTCGTCGGCGTTCTCGGCCTGTTGCTCGGCGTGGTGCTGGGTTACGGAGTAGGGGGCGAAGAGGTGCGGGAGCACTTCTGGTTCGCCTACCTCGCTTCCTACAGCTGGCTGCTGACGCTGGTGCTCGGCACCCTGCTGTTCAGCATCCTGATGCACCTGTTCGGGGCGTACTGGAGCGTCACCGTCCGACGCCTGGCCGAGATCACCCACGCCGGACTGCCCCTGGTCCTGTTGCTCGGTCTGCCCTTGCTCTACCCGTTGGTGAGTCACGAGGTCACGGTCTGGCAGTGGACCGAGTTCTCGCACGACGGCGCAGCGGCAGAGGCCTTCGAGGGTGGGGCCCTCGACGACTACGCCGGCGGCGACGAGGAGGACTACTACGAGGTCCTCGAGAAGGAGGAGCACCACCACCTGGTGTCCCACAAGTTGAGCTACCTCAACGTGCCGTTCCTCCTGGGGCGCATCGTCCTCTACGTCGTCGTGTGGCTGTTCCTTTCCCGGTTCTTCTTCAGGAAGTCCCTGGCCCAGGACGATGCCCCCGACTTCGAGCCGACGCGTAGCCTGCGTCGCTTCAGCGCCCCGGCCGTCATCCTCTGGGCCCTGACGCTGACCTTCTTCGCCTTCGACTTCCTGATGTCGCTGGACGAGACCTGGTTCAGCACGATGTTCGGGGTCTACGTGTTCGCCGGGGCCTTCATGGCGAACTTCGCCTGGCTCATCGTGGTGGCGCGCTTCCTCCAGTCGCGGGGCAAGCTGGTCGGGCTGATCACTCCCGAGCACTACCACGACCTCGGCAAACTGATGTTCGCCTTCGTGTGCTTCTGGGCCTACGTCGGGTTCAGCCAGTTCATGCTGATCTGGTACGCCAACATGCCGGAAGAGACCCACTGGTTCCAGAATCGCCTCGTCCCGGCGTGGTCGAACTGGTCGGTGGCCCTGATGCTGGGGCACTTCATCCTGCCCTTCGTCGGCATCCTGTCGCGACACGTGAAGCGCAATCCGACCCTGCTCGCTGCTTGGGCGGGCTTCCTCCTCGTGATGCACTTCGTAGACCACTACTGGATCGTGGTCCCGAACCTGACCCGCGGCATGGAGTCGGCCGGCAACCCCTTCGGATGGATGGACCTGGCCCTGGTCGTGGGCATGGCCGGAATGCTGGTCTTCGCCACGGCGAGGCGCGCGGCCGGCCTGCCGCTGGTCCCCATCGGTGATCCCAACCTGAAGAAGGCGCTGGCCTTCGAGAACGCCTAGAGCCATGAGCTACGAGGAAGATCGCATCGACATCCCGTTGCTGGTGACCCTGATCCTCTCCGGCGCATTGCTGGTGGTGGCCGGGGCCTACTACGCCGCCGGGCTGTACCACCGCTACCAGCACGAGGTCATGGAGCCCATGCGGAGCGTCGAGCCCATGGTCCAGGAGCGCCGGCAGGCGCAGGCGGCGCAGAAGGCCAACCTCTCCGGCTTGGATGCCGCCAAGGAGGAAGTCGTTCGCGAGTACGGCGGACGTTGACGACTCGTTCGGTCATGTTCGAATGCGCGCGCTTCGTCTCGCTCACCGCCTTGGCGGTGGGGGTCGGGGCCGTATCGCCCGCACAGGGACCGCCGGCCCAGTGGTCGGGGCCGCGGGCAGGGGTGGACCTGCCCCAGACCGATGGGATCACGGTGATCGAGCGCCTCGAGGCGGAAGTGCCGAAGGACCTGGTGCTGCGGGACCACCTCGGTCGCGAACACCGCATCGGGGAGTACTTCGACGGGGAGCATCCGGTCATCCTCACCTTCAACTACGAGGACTGCCCGATGCTCTGCTCGCTGCAGCTGGCAGGGTTCGTGAAGGGCATCGACGGCATCGAGGGCTGGGAGGTCGGCGACGAGTTCCGCGTCCTCACCGTGAGCCTCGACGAGAACGAGAGCGACGAACAGGCGGCGCGTTTCCGCGACAAGATCCTCGAGAGCTACCGCGGGGGAGCTTCTCCGACCGCCGATAGAGGTTGGGCCTTCCTGCGCGGCAGCGCCGACGACGTGCGCGCGCTGGCCGACTCGGTCGGGTTCCAGTACCGCTGGATCGACGAGAAGGACCAGTACGCCCACCCTGCGGTGGTCATGGTGCTGTCGCCCGAGGGCAAGGTGTCGCGCTACCTCTACGGGCTCCAGTTCAGCCCCAAGAACCTCCGTCTCTCGCTGGCCGACGCCTCCGATGGGCGTTTCGCCAGCACGCTGGATCGGATCATCCTGACCTGTTTCGTCTTCGATCCGGACAGCAACAGCTACACCCTGGCTTCGTGGACGGTGACCCGCATCGTGTTGAGCGTCATCGCCCTCATCACCCTCGCCTTCCTCTGGTGGCTGTTCCGATACGTGCGACCAGAGCACTCCAGCCGAACGGAATGAACCCCTTCGCCGCCATCATGGCCTTCCTCCCGCCCCAGCAGAGCGGGAGAGGGAGCGACCCGTTGGACATGTTCCCGCCCGAGGCGTCGGTCAACGCCGCCAACAGCGACTGGGTCTACTACTTCATCTTCTGGGTGTCGGCGGCTTCCCTGCTGCTGATCTGCCTGGCCACCATCTACTTCATGTGGCGCTACCGTCGCTCTCGCGTCGGGCTGCATCCGGAGGACTCGCCTCACCACTCGACCAAGCTCGAGGTGGTCTGGTCGGTGATCCCTGCGTTCTTCCTGGTGGCGTTCTTCTGGTACGGCTTCGAGGACTACGTGGATCGCCGAACCATTCCACAAGACGCCTACGAGATCAAGGCGCAGGCGCGGAAATGGAGCTGGACCTTCATCTACCCGAACGGGCACAAGGAGAACCACCTGCGGGTCCCGGCCGGGAAGAACGTCAAGGTTCGCCTGGAGTCCGCGGACGTATTGCACTCCTTCTACGTGCCAGCCTTCCGGGTCAAGATGGACGTGGTCCCAGGCCGCTACGTTTGGACCTGGTTCCGCAGCGACTCCCCCGGTGAGTACCCGCTGTTCTGCGCGGAGTACTGCGGTGATCAGCATTCCCAGATGGATGCCCGGGTGATCGTCCTGCCGGAGGCCGAATTCGAGAAGTGGCTTGCCGAGAGCGGCGACCTCTCGAGCCTGCCCCCGGAGAAGGCCGGCGAGAAGATCTACCAGACCGCGGGTTGTCTCGCCTGTCACACGACCAATGGCGTGCGGACGGTGGGGCCTGGCTTCGGGGACATCCCCTGGGGCGCCCCGCGGAAGCTGGCCGACGGCAGCACCGTGCCCTTCGACGAGAACTACATCCGGGAGTCCATCCTCGACCCCAATGCGCAGATCGCGGAAGGGTTCACTCCCAACGTGATGCCTGCCAACTTCGCCGAACAGCTGAACGACGAACAGGTCGATTGGCTGATCGCCTACATCGAGTCCATCAGTCAAGCCGACTAGCCGGCCGCCCTTCGAGATGACACCTGCCACCAACGCGCTGGGCAAGACCAACTACCTGAACGCCACCAAGGGCTTCTGGTCCTGGTTCTGGACGATCGACCACAAGCGTCTGGGACTGATGTACCTGTGGAGCGTATTCGCGATGTTCGCCCTCGGCGGCTACTTCGCGATGCGGATCCGCATGGAGCTGATGTACCCCAACAGCACCTCGTGGAACCCCGACGAGCTGACCGGGGCGGCGGAGGCGATGCGGGCCTACAACAACTGGTTCACGGTCCACGGGGCGGTGATGATCTTCCTGGTCATCATTCCCGGCATCCCGGCGGCCTTGGGCAACTTCGTGATCCCGATCATGCTGGGGGCCAAGGACGTGGCGTTCCCGAGGCTCAACCGATTCAGCTATCACCTGTGGCTGATCGGCGCCCTGTTCTTCGCCTCGACCTTCCTGGTCGGCAACCTGGACACCGGCTGGACCTTCTATCCGACCTACAGCACCAGCAGCGCCGACAACTCGGTGATCCTGGCCACGCTCGGCGCCTTCATCCTCGGTTTCAGCTCCATCTTCACCGGGCTCAACTTCGTGGTCACCATCCACAAACTGCGGCCGCCGGGGATGAGCTGGTTCAAGAT
>Ga0256830_1000226_pt1 | contig 49416 bp, 44 predicted proteins | sample 128326metaG_FD_190537 | JGI IMG/M metagenome (GOLD analysis project Ga0256830, IMG submission 190537) | Hydrothermal vent microbial communities from Lau Basin, Pacific Ocean - 128-326 | ecosystem: Environmental > Aquatic > Marine > Hydrothermal vents | place: Pacific Ocean: Lau Basin | collected... | reverse complement strand
CGACCTCCGCCGGTTCGGCGAGCAGCCGGGCCCGGAGCTCCTCCGGAGTGCCGCCGGTGGCGACGCTCAGCACCCGAAGGTCGCCGTCGGTGAGCTGCTTCACGAACCCGATACGAGGATCCGTCATGCCCCCGTCATCGTAGACCGGCTCCGGGGACATGCACGGGCCCTTCCCGGTGCGAATCGACCGGTGGAGCGGCGGCTTCGTCCGGGTCCCCGCGTCGGGGTGGTAGCAGCAGCCGGAACAGGGTGGGAGCCAAGGTGGCGGTGACGGCCGCCAGGAGGATGATGCTCGACTCCATCGTCTCAGAGATCAACTCGAGCTCCACCCCCAACTCGGCGATGGCGATGATGAGGCTGAGGCGGGCCGACAGCAGGGCGCCGGCGGCCAGGGACTCGCGCAGCGAATGCCGCCGGGCGACCAGCAGCAGGCCAGGCAGCACCTTCACCGCCAGCGCGGCCACCAACAGCAGCAGCGTCAACCGGATGGCGGCGGGATCGAGGATGGCGTCGATCCGGAACCCGATCCCCACGTTGATGAAGAAGATCGGGATGAAGAACCCGTAGGAGAACCCCGTCAGCTTCTCGTCGAGTCCGCCCCGATGCCGGAACACGGCGGCGAAGGCGGTCCCGGCGAGGAACGCCCCCAGGATCGACTCGATCCCCAGCACCAGCGACAGTCCGACAAACACCAACATCAGCGCCAGACTCGCCCGGATCCCCAGCTCCTCGGGGTCGTCGGCGGCGAAGAGGCGTCCGAAGCGTTCGGGCCGCCACCACGCCGCCCGCCGCAGCATCGCCAGTCCCGTCCCGGCGATGAGGAAGAAGGCGGGGATGGCGAGTAACCGAACGCCGAACCCGTATTCGGTGGTGAGGGCGAACCCGGTGACCGCCAACAGCGTCAGGATGTCGGCGAGGAGGGCGGCGACGAGGATGTCCTGGCCGAGAGAGGTCCCGATCATCCGTGTGCCCCGCAGGGTGGGGATGATGACACCCACCGAGTTGGTCGCCAGCACCAACGCCACGAAGAGGCCCACCCCCAAGGCGAGGCCGATCGTCACCGAACCGGCGACCGTCAAGGCGTAGATGCCCAACCCGACGAGGATCGGCATCATCCCCTGACGTTCGAACACTTCGAGTTCGATCTCGAACCCGGCGAGGAACAGGAGGAGGAGGAGCCCGAACTCGGCGAGCACCTCCACCAGCTCGCTCGGCTGCACGAGCCCGAACACCGGCCCGATGGCGATCCCGAACAGGATCTCGAGCACCACCGCCGGCATCCGCAGCCGCCGACCCAGGAGCGGCAGCACGAAGGCAGCCGACGCGATCAGGATGAGGGTTGCCGCTTCGCCCTGGGTCATGCCCGGTCACGGACGGGGACGGTCAGCACCGACGTCTCCACCTCGAGTACGACATGTCCGGTGATCCCCGGGGCGATCGCCGTCGGCCGTCGGTCGCCGATCCCCAACACGACCAGATGCCCGGCGGCGAGCTCGGCGATGACCCGCACCGGGTTCCCCTGACGGATCCGCCGTTTCACCGACAGGCCATGCACCGCGGCGTCCTCCCGTAGACGGGCGATGGCACCCCGGACCTCTTCGAAGGCCTCCTCGCCGGCGATGAACACCGGGGGGATCACCCCGACCCCGATGAGGGGGAGACCCGAATGGGCGGCGATGTCGATCCCCGCCCTGGCGGCCCGCCGACCCGCCTCCGTCTCCCGGGCGGGCACGACGATCCCCTGGTAACGCTCGACCCCTCCGGCGAACAGGACAGGTGTCGCCGTCTCCTGGGCGAGCCGGAGCATCCGGGCCACCCCGAGACGGCTATGGACCTTCGGCACCACCATGGTGCCGACGCTGTCGGTCCGGCACAGTTCGACGAGGGCGTCCGGGCCGGACCGTTCCATCGGCCGACCTTGGATCTCGACTCCCGGCCACTGTTCGTCGAGCTCGGCGAGCCGGTCGGCGATCTGGCGGGACCGGTCGTCGCCGCCCCGTGAACCTCCCGGGTGGACGACCAGCACCGACTCGGCGGCGGTGGCGTGGACGAACCCGGCGGCCTCGGGCACCAGGACGTCGACGTCGCGGACCGACCCGACCGCCACGGCGACGTGCTTGCCGAAGTCGAGGGGGAAACGGGCGATGCCGCCGGTGAAGGTGGCCACCATCTCGGCGTAGTCGGCGGCGGCACCGACCACGGTGACCAGGTCGCCTTCACGCAGCACCGTCTCCCCGTGGGGGACGATCAGTTCGCCGTCACGGAGGATGACCGCCACCAGCCACGACTCCAGGTGGAGGTCCTGCAGGGACCTCCCCACCAGCGGCGAGTCGGCTTCGATCCGGAACTCGGCGGCTTCGGCCCGGCCGTCGGCGAAGGCCGCCGACGCCACCCGGCGGTCCTCCAGGTTGATCTCCAGGCGACGGGCGGCGAGACGGTCGGGCGAGATGGTGGTGATCCCCCGGGACCGATAGTCGGGGAGCCGTTCGGGGTCGGCGGCGATGGCGACGATGCGGTAGACCTCGGCTTCGAGGCCGAGCCGACACACCTCCAGGTTCACCTCGTCGTCGTTGCTGGCGGCGACGAGGGCGTCCGCCTCGTCGATCCCGGCCCGGGCGAGCACCACCCGGCTCGACCCGTCCCCCGACAGCCGTTCGATCGGCCTGACCTTGGCGGCGAGATCGAGCCGGTCGGGGTCGACGTCGACGACCGTGACCTCCCATCGGTCCCCGAGACGTCGGAGGAGGTCTCGGGTGATCCCGCCGGCACCCACGATGACCATCTTCATCGGAGCGCCGTCCGTGACTCGAAGAGATGTTTCATCACGTCATTATCGTCGCGTCGGCCCGACGCTGTCGCATTCTCCGCGCACAGAGCCTCCCGTCGCCGCCGGGACCGGGCCGGGTCGACGTCCCTCACCACGACTGGCCGGGCCGGGCGAGGGGACATCCCCGCCAGGACGGAACCTCGAAAGACCAGGGGTCCACCGCCCAGGCGGGGAGCTCCGGTCCCGGCGCCCCCCGATACCGGGCATCGGTGGAGACGAACCGTGGGAGCACCGGCACCCGAACCCAGGCGTTCGGTCCGCCGTAGTCGGTGTTCACCACCGCCCACGGCCCCCATCCTTCCCACGGGTCGCCGGCGGCCCGTGCCGCCACGAAGTAGCGGGCGGCGGCCACGGTGTTCGCCACCGGATCGAACTTGGAGGATGCCGGATCTCCGTATTCGGCCCATTCCCGGTCCCCCATCTGGAAGAGGCCGCCGTAGCCGTACCGGTTGTCGTTGCCGAGCGCCCACGGGTCGAAACCGCCCGATTCGCAGTAGCCGACCACGACCGCTTCGGCGGCGACCTGGTCGGCGAGGGAGGCGAACCCCCAGGCGGCGGCGCCGTCCCAGGTCCGGTTCCCGACGTCGGCCACCGACGGTGGAACCGCGCCGAGGCCGGCGGCCAGGGCGACACAACGGAACACCCGATGCACCATCTGCGCCACCGCCGTCGCCGAAGCCGGGTCCACCCCAGTGACGCCGCCACAGTCCTCGACCCGGCGCGGCTCCCCGCGGGGCGCCGACGACGCCGACGGGTCGGGGGTGACAGGAAGGTCGGCGGGCACCCCGAGGGTCGGCGGCCCGTCGGGTGACGCCTCGGAGAGGCGGGCCTCGGCGGCGGAGACCGCCAGCCACGGGGTGGCGGGACGCCATCCGGGCTCCGCCGGGTAGGCGAAGGAGATGGGGGCCACGATCGCCGCCACCGCCGCCACCATCGCCAGCCGAGCCCGTCTCGGCTCCACCGGCCCGAACCGTTCCGTCCGACCCCTCTGCATCGACCCTCGTCTGTCCCGGCCAGCCCCTCACCGCCATCCATCGGTCGGAACGGAGCGCTCCTGGAGCGAAACGTGGGTGGTGGACGGGTAGCCTCGCATGAGAGAGACGAAGGAGGACCAATGCCCACGTTCGCAGGTCCCGACCGAATCGCCGTCGGCGACGTCCGCGTCACGTTCTTGGCCGACGGAGGAGGAGTCACCGACCCCCACGTCGCCTGGCCCGACTCCACACCCGAAGCCTGGAACCATCACCGTCGCCACCTCGACGAGAACGGAAAGTTCGTCACCTCGGTGGGGGGGTTCCTCGTGGAGACGGGCGACCGGAAGGTGGTGGTGGACACGGGGATCGGGGACATGCGGGTCGACTTCCCCGGGGTGGGGTATTTCGAAGGCGGACGTTTCCTCGACTCCCTCGCCACCACCGGGGTCGCCCCCGAGGAGGTGACCGACGTCGTCTACACCCATCTGCATCTCGACCATTGCGGATGGACGACCACCGAGGGGAGCCTCACCTTCCCCAACGCCCGCCATCTGGTCGCCGCCGGGGAATGGGACCACTGGCACGGAGGCGACGACCCGGCCGGACCCGACCCCGTCCGGGTACAACAGGCCCTGGAAGGCAACCTCGATCACGTCTCCGATGGGGAGACGATCGCCCCCGGCGTCGACGTGGTGTTCACCCCCGGGCACACCCCCGGGCACCTGTCGCTGGTCGTCTCCTCCGGGGTGTCACGCCTGTTGATCCTCGGGGACGCCATGCACTGTGCCGTCCAGATGTCCGAGCCCCAGTGGAACATCGCCTTCGACATGGACCCCGACATGGCCCGGGCGACCCGCGCCCGTCTCCTGCAAGAGCTCGAACGGCCAGACACGCTCGGGGCGGCATGCCATTTCGCTTCGGGGCTGACCTTCGGTCGGGTGCTGGTCGGCGAAGGGACCCGCTACTGGGGGATCAACTAACGGGCGGCCGGGCGGCGTCGCCCAGCAGCTCCATCAGTCGGGCGGCGTCGCGGGGTGCGGCCGCTTCGGCGTCGTTGTTGAAGAAGGCGTAGCCGTCGCGCCCGGCGGCGGCTTCTGCCGCCAGCCATTCGGCCCAGGGTCGGAGTTCGTCGTCGGTGTAGGTGTGGCCGTAGCCTCCGGCCAGACCATGGAACCGGGCGTAGACGAACCCGGCCGTGGCTCTCCGCACCGGAGGCATGGTGTTCGAGCTCACCGCCACCAGGGCGACGCCGTGACGTTCGAGCAGCCGGTAGACCTCTTCGCAGAGCCAGGACTCGTCCCGGAACTCGACCGCCGAACGGAGCCCCGGCGGGAGGGCGCTCAGGAACCGGTCGAGGCGACGAACGTCACGGCGGAGATCCGGGGGGAGCTGCCACAGGACCGCCCCGAAGGCGTCACCGAGCTTGCCCACTCTGTCGACGAACCTCTCCACGGCCTCGTCGACGCCGTCGAGGCGCCGGAGATGGGTGATGAGGCGGCTCCCCTTCGTCACGAACTCGAACCCTGGGGGCGCCACGTCGGCCCAATGCGACACCATGCTCTCCGCCGGGAGCCGATAGAAGGTGGCGTTGACCTCGACGGCAGGGAAACGGCTCACGTAGAAGCGGAGCCACTCTCCCGAACGGAGCCCTTGCGGGTAGAAGCGGCCCGCCCAGTGCCGGTAGCTCCACCCGCTGGTGCCGACGGCGATCGAACCCATCACGCACCTCCGATGCCATTCCAGCAGGCCGAGACACAGGACGAGGCTTCACCACGCTCCGCCGCCGCCGCCACCGCCGCCACCGCCACCGCCGCCCGAGAACCCGCCGCCACTGCCCGACGACGGCGGGGTGAACGCCCCGGCGAGGGAGGAGGCGATCCCGGTGAAGGCGCTCTGGCTGTGACCGCCCGTGTAGCCGTGGGTGCCGTACCAGTAGAGGTCGGAGCGTTCCGCCAGCTCGGGCGGAGCTTTCAGCCGGGCAGCCTCCAAGACGTCTTCGGCGACGCCGAGGGCGATGGCGTAAACGAGGTAACGATCCCAGAGGTCGAGGGAGGCAGGCGGCGCCTCGGTCATGGCACTGAAGTCCTGCAGGTAGCGACGGAAGGCCTCCCAGCGGGCGGCGAGCAGCGCCCCGTCCTTGGTGCGTCGCACCCACCCCCTCCGGGTGGCGTTGAACACGGCGAAGATCACGCCGTTGACTAACAGGGCCCCGAAGGTCAGAGGAACCAGCCAGGCGACACCGACGGCGGAGGCGGCGAGGGACGCGCCGAAGACCGACAGGAAGAACAGGAGGAAGAACCCGATTCCGATGCCGATCACCCAGGGTTTGCCCGACATGTCCAACAGCCCCGACCGTTCCAGGGCTTTGAGGGCCTGGGTGCGGAACAACCGGTAGGTGGAGGCGTTGGTGGAGACGTCGTCGCGGATCCGTTTGCGGAACTCGCTGAGGGGGACCGGACCGTCCTTCGTCACCCGGCGTACGACGGTCACCACCCGCTGTTCGAAGTCCCGGAGGTCGATCCGGTCGCCGGTGAGAGACAGCTCCAGATCGGTGATCGTCTCGGTCCGCAGGCCCCCCCACGTCTGCAGCTCCACCGACATCGGCTGGGCGGCGATCACTCCCCGACGGATCAGGTCGAAGAGGGTGGCGGTGAACCCGAACTCGTCGACCTTCCCTTGGCTGAGGAGCCCTTCGACCAGGGCGGGAGGGTGTTCCGACGGCGGTTCCTGTTCGTATCGGCGGTCGTAGTCGACCCTTGGTTCACGCCCGAAGCGGAAGTAGATGAAGGCGGCGGCGCCGAGACTGGGCACGAAGGCGAGGAGGGCGACCACGACGAGGAGAACCCGCATCAGCGTCCGGCGCCGGTTGGCGGCGTCGGCGGCCCTGGTCTCCTCGTCGACGATGTCGGCCAGACCCTCCCCGGAGACCACAGTGGCCCCGTCGGTGGAGGCGAGACCGGAACGGGGGAAGACGACCCGCATCTCCACGAACCGTCCCGGAGGGATGTCGTTCGCCACCAGGCTGGGGGAGACCCCGTCGGGGCCCAGGGAGGTGGTGCCGTCGACGTCGGCGGGATGACCCCACACCCGGACCTCGCCGGCAGAGAACGTGGCGGGCAGGGACATCGTGGCGGTGAGACGGTCGAGGGCGACGTTCCATTCCTCCCCCCAGACCTTGAGGTTCACGTCCACGACGTCGTCGTAGACCTTGGCCAGCCCGACGAGCCGGTAGCGAACCGTGAAGGTGCGCCGCTCGTCCAGAGCCGAATAGTGCCAGACGATCCGAACCCGTCCCCCCAGATCGCGCACACCGAACGTCCCCGGCGGGCTGGAACAGCCCAGGTCGGTGCAGCCGCCCGGTCGGAAGGAGACCTCCCCTTCGGAGACGGAGACGTCGGTGATCCGCTCACCGGCCCGCAGCGGAACCTCCCGGAAGGCTCCGGTGAACGAACCGGAGAAGTCGTAGGTGATCCGCTCGGTCACCACCACCGACCCGTCCGGCTCCACCTCGACGGCGACAGACGCCTCCGGGAGGGAGAAGCTCTTGGCCTGGGCCGGAGCCGGCCCGGAGATCGATAGCCCGCCGGCGACGGCGACGAAGGCGACGACGCCGACGACGGTCCGTCGCATCGTCAGAACTCGATACGGGGCGCCTCGTCGGCCGCCGGCGGCGCGTCGAAGAAGTCGCGGGGCCGGAAACCGGCGACCGACGCCACCAGCATCGTCGGGATGGTCTGGACGAGGTTGTTGTAGCCGAGGACCGAATCGTTGTAGATCTGACGGGCGACGGCGATCTTGTTCTCCGTCTCCGCCAGCTCGGCCTGCAACCCGGCGAAGTTCTCCGACGCCCGCAGTTGGGGGTACGCCTCGGCGAGGGCGAAGAGCTGGCGGAGGGCCGCGGTGAGGACGTTCTCCGCCTCCGCCTGCTCGGCGGGGGTGGCCGCCTCCAGGGCCCGGTTGCGCGCCTCGACGACCGCCTGGAGGGTGTCCTGTTCGTGGCCTGCGTATCCTTTGACCGACTCCACCAGATTGGGGATGAGGTCGTACCGGCGTTTGAGCTGCACTTCGACCTGACCCCAGGCGTTGTCGACACGGTTGCGGCGGCGTACCAGGCCGTTGTAGGCGAAGACGAACCACCCCGCCAACGCGACGACGAGCACGACGAGGATCCACTCCATGGGCGGAGTGTAGGTCGACGCATCCCCGACGCCCGGGATCACCGCAGGTATTCGAACACGAGGACGACGCCCATGACGGCGATCGTCGCTCCGCCCACCTGGGCGAGGCGGCCGTGCCAGGCCGTGTCGAAGAACCTTCGCCCGGAGGCGACCACCGCCGCCGCCGCCACCTTGGCGCCGACGAGGAGCGCATAGAACGCCCCGACGAACGCCACCGCCCGGATCGGGGCACGCTGCCACGCCCCGAGGGTCGCCGGTGCTCCCACCGAGAACCAGAACAGCCACGGATGGGGGGACAACAGGTTGACGACGACACCGCGACGGAGGTCACGAACCGCGGGACGGTCGTCGTCGGCGGGACCCCGGGCCTCGGACACGGTCCGGGCGCCGAGCCAGACGAGGTACACCCCACCCGCCAACCCCAGGCCCCGGACGACGCCGTCGGGGAGCGACGACACGGCGGCCAAGGCGACGACGACCACCGGGAGGTCGGAGATCAGCGGGGCGATGGCGGTCCGTGCCCCGGCGCCGAACCCTCTCCGGAGGCTGGCGGTGACCACCAGAGTGAACAGCGGTCCGGGCGTGACCCCTGCGGCGGCACCGAGGGTCAAACCGAGGACCAGATCGGACACGGCCGTCCCGTCACCTCCCGAGGGCTTCGAGCATCGCCTGGCCCATGTCGGTGGGGGTGGGGGCGACGACGATCCCCGCCGCCTCCATCGCCGCCACCTTGGCGGCGGCGGTCCCTTTCCCGCCGGAGATGATCGCCCCGGCATGCCCCATCCGCTTCCCCGGAGGCGCGGTCATCCCGGCGATGAACCCGGCGACCGGTTTCGTCATCTCCGACTTCACGAACTCGGCGGCGTCCTCCTCGGCGGTCCCGCCGATCTCCCCGATCATGATCACCCCGTCGGTGTCGGGATCCTCCTCGAACATCGCCAGCACGTCGACGAAATCGGTGCCGTTCACCGGGTCGCCGCCGATCCCCACCGCCGTCGTCTGCCCGAGGCCGAGCTTGGTGAGCTGGTACACCGCCTCGTAGGTGAGGGTCCCCGACCGCGACACCACCCCGATCCGGCCCGGAGTGTGGATGTAGCCGGGCATGATCCCGATCTTGCATTCCCGGGGGGTGATCACCCCCGGGCAGTTGGGACCGACCAGCCGCACGTCCCGACCTTCCAGATAGCGTTTCGCCCGGACCATGTCGGCGACGGGGATGCCTTCGGTGATGGCGACGATCAGGCGGATCCCGGCGTCGGCGGCCTCCATGATGGCGTCGGCGGCGAACGGCGGGGGAACGTACACGACCGAGGCGTCGGCGCCGGTCTCGGCCACCGCCTCCTTCACGGTCCGGAAGATGGGGAGCTCCACCCGGTAGGTCTCGTCCCGGCCTGGGACGCCCGACGGGTCGGTGGCCCCTTCGAAGACGTGGACGGAATCCGCCTTGGAAGGGTGTACCGCCCCCACCATCCGGGTGCCGTAGGCGATCGCCTTGTCGGTGTGGAACTGGCCGGTCTTGCCGAGTCCCTGCACGATCACCTTGGTGTCCGCGTTCACGAGGATGCTCATTTCGCCAGCTCCACGATCTTCTGGGCGCCGTCTTTCATGTCCGAGGCGGAGATGACGTCCAGCCCCGACTCGTCGATGATCCGCTTCCCCAACTCGACGTTCGTGCCTTCGAGCCGCACCACCAGCGGCACCTCCAGGCCGACCTTCTTCACGGCGTCGACGATGCCGGTGGCGATCGTGTCGCAGCGCATGATCCCGCCGAAGATGTTCACGAAGATCCCCTTCACGTTGGGGTCCCGGGTGATGATCTGGAAGGCGGTGGCCACCTGGTCGGCGTTGGCGCCGCCTCCCACGTCGAGGAAGTTGGCGGGTTCGCCGCCGAAGTACTTGATGATGTCCATCGTCGACATCGCCAGACCGGCACCGTTCACCATGCAGCCGATCGTCCCGTCGAGCTTGATGTAGGAGAGCCCGGCCTCTTTCGCTTCGAGCTCGTCGGGATCCTCCTCGGTGATGTCCCGCATCGCCACCACCTCGGGATGGCGGAACAGGGCGTTGTCGTCGAAGGCCATCTTCCCGTCGAGGGCCATCACGTCGCCGTCGGCGGTGACGACCAGCGGGTTGATCTCGATCAGGTCGGTGTCCCATTCGGTGGCGGCGTCGGCGAGGGCCCGGACGAACCGCACGAAGTTGGCGTGGGCCGGGCCTTCCAGCTCGAGGCCCCACCCCAGGGCGGCCGCCTGGAAACCGAGCAACCCGACGCAGGGGTCGATGTCGGCCCGGAGGATCTTCTCGGGGGTCTCCGCCGCCACCTTCTCGATCTCCATGCCGCCCTCCGTCGACGCCATGACGACCTCGTGGGAGACGGCCCGGTCCAACAGGATCGACAGGTACAGCTCCCGGGCGATGTCGATGCCCTGTTCGATGTACAGCCGGTTGACGGGTTTGCCTTCGGGTCCGGTCTGTACGGTGACGAGGGTCGAACCCAGCATCTTCGTGGCGAGTTCCCGCACCGCCTCCTCGGCGGCTTCGACACCGCCGTCGATCCCCGCCGTGACGACGGTGACGCCGCCGAGCTCGGGATGTTCGCGGAACCGCCCCTTCCCGCGACCACCCGCGTGGATCTGTGCTTTCACCACCACCACGGGGTTGGCGGTCTCGGAGACGATGGGCCGGACCGCGGCGACGGCCTCCTCCACCGTGGTGGCGACCCGACCGACGGGGACGGCGATCCCCCGTTCCGCCATGAGCTGTTTCGCCTGGTATTCGTGGATCTTCATCGGCAGGTGTCTCCTGGGGTGTGCGTCACCGTCGATCTCCTCGTTCGGGAACGTGTGTCTCCACCCAGCGGGTGATCTCGGAAAGCGGTGTGCCGGGCGTGAAGATCTCGGCGATCCCCGCCGCCTTCAAGGCCTCGACGTCCTGGTCGGGGATGACCCCACCACCGAAGACGACGATGTCCGAAGCTCCATGCTCCGCCAGGAGCCGCACCACCTCGGGGAAGAGGGTCATGTGGGCTCCGGAGAGCATCGACAGCCCGATGGCGTCGACGTCCTCCTCCAGCGCCGCCTCCACGATCTGGGCGGGTGTCTGATGCAGGCCCGTGTAGATGACCTCGCATCCGGCGTCACGCAGCGCCCGGGCGATCACCTTGGCGCCCCGGTCGTGGCCGTCGAGGCCCGGCTTGGCGATGAGGATACGACGCGGCACGAACCCCGAGGTTAGAAGGATCGACACGGTGGCCTGCGATCCGATCCTTCTCCCGAGCGGCGTAGGCTGGGGCCGACCGACTCAGGAGACCCTTCGATGATCGACTCGCACCTCCACGCCGTCGCCGTCGCCGGCCAGAGCATCTGGTCGGATCAGATCTCACGAGCGATGCTCGACTCGGGAGAGTTGGCCCGGCGTATCGGCGCCGACGCCGTCACCGGGGTCACGTCCAACCCGACGATCTTCGCCAACGCCATCACCGGATCCGACGACTACGACCGGCCCCTCGCCGAGCTGGCGGCCCGGGGAGCCTCCGTCGAAGAGATCTACGCCCATCTCGTCACCGCCGACATCCGCGACGCCTGTGACGTCCTCCGGCCGGTGTTCGACGCCACCGAAGGCCGGGACGGGTTCGTCTCCGTGGAGGTCTCCCCCGAGCTGGCCCACGACACCGAAGCCACCGTCGCCGAGGCGCGGGAGTGGTCGAAACGGGTCGACCGGCCGAACCTGTTGATCAAGGTCCCGGCGACCCCTGCCGGGATCCCGGCGATCACCCGGCTCATCGGGGAGGGGATCTCGGTCAACGTCACCCTCATCTTCTCGGTCGAACGGTACCGGGAGGTGATGGACGCCTACCTGACGGGCCTCGAGACCTTCCGGCGGGTCGGCGGGGATCTCAGCGGAGTCGCCTCGGTCGCTTCGTTCTTCGTCTCCCGGATGGACACCGAGGTCGACCGTCGCCTCGCCGAGATCGGCACCCCCGAAGCCCTGGCCCTGCGAGGCGAAGCGGCGGTGGCGAACGCCCGGGTCGCCTACGACGAGTTCCTCGCCACCTTCCGCGGCTCCCGCTGGCGTGCCCTGGCCGACGCCGGGGCCCGGATCCAACGTCCCCTGTGGGCGTCGACGTCGACGAAGAACCCCGACTACCGGGACACCCTGTACGTCGACACCTTGGTGGCTCCCCACACCGTCAACACGATGCCCCTCGCCACCATCGACGCCTACCAGGACCACGGCCCCGCCAAGCCTCGGATCGTCGGCCCCGAAGAGATCGCCGCCGCCCGGACGACCCTCGACCGGCTCGAAGCCGTCGGGGTCGACTACGACGACGTGACCGCCACCTTGGAACGCGAAGGGGTCGACAAGTTCGTCGCCTCCTACCGGGGGCTGATCGCCGACCTCAGGGAGAAACGGGCCGCCCTGGGAGGTTGACCCCCCGCCGGACGGGCACGACCCCGCCGAGGCGGGTATCGTCCCGGCCGACCCCGGCCCGAAGAGGTCGGCCCGGGTCGAGGTGAGCGTGAGATGCGTGGGCTCCTCATCGGACTCATCGGCATCAACTGGGTGATCTTCGTGTCGCTGTTCGTCGTCTGCTTCCGGATCTACCGGCGCGCCCGCTCCGAGACGATCCGTTCCCTCACCCTCACCTTCCTGCTGGTCCTCGGGGTGCTCATCATCGGATCCACCCAACGGGCGCTGCTGGTGGCGACCGAAGCGGGGGTGCTCCCCTCCGGTGTCCGCGACACGCTGCTGCTGGAAGGGCAGTGGATCCTGGTCGCCGCCGGAGCCAGCTTCGGGGTGGCGGGCCTGACGTTCATCCGCCGCTCGTTACGGCGGCTGGAACGGGGAGAGCGGATGGTGTCTGTGCTCACCGAACGGGCGATGCTGGACATGTCGGTCTCCGACTGGGGCCTGACCCCGCGGGAACTGGAGGTGTTGGAGCTGATCGTCTCCGGTTCCACCAGCGACGACGAGATCGCCGACAGCCTCTACATCTCCCCCTCCACCGCCGCCACCCACGTCCGCAACATCCTCAGGAAGGCGGGGCTCTCCAACCGCAAAGACCTGATGCTGGTCGGGGACAGGGTCCTGGAGGACGATTCGCCGTCTACCGGCTGAACGGTACGCGTTCACCTGCCCGGAGGTACGCAGGTCCCGTCCCCACGGTATGGACACCGCCGTCTCCGCCCCCCACGATAGGGCCGTGGACGTCGTGACGGCACCAACCTCCGCCGGGACTCCCGGTGAACCCCGGTGTACCTCCCCACTCTCGCGCCTCACCGGTCGTCACGGCGTCCACCCTCCCGTCCCCGAGCCGAGACAGTATCGATGACATCCGCCACCCACACTTCCCTCCTCGACAACCTGCTCTCCTCCCCTGCCGAAGGGCCCGTCACCGACGGCGAGCAGGCGGTCGCCGAAGCCCTCGAAGTCCACTCCGCTCCCGCCAAGATCATGGCGATCTCCCCCATCCGGGCGGTCGCGACGTACGACCCGTGGGGTCGGGTCGTCACCTGGGGACCGGGGATGACCGAGCTCCTCGGATGGCACGCAGCCGAAGTGATGGGCAGGGTCGCACCCGCCGTCTCCCCGGCGGTGGGACCCTGGTTCGCGTGGATGCTCACCGCGACCCTCGACACCGGCGAGATCTCCACGACCCTGCTGCCGCTCCGGAACCGGTCCGGCGACACCATCATCGCCCGGATCACCGCCGTCCGCCTCGACGGGACCCCCGGTTCGTCACCCTACGTGCTGGTGGGCGCCACCGCCCTCAGATCCGGCTGAGCGGCGCCCAAGCCAACAGGAGGCGTTTGCGCCCGGCGGTCTCGAACTCGACCACCGCCTCGGCCCGGTCGCCCGACCCGATCACCTCCTGCACCGTCCCCACCCCCCAAGTGTCGTGGCGCACCCGGGCACCGGGGCCGATCTCGGCCGCCCCCACCGTCGAGATCGGCGTCGACGCCTCCGAACGCCGTCGGTTCCGTCTCTCGGCGGGCTGCATCAGGTGCTGGGGGATCTCTTTCAGGAAGCGGCTGGGCGGGTTGTAGCTGGAGGAGCCCCACAGCATGCGGCTCCACGCCGACGTGAGGTAGAGGCGTTCCTGGGCGCGGGTGATGCCGACGTAGGCGAGGCGGCGCTCCTCCTCCAGTTCCTCGGGGTCACCGAGGGTACGGACGTGGGGGAAGACCCCGTCCTCCAACCCCACCATGAACACCACCGGGAACTCGAGGCCCTTGGCGTTGTGGATCGTCATCAAGGTGACCGCCCCGGCCCCTTCGTCGAGCTGGTCGACGTCGGCGGTGAGCGACACCGACTCCAAGAACAGCTCCAACCTCCGCAGGTTCCCCATGTCGTCCCAGGCTTCGTCGCCGACGACCGCGCCGACGTTGGCCTCTTCGAACTCGGCGGCCACCGATACCAGCTCCCGGAGGTTCTCCACCCGGCCGAGGGCCTCGACGGTCCGGTCGGCTTCCAGCATGGACAGGTACCCGGTGTCTTCCAGCACAGCGACCACCCCGGCTTCGACCCCGTCGGCCTCCACCCGGCGGCGGATACCCGCCAGGATCTCGTTGAACTCGGCGATCCGGGCTACGGCCCGGGGGGTGAGCCCGGGCACCTCCTCCGGCCGGGCGAGGGCCCCGGAGAAGCCGACCCGCTGGCGTTCGGCGAACCGGTCGAGGTGGGCGATGGTGGTGTCCCCGATGCCCCGCCGGGGCTCGTTGATGATCCGTTTGACCGCCACCTCATCGTCGGGGTTGACGACCGCCCGCAGGTAGGCGAGGACGTCTTTGACCTCTCGACGGTCGTAGAACTTCACCGACCCGACCACCACGTAGGGGATGCCGCGCCGCACCAGCACGTCTTCGATGACCCGGGACTGGGCGTTGGTCCGGTAGAACACGGCGATGTCGGAGAGCTCGTAGCCGGCGTCGCGGAGACGGTCCACCTCGTCGGCGACGAACCCGGCTTCGTCGTGTTCGTCTTCCGCCTCGAAACGGACGATGGGCTCGCCCTCCCCTTTCTCGCTCCACAGCCGCTTGGGCTGGCGGCGGGGGTTGTTGGCGATGAGGGCGTTCGCCGCCTGGAGGATCGTCTCGGTGGACCGGTAGTTCTGGTCCAGCACGACGATCCGGGCGTCGGGGTAGTCGCGCTCGAACTCCAGGATGTTGCGGATGTCCGCTCCCCGGAACCGGTAGATGCTCTGGTCGCCGTCACCGACGACGCACAGGTTGCGGTGGGTGGCGGTGAGCCGTTTCACCAGGACGTATTGGGCGTGGTTGGTGTCCTGGTATTCGTCGACCAGGACGTACCGGAACCGCTCCTGGTAGTGGGCGAGGGCTTCGGGGAACGCACCGAAGAGCTCGACGGTCACCATGAGGAGGTCGTCGAAATCCATCGCCGAGGCCTCCAACAGCCGTTGCTGGTAGAGGCGGTAGACGTCGGCGACCTGCTCGTGGAAGAAGCCCTCCCCCCGGAGACGGAAACTCTCGTAGTCGACCAGCTCGTTCTTCGCCCGGCTGATCGCCGCCTTGATGTTGCGGGGCGGGAACCGTTTCGTGTCGAGGTCGAGGTCTTTGACGCACATCGTGAGCAGACGGAGCGAGTCGGCGTCGTCGTAGATGGAGAACGCCGACCGGTATCCGAGCCGGTGGGCCTCCCGCCGCAGGATGCGGACGCAGGCGGAATGGAAGGTGCTCACCCACATCGTCTTCGCCACCCCTCCCACCAGCGCCTCCACCCGTGCCTTCATCTCGTCGGCTGCCTTGTTCGTGAAGGTGATCGCCAGGATCTGCGACGGGCGGACCCGAAGATCCCGGATCAGGTGGGCGATCCGGTAGGTGAGCACCCGGGTCTTGCCCGACCCAGCACCGGCGACGACCAGCACCGGGCCTTCGGTGGCGGCGACCGCCTCCCGCTGGGCAGGGTTGAGGGCCTCGAACAGCGGCGAGTCGGTGGGGAGGTCGTCGGAGAGCCACTGGGACTGCACGGCGGCCATCGTACCGGTCAGCCGGGGTGTCGCGGCCAGGTCGGTCAGCGCCGGCTCGACGACGCCTCGGCTTCGGCCTCCTCGGCGGCTCGCCGCTCCGCCTGGATCCGTTCGGCGGCCGCCTCGGTGATCGTGAGCGAGAAACAGAAGCGGCTGCCGGTGGGGAACCGCCGCTCGTACCAGACGTCCCCGCCCATCGCCCGGGCCAGCTTGCGGGCGATGGGGAGGCCGAGGCCGATGCCGCTCGCCGACCGGGAGTCGCCCTTCGAGAGCTGTTCGAAATGCTCGAAGATGAGGTTGACGGCGTCGTCGGGGACACCGGAGCCGTTGTCGGAGACGACCACGACGTAGTGGTCGCCGTAGGGAAACCCTTCCACGAGCACCTGGTCTCCCCCGTACTTTCGGGCGTTCTCCAACAGGTTGCGGATCACCTGTTGGGTCCGTCGGGGGTCGGCGTGCACCCGCACCCCGGCGGGGATCGACACCGACGCCTCCCGGCCCTGGCCGGGCGGGAACAGCAGGTCGGAGACGTCGTGGACCAGCTTGCCCAGATCGAACGTCTCGGGATACAGCCGGAGCCGGCCGGCCTGGAGGCGAGGAATGACCAGCACGTCCTCCACCAGCTCACCGAGGTACGCCGCCTGCTTGCCGATGATGTTGAGGAACTCGTCGACCTCGTCGGGCTGGAGGGTCTGCCAGCTCTCCCGGAGGGTCTCGGCGAACCCGGCGATGGAGGTGAGGGGCGTCCGGAGTTCATGGCTGACCATCGCCACGAAGTCGTTCTTGATGGCGTTCGCCTGCTGGGCGGCCAGCTCGGCCTCCTCCGCCTGTTGGCGGGCCTGGGCGACGGCCCGGCGGCTCACGAACACGGCGACGCCGGCGGCGACGACGAGGAGGATCCCCGCGGCGAGGACGAGGATCGACACGTCGACTCCGAACAAGGTCTGAACGGCAACGACCGGAAGACCCGTCATCGGCGTGACACTAGTGACGGACATCTCACGAAGCGGTGAGCCTGCGTTCCTCGAGGAGCTGGCGGATCGACGCCACCAGGGCGCCGTGCCTCAGGTCGTACTTGTCGAGGTAGGCGTCGACCCCCGCCTCCCAGGCCGCCGCCTGATCTTCGGCGGTGGCGACCCCGGAGACCATGATGATGGGGATGGCGACCCCGACCGCCCGGAGGGCACGCACCAGCTCCACACCGTTCGACTGGGGCATCGAGTAGTCGACGACGAGGGCGTCGTAGCGCCGGTCCGCCATCGCCCGGACCGCCTCCCGGGCGTTGGCGGCGACGGCCACGTCGAACCCTCGACCGGTGAGGGTGGCCGAGATGAGCTGGCGGACACCGGCCGAGTCGTCCACGACCAGGATGCGGGGCCGCTCGGCGGGATCGGTGTGGTCGCGGCGGGCGACGGCCCCGAGGAAGTTGTGGTCGACGACGACGATGATCTCGCCGCCTCCCAGACGGGCCGCCCCGACCAGATGGCTGCTGCCTTCGAGGATCGGACCGAGGTTCTTCACGGCGACACGGCGGCTGTCGAGGATCTCGGCGACCGCCACCGCCACCGTCCCCGCACGGGAGCTCACCACCACCGCCTCCGCCTCCAGGTCGGGCTGGTTGATCCCCAGGGCTTCGGCGAGGGAGACGAGGGGGATGGAGACCCCGTGGAACTGGATCTCCCGACGTCCGTCGGGGCCGCGGCCGACGCCGTCGCCGAGGGAGACCGTGCCGAGCACCGCCGCCTCCGGGATCCCCCAGAACTGGTCGCCGGCGGCGACCACGACGACGTGCTGGAGGACCAGGGAGACGGGGACGGTGAGGAACACCGTCGTCCCTTCCCCGGGCAGGCTCTCCAGTCGGATGCCACCGGAGACCCGGTCGAGGGTCTCCGCCACGATGGCGAGACCTTCACCGCCGCCGCTGAAGGCGGTCGGCTGCAGCAGCGTGGAGAATCCGGGCAGGAACAGGTGCGAGGTGAGGTCCGCCGGGTCGGTGCTGAGCCCTTGACGCGACGCCGTCTGGGCGACCGCATCCCAGTCGATGCCTCTGCCGTCGTCGGAGACGGTGATGAGCAGCCGGTCGTGGTCGACCCGGGCCCGCAGCGCCACCGTGCCGCCCGGGGCCTTCCCGGCGGCGAGACGGTCGCCGGGCGGTTCGATCCCGTGGTCGACGGCGTTGACGATGAGGTGGCGGAGCGGTTCCCGCAGCATGTCGACGATCTGGCGGTCCACCATGACGTCGTCGCCGGCGGTCTCGAACCTCACCTCTTTGCCCGTCTTCCGGGACAGGAACCTGATGAACTGCGGGAAAGTCTCGACGGCCTCGCGGAACGGCACGTTGGCGAGGGCGACGGCCATGTCCTGGAGGCTGGCGACGTCCTGGCTGAGCCGTTCGAGCTGGGTGCGCCACGCCGCCAGCAGCCGGTCGACATCGGCGTGTTCGAAGGACACGTGGGTGAGGTCGGCCAACGCCTCTGCGTCGAGGCCGACTTCCACCGCCCGGTTGATGAGACGGTACAGCTCCCCGGTGTCGACGCGGGTGACCCCCTCCCGGAGGTCGTTCTCGATCGACTCGAGCAGCCCACCGAGGGACAGGCCCGCCTCGTCCCCTTTGGGTCGCTTCTCGGGTTCGGCGGTCTCGGGCGGTGTCACCGCCACCCGTTCCTCCGTCGCCCGGGCGGTGTCGAGGGCCCGGCGGAGACGCTGGCTCGCCTCGCCCAAGGACTGGAGGGCACCGGCTTCCTCCCGGGCGGCGGCGGCCAGCAGCCCGGAGACCTCCCGCATCGCCCCGGCGAGCTGGGTGCCGGGCTTCACCGAACCTCCCCGGATCTCCTTCCACGCCTCTTCGAGCAGGGCGGCGGCGTCGCCCACCGCCAGTCGTTCGATCATCCGGGACGAGCCTTTCAGGGTGTGGGCGTCACGCACCAGCTCGTCGAGGTCGAGGTCGGGGTTGTCGACCGGACCCGACGCCAGGAGGGAGGCGCCGCGGATCAGACGCGCCGAACGTTCATCCACCTCGGAGAGGTAGATGTCGACGAGTTCGGGGGATTCACTCCAGTTCACGAAAGCTCACCTCGCGCGCCCTCCCGTTCTCTATCGGGCGGCGGTGTCGCCGCCTTGAGACTTGAGAGGTGGCGACGATCCGAAGCTACTCCCACTCGATGGTCGCGGGCGGTTTCGAGGAGATGTCGTAGACGACACGGTTGACCCCCTCCACCTCGTTGATCACCCGGCTGGAGATCCGCTCGAGGACGTCGTAGGGCAGCCGCACCCAGTCCGCGGTCATGGCGTCTTCGGAGGACACCGCCCTGACGACGAGGGGGTAGGCGTAGGTCCGGCCGTCGCCCTGCACCCCGACCGTCCGGACCGCCGGCAGCACGGCGAACGCCTGCCAGATGTCGCGGTACAGCCCGGCCCGGCGGATCTCCTCCACCACGATGGCGTCGGCCTGGCGGAGGATGGCGAGGCGTTCGGGGGTGACCTCGCCGATCACCCGTACCGCCAGCCCCGGACCCGGGAACGGCTGGCGCCACACGATCTCCTCGGGCAGCCCGAGCTCCTCCCCCACCGCCCGGACCTCGTCTTTGAACAGGTCACGGAGGGGCTCCACCAGCTCGAACTCCATGTCTTCGGGGAGCCCACCGACGTTGTGGTGGCTCTTGATCTTGGCGGCGTCACGGGTCCCGGATTCGATCACGTCCGGGTAGAGGGTGCCCTGGACGAGGAAACGGACGTCGGCGAGTTCGGCCGCCACCTCCTCGAACACCCGGATGAAGGTCTCCCCGATGATCTTCCGTTTCTCCTCGGGGTCGGTGACGCCGACGAGCCGGTCGAGGAACCGCCGGGAGGCGTCGACGTGGATCAGGTCGATGGAGAAATGGCCTCGGAAGGTCTGTTCGACCTGTTCGGGTTCACCGGCTCGCAGCAGCCCGGTGTTCACGAAGATACAGGTGAGCTGGTCGCCCACCGCCTCGTGGACGAGGGCGGCGGCGACGGCGGAGTCGACGCCTCCGGACAGCCCGCACACGACCCGGTCCGAACCGACCTGGCTCCGGATGGCGGCCACCGCCTGTTCGATGATCGAATGGCTGGTCCACGTCGGTCGAGCGCCGCAGACGTCGTAGAGGAAACGTTTGAGGACCTCCATCCCCCGGGGGGTGTGGGCCACCTCCGGGTGGAACTGGACGCCGTAACGGGCCCCGGCGACGTCCTCCATCGCCGCCACCGGGGAGGCGTCCGTCCGGGCGGTCGGGACGAACCCGGGTGGGGCCTCGGTCACCGCGTCACGGTGGCTCATCCACACGGTCTGGGTGGCGGGCAGGTCGGCCATCAGCTTCGACGTCGCCACCACCTCCATCTCGGTTCGACCGAACTCGGCCCGCCCGGTCTTCGCCACCTCGCCGCCGAGCTCGGCGGCGAGGAGCTGATGCCCGTAACAGATCCCGAGGATCGGCACGTCCAGGTCGAAGATCTCCCGGTCGATCCGGTAGGCGTCGTCGTCGTACACCGACGCCGGACCGCCCGACAGGATGATGCCCACGGGACGTCGGGCGGCGATCTCGGCGGCGGTGACGTCACGGGGGACGATCTCGGAGTGGACGTGCGCCTCCCGCACCCGCCGGGCGATGAGTTGGGCGTACTGGGCGCCGAGGTCGACGACGAGGACCGTGTCGAAGGGCTCGGTCATCCCATCCCGACCCGCTGGGCCCGCTGCAGGGCCTTGCCTTCGGTCTGCAGCGACGGGGCGACCATCACCTCGGCCTTCTGGAACTCCTTGACGTCCGAATACCCGGTCGTCGCCATCGACACCCGGAGGGCTCCGAACAGGTTGCGTCGCCCGTCGTTCTCGTGGGCCGGGCCGACGAGGATCTCCTGCAAGGTCCCGAGGGTCCCGACCTCGACCCGGGCACCGCGGGGCAGCGTCGGATGGAAGGTGGCCATCCCCCAGTGGAACCCACGGCCGGGAGCTTCGGCTGCGGCGGCGAGGGGTGAGCCGATCATCACGGCGTCGGCACCGCAGGCGATCGCCTTGGCCACGTCGCCTCCGGTGCGCATACCGCCGTCGGCGATGACGTGGACGTAGCGGCCGGTCTCGTCGAGGTAGCGAATGCGAGCCCCGGCGGCGTCGGCGATGGCGGTCGCCTGGGGCACACCCACCCCGAGGACCCCCCGGGTCGTGCAGGCCGCCCCCGGCCCCACGCCGACGAGGATCCCGACTGCGCCGGTCCGCATCAGGTGCAGGGCCGTCGAATAGGACGCACAGCCTCCGACGATGACCGGCACCTCACATTCGGCGATGAACTCCTTCAAGTTGAGGGGTTCGCTCCGGGTGGAGACGTGCTCGGCGGACACCACCGTCCCCTGGATCACCAGGATGTCGAGCCCCGCCTCCAGGGCGTAGGGCGACAGGGTGACGACCCGTTGGGGGGTGAGGCTCCCGGCGGTGACGATCCCCGCCTCGGCCAGCTCTTCGACCCGCCTGCCGATCAGGTCCGGTTTGATCGGCTCCAGGTAGATCTCCTGCATCCGGCGGGTGGCCTTCTCGGGGGGAAGGGAGGCGATCTCCTCGAAGTAGGGCTCGGGATCCTCGTACCGGGTCCACAGCCCTTCGAGGTTGAGCACACCGAGGCCGCCGATACGGGCGATCTCGATGGCGGTGGCCGGACTGATCGCCGAATCCATCGCCGCCCCCAGCATGGGGAGCTCGAACCCGAAGGCATCGAGCTGCCACGAGATGTCCACGTCGTCGGGGTCCCGTGTCCGCCGAGACGGGACGATGGCGATGTCGTCGAACCCGAAGGCCCGGCGGCCCGACTTGCCGATGCCGATGTCGATCTCCACGTTGTCCTCCGCCCTGAGAGGCTCGGAGGGTACCACCGGTGCGGGGGTGTCCCGTGCGAACGGTAGGCTCGCACGGGATGGTCCCGACACCGGCCGAACGGCCCGTCTCCGACTGGTCCGTCGGCGACTTCATCTGGGCGATCCTGGGGGGCGTGATCGGCGCGTTCGTCGCCGGTCTTCCGGCTGTGTTCCTCCCCGGACAGGGGGAGACGCTGCTGGTGCTGCTCGTCGGCCAGTACGCCGGACATTTCCTCACGATCCGCCATCTGGCCCGCCGCAAGAGCCTCGACCTGGAAGAGCTGGGCCTCTCCGTCCATCCCATCGACGGCACCGCCGTCTTCCTGGGGGTGGCCCTCCAGTTCGGCCTCCTCCTGCTCTTCGCCCCCCTCGCCCGCCTCCTCGGTACGAACGAGCCCAGCCAGGTGATCGGTGACATGCTGGCGGCCTCCGACGGTCCGGTGGTCCGCGCCCTCCTGGTGGTGATGATCGCCCTCGTCGTACCCGTCGTCGAAGAGACCATGTTCCGGGGCATCCTGCTGCGGGTGGCAACCAGGTGGCGGGGAGCCCGAGCAGGGTTGGTGACCTCGGCGGCGGTGTTCGCCACATTCCACCTGTTGGGGATCACCGGCAACGTCCTACAGTCGGCGGTGCTAGTGCTGCCCCAGATCTTCATCGTCGGCGTGGTGCTCGCCCGACTCACCCAGCGTCGAGGCCGCCTGGGACCGGCCATCTTCACCCACGCCGGCTTCAACCTGGTCGCCGCCCTCGTCATCGTCACCGCCGCCTGACGACCCGGTACCGTTCGGGGCCCCGACCGAAGACCCCACCGTGCGCAGCAACCCGACCGTCGACCACCCCACCTTCGTCATCCACCTGGAGTGCTCGGCCACCGGGACCCGCTACCCGCCCGACCGGGTCTACGGCCTCTCCGAGTCGGGGGCTCCGCTCCTCGTCCGCTACGACCTCGACGCTGTCGCACGGATCGTCGCCCCCGAGACCTTCGACACCCGGCCGCCCGACCTGTGGCGCTACCGGGAGCTGCTGCCGGTCCGGCGCACCGAGCACATCACGTCGCTGGGGGAGACGGTCACGCCCCTCGTCGAGCTGGGAGGCGTCACCCGGCGTCTCGGGGTCGCCACCGTGACGATGAAAGACGAGGGACGGCTGCCGACCGGGTCGTTCAAGGCCCGGGGGATGGCCCTGGCGGTGTCGATGGCCCGGGAGCTGGGCCTTCGCCGGCTGGCGATGCCGTCGAACGGCAACGCCGGTGCCGCCCTCGCCGCCTACGCCACGAGGGCGGGTCTCGAATCGTACGTGTTCGTCCCCGAAGACACCCCGGAGGTGAACGTCCGGGAGATCGCGTATGCCGGAGCGAAGGTGTTTCGGGTCGACGGCCTCATCGACGACTGCGGCAAGATCGTGGCGGAGGGCAGAGAACGGATGGGATGGTTCGACGTCTCCACCCTCAAAGAGCCCTACCGGATCGAAGGGAAGAAGACGATGGGTTTCGAGCTGGCCGAACAGCTCGGCTGGGAGCTTCCCGACGTCATCTTCTACCCGACCGGCGGCGGCACCGGGTTGATCGGCATGTGGAAAGCGTTCGGTGAACTCGGCGAGTTGGGATGGGTCGGGGACCATCGCCCGCGGATGGTGGCGGTGCAGGCCGCCGGGTGCGCACCGATCGTCCGAGCCTGGGAGACGGGAGCCGAACACGCCGAACGCTGGGAGGACGCCCACACGATCGCCGCCGGGATCAGGGTTCCCGCCGCCATCGGCGACTTCCTCATCCTCGGGGCGCTGCGTGCCTCCGGCGGGTTCGCCGTCGCCGTCACCGACGAGGAGATCCTCGAAGCGGGCCGGGAGTTGGCCACCACCGAAGGCCTGCTCACCTCGCCGGAGGGGGCGGCCACCTACGCCGGGTATCGGCGGGCCCTGGCCGACGGGCTGGTCTCCCTCGACGAGCGGGTGGTGCTGCTCAACTGCGGGAACGGCCTGAAGTACCCCCTCCCGCCCGCCGGACGCCACATCGACCGGGACCGACCGGACTGGGACCTGATCGGCGGGACGTGACCGTCCCCGATCTCAGTGACTGTCGAGGCCGACCGCCCGCCGGACCGACACCATCGTCTCTTCGGCCCGTTGGCGGGCGTCGAGGGCACCCTTCTGCAGGATGTGGGCCACGTCGGCGTCGGAGAGCTCCTTGTACCGGGTGCGGAGGGGGGCGAGGCCTTCGATGATCGCCTCGGCCACCGCCTCTTTGAACACCCCGTAGCCGGAGTCGTGGAACTGGTCGACCAGGTCGTCGATCGACCGCCCCGAGAAGAACGACATGATCTCCAACAGGTTGGAGATGCCCGGCTTGCGGGTCCGGTCGTATTCGACGTAGCGCTCGGAGTCGGTGACCGCCACCTTCACCTTCTTGCGGATCACGTCGGGATCGTCGGTGAGGAGGATCCGACTGCGGGGGTCGGGATCCGACTTCGACATCTTCGAGAGGGGGTCCTGCAGCGACATCACCCGGGCTCCGATCTTCGGTGTGATCCGCTCGGGGATGGGGAACTCCTCGCCGAAACGGCCGTTGAACCGTTCCGCCAGGTCGCGGGTCAGCTCCAGATGCTGCGTCTGGTCGTCACCGACCGGGACGACGTGGGCCTTGTGGACGAGGATGTCGGCAGCCATGAGCACCGGGTAGGCCAACAGCCCGAGGTTCTGGCCGGCCTTGTCCGCCTTCTCCTTGAACTGGGTCATCCGCTGAAGCTGACCGAGGCCGGTGATGGTCCCCAGGATCCAGGCCAGCTCGGGATGCTGGGGCACCTGGGACTGGTAGTAGAAGAGCACCCGATCCGGGTCGATGCCCGCGGCGAGGATCACCTTGGCGGTCTCGAGACGGATCCGACGGAACTCCACCGGATCGTAGGGAACCGTCATCGCGTGCAGGTCGACGACGCAGTAGTAGCAGTCGTACTCGTCCTGCATCCGGCGCCAGTTGTCGAGGGCTCCGAGCAGGGTGCCGAGATGCAGCTCACCGCTGGGTTGAATCCCCGAGAACACTCGCTTGGTCACGACTCGCCTCCATCGAAAAAGCGCCGGGGCCGTGGCCGCCGGCGCAGGACGTTCCGAGCGCGCGACGACCTAATGGTGCCACCAGCGGGTCGTCGTCACGGCCATGGCGGGCCAGGATAGTCACCGCCTTCGGGGCCGGGGAAGTGACTGGTCACACCCTGACTCCGGATTCGGGACCTTCCCCATTGTCGTTACCCCCGCTATGGGAGGAAGATGGGGGTGGAGGCAACACCATGACAACGAGATCGGAGATCGGATGGTGGGTGGCCGGCGCCGGGCTCGTCGCCCTCGTCGTCGTCGCCGCCGTCCTCGCTGGTCGCCCGCCTCGCACCTACGACCTGTCGACCCCCGAAGGCACCGTCCAGGCGTTCCTCCAGGCCGTCCTCGACGACGACACCGCCGCCGCCCGGCGTCTCCTCGCACCCGACGTCGACGAACGCTGCGTCGACGGCGCCCCCGGCGACGAGTCGGTCCGGATCACGTTGGTGTCGGTCACCGCAGCCGACGACACCGCCACCGTCGAGGTCCGGATCGTCCGATCCGGAGGTGAACCCCCCTTCGGAGCCTACGAGTACACCCAGGACGCCACCTACCGTCTGGAACGGAGCGACGACGGCTGGCTCATCACGTCCGCCGACTGGCCGTTCCCCTGCATCGAACGGATCCCTCCGCCATGATCGTCCTCTTCCTCCTCGTCGTCCTCCTGCTGTTCGTCACCGCCGCCGTGTGGGCCTTCGGCCGGATCCGGCGACACGACGAGGACGGTGACGGCGAGTCCGCCCTGGTCCGCCTGATCCTCCTCGCGCTCCTCCTCAGCTCGTCGATCCTCGTCACGACGGGGACGGCCGGCCTGTTGGAACGCCTCTTCGGCGTCGGATCCGCTCTGGTGCGTCGCGGCGCCGGGGATCTGGCTCGGGACCTCTCCTTCGTCGTCGTCGGAGGCCTGGCGGCGGCGCTGCTGTGGGCGTGGACCTTGTCGCGGCTGCGACGGTCGCCCTCCGAGCGGCGTTCCCTCCTGTGGGGTGCCTACGTGGGTACGGCCCTCACGATCTCGCTGGTGGTCGGCGCCGTCCATGCCATCACCCTCCTCGGCGACCTGATCGGACCCGACGTGGCGGCACCGGCCCTGCACGGTTCCCGTGTCCTGGCCTGGGGTGCGTTCTGGGGCTGGCACCGTCGAGTCTGGGCCGACCCCGACACCCGACCCGAACGCATCCCCAACTTCGCCGCCCTGGTCGGTTCCGCCTTCGGCCTGGCGGCGGGAGCGACCGGGGTCGGCATCGTCCTCGGTGAGCTCTTCGGGGACGCCTACCGGGCGGCCACCGGCACCGCGATCGTCCGGTCCGGTTCGTCCCTGGACGAGGGCATCGCCGCCGCCGTCGTCGGTGCCGTCGTCTGGATCTGGCATTGGTGGTTCTCCGCCCGGAAGCTGGAACAGCGAGGCGGATGGCTGGTCCATACCTTGGGGGTCGGGGTGCTCGGCGGTCTGGTGACGGTGCTGGTGGCGGCCGGTTCCGTCCTCTTCGCCGTCTTGGAGTGGTGGTTCGCCCGCCCCGCCGGGGTCGGCGCCGCCTCCCACTTCGAGGTCGTCGCCGGGTCTTCGGCCGCCGCCGTCGTCGGTGGCGCCGTCTGGATCTACCACCGGGGAGTCCTCCGGGACCCCGAACGGGCGTACGGGACCGAACCCGGCCGAGCCTACCGGTACCTGCAGGCCGGCATCGGGCTGGTCGCCGCCGCCGCCGGGCTCGGCGTCGTCGTCGCCGCCGTCTTCCAGGGGATGGCCGGCCCGATCGCCGCCGCCGGAGGAGCGGTCACCACCCTCCTCCGGGGTGTCACCGCCGTCGCCGTGGGGGTGCCGCTGTGGGTGACGACCTGGCGGGACGTCCAACGGGCGGTCGCCGCCGACCCCGAGGCCGAGCTCACCGGCACGTGGCGTCGGGTCTACCTGGTCGCGGTGTTCGGTGCCGCCGGAGTGGCGGCGCTGGTGACCCTGGTGGTCATCGCCTTCCGGCTCTTCGAGACGGCCCTGGAAGGAGCTTCGCTGTCGTCGTTCCTCGACGCCACATCCACCGCCTTCGGCATCCTCGTCGCCTCCGGGACGGTGGCCGGGTACCACCTGGCGATCTGGCGCCGAGACCGCGCCGCCGGGTTGCGTCCTCGACGCCGGGTCGCGTCGGTCCTCCTCGTCGCCGGACCCGACGACGCCGCCCTCGCCGACACGATCCGCCGGGCGACCGGGGCGAAGGTCATCCGATACGAGACCGACGGCGTCGTCCAGGTGCCGCTCTCCGAGATCGCCGAAGCCCTCCAGACGATCGACGGGGAGCGGGTGCTGGTGGTGCGGGAAGGCGACCGGGTGCGGATCGTGCCCTACCGCCCACGCTGATCGGTCGCCCCGACCAGGAGATGGCGCTCCTCGAAATACGTCTCAACGGCGTCGGGGGTGAGGGGCCGCACCAGGTGGAAACCCTGGCCGAAGCGGAAACCCAGCTGGAGGAGCCGCTCCACCTGCCGGCGAGTCTCGACACCTTCGGCGATCGTGACCAGGTCCAGCACTTCGCCGATCTGTTCCACCATCTTCAGCAGAGGCGACTCTTGGGGACCTTCTGCCCGGGCGACGAAGGACTTGTCGACCTTGAGGATGTCGATGGGCAGCATGTCGAGGTAGCCGAGGGACGAATACCCGGTGCCGAAGTCGTCGATCGCCACCCGCACCCCCATGCCCCGCAGGTCCTCCAGCACCCGACCCGAGGCCTGCATGAGGACGCTCTCGGTGATCTCGAGCACCAGCCGGTCGGCTTCGAGCCCCGAATCGGCGAGGGCCTGGTCGACGTCGGCCACGAGGTCGGTCTCGGTGAGCTGGAGGGGCGACAGGTTCACGGTGACCGCCCCGAACGCCCCCGGGTAGCGTTCCTGCCACCGGGCGGCGTGGCGGCAGGCCCGCTGCAGCATCCAGCGACCCAGCGGCACGATCAGCCCGGTCTCTTCGGCGACGGGGATGAACTCGTCGGGTGAGACGACACCGATGTCGGCGTGACGCCACCGGGCCAAGGCTTCGATCCCAAAGAGCTCGCCCCCGTCGAGGGCGACGATCGGCTGATACTCGACTTGCAGTTCGTCTTCGGCGATGGCGGCGGCCAGTCCCGACCGGAGGGCCGCCCGCCGGACGAGCGCCCGATGCCCCCCGTCCTCGTAGATCCGATAGGACCCCTTCCGCTGATGTTTCGCCCCGTACATGGCCTGGTCGGCGTTGCGGATCACCTCGTCGGGGAGGACGTCGGAACGGACGAACGCGACACCGATGGAGGCGGTCACCGCCAGGTTGCGGCCACCCACCTGGAACGGCCGGGCGAACTCGGCCTGGATGCGCTCCACCACCACGTGGATGTCGTCTTCGGAGGCGAGGCGGTCGAACAGGACGGCGAACTCGTCGCCGCCGAGACGGGCGACGGTGTCGTGCTCCCGGGACGCCGCCTCCAGGCGTCGTGCCACCGCCACCAGCAGCTGATCACCGACGCCGTGACCGAAGGCGTCGTTGACGGTCTTGAAGTCGTCGAGGTCGAGGAACATCACCGCCGCCCGGCGTCCTTCCCCGCCGACCCGGGTGACGCACTCGGCCAGACGCTCCCGGAGCAGCGAACGGTTGGCGAGGCCGGTGAGGGCGTCGTGGAGGGCCTGGTGGCGGAGCTCCTCCTTCAACCGGGTGAGCTGCACCAACGAGTCCTCCAACCTGCCGTTCTCCAGGGAAACTCCCACCTGGGCGGCCAACGTCTCCAACAGCCGGAGATCGTGGACCCCATAGCTGGACACGTCGCCGAGGGGTTCGTGGACGACGAGGGCGCCGATGACCCGTCCGCGCACCCCGAGGGCCACCACCATCCCGTCGGCTCCTCGCCGGCCCCGAGGCTGGGGACGGTCGACGATGAGACGGGACTGGCCGGAGCGCACCGTCGCCGACCAGGCGGTGTCTCCCCGGTCCGGCGGGATCGGCTTCATCACCTCCCGTTCACCGTCGGGACCGGCGGCGGTGCGGAACCCCGGCTGGTCGGGCCCGTCGGGATGCAGCACGATCTCGGCGTGGGCCGCCCCGAACATGGCCTGCGCCTCGGTGACCGCCGCCAGCATCGCCGCTTCGATCTGAGGTGACCGGTGGAGGATCCTCGTCGCCTCGTACAGGGCCTGGAGCCGCTGACGTTCCAGCCGCTGGGTGGCGTAGGCCCGGTAGGCGAGGAACAGCACCACCGGCGGGATCAGAGCCATCCACGCCGCCTCCGGCTGCGCCCACACGACGGTGACGGCCACCAGACCGAGACCGGCGTTCATCCATGCCGCCAGCGAGGTGAGGACCAGGATCTCGGCGACCTCGGTCTGTTCCACCCGTCCGCCGCTGAGCCTGATGGCGGCGGTGATCAGCGCGGTCGCCACCAACAGCGCCACCGTCACCGCGGAGAGGGTCGCCGCCGCGCCCCACAAGCCGACCGGTTCGGCCTCGGCGACGATCGAACGGAACACGAGGATCGCCACCGCCGTCTGCAGGCTGAACTGGCCCAGGTTGAAGACGAGCTTGACCGGCGGTTGACGGCGGACGAAACCGAGGGCGGCCAGGTTGCCGAGGAACTGGGCGAGGATCAGACCCAGCGGGTCGGTGAGGAACAGGCCCGCCACGAGCGGGATTTCGCTCATGGAGAACGAATGGGCGTCCTCCCGGAACTTGAGATGGACGACGGCGAGTTCGGCGACGAAGACGAGGGGGACGAAGACCCACCAGGGCAGCTCGACGGGGGCGGGCAACGCCTCCAGGTCGGCGACCCCGTAGACGAGGTATGCGGCGACCGCCGCGATGGCGAGGTCGAGCGCCCAGACCCGCCACCGCGAACGGGGGGGTCCGGACGGAGAAGCGCTGGGAGGCGCCACCGAACTCCCTCAGCGTCTCAGGTCGACCCGTAGCCCGACCAGGAGACACCCCGGGACGACCACGACGCGCCCGACCAGGAGACACCCCGGGACGACCACGACGCGCCCGACCAGGAAGCACCCCGGGACGACCACGACGCGCCCGACCAGGAAGCACCCCGGACCCCGTCGATCGCCCGGGACGGTGCCGCCGACGCGCCCGGACCGATCATGAGGAGGGCGGAGACGACCATGACGGCCAGCGAGAGCCGGACTCGGCGACGGGTCGTCCAAGACACCCCACGGCGGCGGTCACGGCTGGCATCGGTCCTCTGCATCGTCCACTCCCTCTCGTCGGTCTCCCGGCCCGCACACCGAACATCGGCAGTCGAGCCCGAAAACTTGAGTCCACGAACCCGTTGACGTCGGCGTCCACTCCGGGCATACTCACCGTCACATGCGACCGTACGACCTGGGGATCATCATTCGCTAGGGCGTCCACCGACCGGTGGACGCCTGTGGCCCTCTGCTTCGGCAGAGGGTTCTTCTTTGGAGACGACCATGGCCACCATCGAGATCTACGACACCACCCTCCGAGACGGCTCCCAACAAGAGGGGATCTCCCTCAGCGTGTCCGACAAGCTCCGTATCGCCGGCCTCCTCGACGAGCTGGGCGTGGCCTACATCGAAGGCGGCTGGCCCGGGGCCCTCCCCAAAGACGACGAGTTCTTCCGCCGGGCCCGGTCGGAGCTCGACCTCACCAGCGCCACCCTGGTCGCCTTCGGTTCGACCCGCCGACCCCGGGCCTCGGTGGCCTCCGACCCCCAGCTCCGGGCGCTCCTCGACGCCGAGACCGAGGTGATCTGCATCGTCGGCAAGGCCTGGGACTACCACGTCACCGAGGCGCTGCGCACCGACCTGGACGAGGCGGTGCGGATGGTGGCGGAGAGCATCGAGTACCTGCGAGCCCACGACCGCCGGGTCTTCTTCGACGCCGAACATTTCTTCGACGGCTACCGCTCCGACCCCGAGTTCGCCCTCGCCGTCGGTCGGGCCGCCCTGGAGGCGGGGGCGGAACGCCTCGTCCTCTGCGACACCAACGGCGGCACCCTCCCCCACGAGATCTCGGAGGTGGTCCGCCAGGTCCGTGCCGTCCTCACCGGCGCCGAGCTGGGGGTCCACTTCCACAACGACGCCGGATGTGCGGTCGCCTCCTCCCTGGAGGCGGTCCGGGCCGGTGCCCGGCAGATCCAAGGGTGTGTCAACGGGTACGGCGAACGCACCGGAAACGCCGACCTGTGCACGATCATCCCCGACCTGGTGTTGAAGATGGGCATCCCGGTCGTCGACGAGGACCGGCTCGAACGGCTCGCCCCGATCTCGCATCACATCGCCGAAGTCGTCAACATCGCACCCGACGCCCATCGACCCTACGTGGGCGTGTCCGCCTTCACCCACAAAGCCGGCCTCCACACGTCGGCCCTCGCCCGCCGTCCCGACGCCTACGAGCACGCCCCACCCCACAAGGTCGGCAACCGAACCCGGATGGTGGTCTCCGAGCAAGCGGGGCGGGCCTCGATCGTGGCGAAGGGAGCCGAACTCGGCCTCGACCTGGACGACGACACCGCCCGGGCGGTGCTCGAACGGGTCAAAGAGCTCGAGTTCGCCGGATACCACTTCGAAGCCGCCGACGGCTCCCTGGAGTTGCTCATCCGCCGGACCCGCGGATGGAGGCAGCCGTTCTTCCGGCTGGAATCGTTCCGGGTGTTCACCGAACGACGGGAACCGGGGACCGTCTCGGCGGAGGCGACGGTGAAAGTCCACGTCGGCGACGAGCGGGTCGTCACCACCGGGGAGGGGGTGGGCCCGGTGCACGCCCTCGACCAGGCACTCCGGGCTGCCCTCCGCGGGGCCTACCCGGAGATCGACGACCTCCGTCTCACCGACTACCGGGTGCGGGTGCTGGACTCGTCCGACGGGACGGGCGCCAAGGTGCGGGTCCTCCTCGAGACCTCCGACCACGAAGGATCGTGGGGGACCATCGGGGTGCACGAGAACATCATCGAAGCCTCCTGGGAGGCTCTGGTCGACGGGGTGGTGGTCGGTCTCCTCCGTCTCGGCGCCGCACCTCCCGGCGACGGGGCGCCGACGACCGGCGAGCCTCAGGGCGTCACCACCACCTCCGGCAGCTCCAACACGAACACCGTCCAGCCGTCGCGGCGTTCGTAGCGGACGTCGCCGCCCATCAGCCGGGCGAGCTGACGGGACACGGCCAAACCGAGCCCCACCGACCCCGGTTGCGTAGGGACCTGGCGGGCCCGGTAGTACGGCTCGAAGATCCTGGCTCCCTCGGTTTCGTCGAGGCCCACCCCGTCGTCGGCGACCTCCACGACCGACCTCCCGCCCGTCGCCGCCACCCTGACCCGGATCCTGGTACCGCCGTAGCGGAGGGCGTTCGTCACCAGGTTGCGGATCACCTGACGGCATCGGAGGCCGTCCGCCCAGGCGAACACCGTCTCCCCCTCCACTTCGAGGTCGACGGACGACGTCTTCGCCCGCAGACTCCCCGTCGCCACCACCGAGTCGACTTCGGCCCGGAGGTCCACCTTGTCGGGACGGATGGACAGGGTCCCCAGGTCGGCTCGGGCGGCGACCAGGAGGTCCTCGACGATGTCGGCCATGTCCCGGCTCTGCTCCGAGATGATGGTGGTGAACTCCCGGATCTCCTCGGTTCCGAGGTCGGCCCAACGCTGGGTCAGCTCGGCGGCGAGGCCAAGCACCGCCGTGAGGGGCGTCCGCAACTCGTGGCTGACGGCAGCCACCAGCTCGTCCTTGGAGCGGACCAGTTCCTCCAGGCGGTGCTGGGCGTCGACCCGTTCCCAGAACGACCCGATCATCTCGGCGACGGCGCCGAGCAGCCCGTAGGCGGCGGGGTCCGGTTCCGCCGGGCCGACGACACCGAGCAGCCCGACCACCGCCCCGCTCACGGTGACGGGGAAGTAGATCCCTTCCGGCCACTCGCCGACGGGACCGCGGACCGGCTCCCGGGTGGAGAGGGCGGCGACGACCTCCACCGGGGGGCGGTCCCAGGGGACGGCTCCGGTGTCGCCCACCGCCGTCACGCCGGCCGTCGGTCCGGTGAGCCGGATCACCACCACGCCGGCAACGCCGAACCCGTCCCGTACCGCCCGACCGGCCGTCCCCAGGGGATCCAGCAGCGACACCGACATCAACGCCTCCGACACCTCCGCCACCGCCTCGTGGAGGCGGGCATGCCGTTCCCGTTCGGCGGCCAGGTCCTCCAGGCGGGTCCGGAGCTTCCAGACGAGCCACGAACCCAACGCGAGGAGCACCGTCGCCGCCGTGGTGCGCATCAACACCTCCCCCAAAGGTCTCCCTTCGCTGACCGCCAACGCCGCCGTCCACGGCACGAACAGCAGGAGGTAGAGGGCGCCGACGAGCCGCATCTGCCGACGACGCGCCACCGCCGCCTCCACCACCGCCAAGGTGAAGACGACCGCCGTCGCCGTCACCGGGTCGGGAGCCAACCCGACGCCGAACCCGAAGGTGTGCTCGGCGAAGGTCGCCCCACCGACCAGGGCGGCGACCAGGAACAACACCCAGGTGGCGTCGGGTTCGGGGCGGCGCCGCTGCCACGCCTCGACGGCGCCCACGAGCACGTAGAAGGGGGCCCGGACCCACGCCCTGGTGTCCCCGTCGATCAACCCGGTGCCGACGTCGACGAGGAAGACGGCGACGTTCGCCACGAGGGCCACCGTGAGGATTCCGCGGTGCAGTTCGCCCAGGGCGCTTCGCTGGGGCATCGGTGCATCATCGGCAGACTCCACCACCGCATTGAGCCATGATCCGGCCCGGCCGGGAGCCTGGCACAATCACCCCATGCACATGACCCCGGACGAGTTCCGCCACGCCGGCTACCGGATGGTCGACTGGGTGGCGTCGTACCTGGAACGACTCGACGAGTTCCCGGTGCTCTCCACCGTGCAACCCGGGGAGGTGCGAGCGAAGCTCCCGCCTTCGCCACCGGAGGACGGAGAGCCCTTCGAGGCGGTGCTGGCCGACCTCGAAGAGGTGGTGCTCCCCGGGATCACCCACTGGCAGTCACCCAACTTCTTCGCGTTCTTCCCCGCCAACGCGTCCGGGCCGGCCATCCTCGGTGAGCTCGCCTCCGCCGGGTTGGGGGTGCAGGGAATGCTCTGGGCGACCTCGCCGGCGGCCACCGAGCTCGAGACCCACATGATGGACTGGCTGGCGGAGATGACCGGCCTGCCGGAACGTTTCCGGTCCACCGGTTCCGGCGGTGGCGTCATCCAGGATTCGGCGTCGTCGGCGACCCTGATCGCGGTGGTGGCCGCCCGGGAACGGGCCACCGACGGCCATTCGAACCGCGCCGGCGCCCGAGCCGGGCTCGTCGCCTACACGTCCACCCAGGGGCATTCGTCGGTGGAGAAGGCGGTACGGATCGCCGGCCTCGGGTCCGACCATCTCCGCCTCGTCCCCGTCGACGAAGACCACGCCATGCGCCCCGACGCCCTGGAGGCCCGCATCCGGGCCGACCGGGAGCGGGGAGACGTGCCGACGATCGTCGTCGCCACCATCGGCACCACGTCGTCGACCGCGATCGACCCGATCGGCCAGATCGCCGACGTCTGTCGGCGCCACGGCGTGTGGCTCCACGTCGACGCCGCCTACGCCGGGACGGCGGCGGTCTGCCCCGAGATGCGGTGGATCCTCGACGGCGTCGACCAGGCCGACTCGTACTGTTTCAACCCCCACAAGTGGATGCTCACGAACTTCGACTGCGACGCCTTCTACGTCGCCGACCGCGCCCACCTCGTCCAGACCCTGAGCATCCTCCCCGAGTACCTCCGCAACCAGGCGACCGAGTCGGGAGCGGTGATCGACTATCGGGACTGGCAGATCCCCCTCGGTCGCCGGTTCCGGGCCCTGAAACTGTGGTTCGTCATCCGCCACTACGGCGTCGAAGGCATCCGCGCCCACGTCCGCCGCCACATCGCCCTCGCCGACCGTTTCGCCGCCCATGTCGAAGCCCATCCCGACTTCGAACTCGCGGCACCCCACCCCTTCGGGCTGGTGTGTTTCCGCCACGTCGGCGGCGACGACGTCAACCGCCGGATCCTCGAACGGGTCAACGCGTCCGGGCTTGCATACCTCACCCACACGGTCCTCGACGACCGCTACACCCTCCGTCTGGCGATCGGGTCACCCGCCACCACCGAACGCCACGTCGACCAGGCCTGGGAGCTCGTCAGCGCCCCCCGACGGTGACGTTCAGACGTCGAGTCCGAACAGGCGACGGACCATCGCCGCGGTGGCGCCCCAAAGGGTCTCGCCGTCGAGGTCGTAGAACCAGATCCGGCGGCCCCGCCACCGTTCACGCCGCCAGCGTGCCGGGTCGGCGAGATCGACGGCCCGGGGAGTGAACACCGCCGCCACCTCCCGGGGCGACGGCCGGAGGTCTGGGACCGACAGCAGCCTCCCCACCACCGGGACGACGTACAGGGAGAACTCGACGGTGTGGATCGGAGGGAGGAACCCGAGCACCTCCACCCGGCCTGGGGGGATCCCCACCTCCTCCTCCGCTTCCCGCAGAGCGGTGTCCACCGGGCCGTGATCTCCGGGGTCGGGCCGACCGCCCGGGAAGGCGATGTGACCGGCGTGAGTGGGCATCGTCTCCGGTCGTTTGGTGAGGACCACCCGCATCTGGCCTTCGGCGTCGTCGAACAGCGGAACCAGCACCGCCGCCCGAGGCAGATCCCCGGCCGGCGGCTCGTCGCGGATGATCGCCAGCCGCTGCCACATCCCTCGCATCCTACGACCCGCCCGCCCGTCGTACGGCGGGATGCGCCGGGGGCCGATAACCTCTGGTCATGGTGCCTGCCCGGATCACCACCGACCGGTTCGTGTTGCGCCGGTTCAACCGCCGTGACGTCGACTCCCTCGCCGAGGCGGTACGGGCCTCCCTCCCGGAGCTGTCACGGTGGCTTCCCTGGGCCCATCCGGGATATCGGAGGGAGGACGCCGCCTCGTTCGTGAGGGAGTCGAACCAGGCCTGGCGGGAGGGCCGTGCCTACGACTTCACGATCCGTGATCCCCGCGACCCGGGACGCCACCTCGGCAACGCCTCGATCTGGCACACCTCGCGGATCGCCCGTTCCGGGGAGATCGGCTACTGGGTGCGGTCCGACGAGACGTCGCGGGGCATCGCCACCGAGGTCACCGCCGCCCTCATCGACGTGGCGTTCGACACGATGGGACTGCACAAGGTCGTCCTGCGCATCGCCGTCGGCAACCGTGCCTCCGAACGGATCGCCGAGAAGCTGGGTTTCCATCGTGATGGCGTCCTCCGAGAGGAGCTCCTCATCGGAGGACGGTGGGTCGACCACACCCTGTATTCGCTGCTCGCCCACGAATGGCGGGTCGCCCACCCCTCGACGACCGATCCGGTGGGGTGACGGAACCCCCCGGCCCCGGGGGACGGGCCTCGACGCCGCAGGGACCGACGTCGGGGTTCGGTCAGCCGCCGTTGAGGATCCTGGTGGTGGCGTCGCCGAAGAAGGCGGAGATCCCGGGGAAGACGCCGATCACCACGACCGCCACCGCCGCCAGCCCCATGGCGAGGCGGAGCGCGCCCGTCGCCGGGACGGTCGCCTCTTCGCCGAGCTCGGCGGGTGCCGGGTCCATCCACACCGTCTTCACCACCCGGGCGTAGTAGAAGAACGCGATCACCGAGTTCAACGCGGCGATGACGGCCAGCCAGACCGCCGCCGTCCCACCGGCGGTGATCACCGCCTGGAACATGACGAACTTGGCGAACCAGCCCGCCAGCGGCGGGATCCCGGCCAGGGAAAGGAAGAACACCGCCAGGAGGATCCCCTGGCGGGGAGCGTAGGAACCGAACCCGGCCCAGCCTTCGATGTCGCCGGTCCCGGTCCGGCGGGCGCCGGCGATCACCACGGCGAAGGCCCCGAGGTTCATCAGGGCGTAGATCACCAGGTAGGTCACGGTCGCCGACAGGCCCTCCGACAGTGCCTGTCCTGCCACCGCCGCACCGGCGAAGGGGACGAGCATGAACCCGGCGTGGGCGACCGACGAGTAGGCGATCAGCCGAACGATGTTCCGTTGGCGGAGCGCCGACAGGTTGGCGACGGTCATGGACGCCGCCGCCAGCAGCCAGAGGGCCGGACCCCAGATGGAGGTGAGGTCGGGGAACGCCAGGTAGACGACCGAGAGCATCGCCACGAAGCCGGCCGTCTTCGACGACACCGAAAGGTAGGCGGTGACCGGCGTCGGGGCGCCTTCGTAGGTGTCGGGTGCCCAGAAGTGGAAGGGGACGGCCGACACCTTGAACCCGAACCCGACGATCATGAGCAGCACCCCGAGGACCAGGGCCGGCTCCTGGGCGGCGCCGATGGCGGGGATCGCCTCCCGGATCCCGACGAAGCGGACCGACCCCGTGAGGCCGTAGACGAGGGACATGCCGTAGAGGAGCATGGCCGTCGACAGCACCCCGAGGATGAAGTACTTGAGGGCGGCCTCGTTCGATTTGGCGTCGCCTTTGCGCCATCCGGCCAGCAGGAACAGCGGGCCGGTCGTCAGCTCCAACCCGATGAACAAGAGGATCAGGTCACGGGAGGAGGCGAGGACCAGCGAACCGAGGATGGAGATGAGGAGCAACAGGTAGTACTCGCCCTCGTAGTACCGGTCCGACTCGATGTAGGTGACCGACATCAACAGCACCAGGTACCCGGCGACGAGGAACAGGCCCTTCAGCACCAGGGCGAAGTCGTCGACGACGAAGGACCCGTCGAACATGGCCCGGGTGAGGTCGTCGGCTGCCATCACGATGAGCGGCACCACGGCCAGGCTCACCGTCAGCACGGCGACGACCCCAGTCCAGTACTTGTCCCGCCGCGACAGGAACAGGTCGAGGGTCAGCACCACGAGGATCCCGGCGACGACGGTCAGTTCGGGGGCGACCGCCAGCCAGTCGATCGTGTAGGTCATCGCTCACCTCGTGATTCCACGGTCATCCTCCAAAGGCGGTCTGGATGAGAGCGGTCACCGCGTCGCTGGTGGCGCCGAACACGACCTTCGGGTACACGCCGATCACGACGATGAGGAGGACGAGGGGCACCCAGGCGGTGAGCTCGAAGCGGTCGGCGTCACGGAACGACCGACCGACCCACTCTTCGCTCGGCTCCCCCAGGTTGACCTTCTGGAGCATCCACAGCATGTAGCCGGCGGTGAGCACCGTCCCGATCGCTCCGATCACCATCGCCGTGCGGAACACCCCCAGGCTCAGTCCTTCGAGGGGCTGGTAGGCCCCGAGCAGCGACATGAACTCGCCCCAGAACCCGGCGAGCCCGGGGAGGCCGAGGGACGCCATGACGGTGAAGGCGAGGATGCCTCCGAGGATCGGCATCAGCTTCTGGTTGCCGCCGAGGCGGGCCATCTCCCGGGTGTGGTAGCGGTGCGACATCGACCCGGCGAGGAAGAACAACAGCCCGGTGATGAGGCCGTGGGCGACCATGCCGATGATGGAGGCGTTGAGGCCGACGTCGGTGAGGGTGGCGATCCCCAGCATCACGAACCCCATGTGCCCGACCGACGAGAAGGCGATCAGACGCTTCATGTCGGTCTGGGCGAGGCAGGCGAGGGAACCGTAGATGATGGCGATCACCGCCAGGATGGCGATGGCCGGCGCCCACTGACGGGCCATCTCGGGGAGGATCGGGATCGAGATCCGGATGAACCCGTAGGAGCCCAGTTTCAGGAGGATGGCCGCCAGGAGGACCGAACCGACGGTGGGGGCGGCGGTGTGGGCGTCGGGCAGCCAGGTGTGCAGCGGCCACATCGGCACCTTGACGGCGAATCCCAAGAAGAGGGCACCGAACACCAGCCATGCGAAGGTGCCCGTGAACGCCCCGTTGGAGCCGAGGGCGATGAGCGCGGGGATGTCGAAGGTCCGCTCCCCGAAGTCGCCCGAACGGAAGTAGAGGGCGAGGAAGCCCAGCAGCATGAACGCCGACCCGAAGAGGGTGAACAGGAAGAACTTGATGGCGGCGTAGAGCCGCATCTCGACCTCGCGCCCGAACCCGGGGAGCCGACGGAGCTGTTTGTCCCCCCAGATCCCGATCATGAAGTACATGGGCAGGAGGACCAGCTCGAAGAAGATGAAGAACAGGACCAGGTCGAGGGCGACGAAGGTGCCGTTCATCCCGGTCGCGAGCACCAGCATGAGCATGAGGAACGCCTTCGGGTTCCGCGGCTCCTCCCAATGGTCCCAGGAGTAGATGATGGCGAGGACCATCATGAAGGTCGACAGGACCAGGAGCGGCAGGCTGATGCCGTCGACTCCGATGTGGTAGTTCGACCCGATCGCCTTGATCCAGGGCAGATTCGCCTCGAACTGGAACTCCTTGGCGGACCCGAAGTCGAACCGGGCGATCGCCACCAGCGACAGCACGAAGACGACGAGGCTCACCAGGAGCGACCACCACTTCTGCGCGGACTCCTTGGCCTTGGGGATCGCGGCCAACACCATCGCGCCCACCACCGGCAGGAACACGATCAGGGTCAAGCCCCAGCCGTTGTCGAACCATTCCATCGCTTCAGCCTCCTACCGGAAGATCACCACTGCCAGCACCAGGACCACGACACCGCCCACGAAGGACGCGGCATAGCCCTGGATCCGACCACTCTGCCACCGTCGTACTCCGGATCCGGCGGCGTCGGTCGCTGCCGCCAGGCCGTTGACGACCAGATCCACTCCCCGCTGGTCCAGCCCGCCGTAGACGAACCGGGCCAGGCCCCGTGTCAGCATCCCCGCCCCGTTGACGATCCCGTCGATCACATAGTCGTTGATCCACAGGACCGCCCGGGCGAAGGGGGCCTTGATCAGCCACACGAGGCCGAGGGCGAGGTCGTCGATGTAGTACTTCTTGCGGAACAGGGGGTAGAGCAGCGGGATCTCGAGGCGGTCCCGTTCGGCCTGGGTGGAGGCGTCACGGCCGAAGAGCCACCAGCCGACCGCCAAGCCGGCCAGGGCGGCCCCGAGCCCGATGGCGGCGAGGCCGACGTCGATGCTCTTGGGGTGGTAGTCGCCCATCGGGACGACCCGCACCGCCAGCCACTCGGTGAAGTTGCGGATGCCGGGCCATTCGATTCCGGGGATGTTGAGGAACCCGGCGAGCGCCGCCGGGACGGCGAGGCCGATCAGCGGCCACGTCATCACCTTCGGAGCTTCGTGGGGGTGGCCGTCGCCCTTGTAGGTCCCTCCGAAGGTGAGGGCCATCGCCCGCATCATGTACAGGGCGGTGACGAAGGCGCCGCCGATCCCCACCCACATGACGAAGGTGTAGCCCTCGTACCCGACGGTGGCGAGGATCTCGTCCTTCGACCAGAACCCGGAGAAGGGGAAGATCCCAGCGAGGGCGAGGGAACCGACCACGAACGTCCAGTAGGTGGTGGGCATGTACTTGCGGAGTCCCCCCATGTCGGACATGTTGTTGGAGTGGACGGCGTGGATGACCGCCCCGGCGCCGAGGAACAGGAGGGCTTTGAAGAAGGCGTGGGTGAACAGGTGGAACAGCCCGGCGGTGTAGCCGCCGGCGGCCACCGCCGTCATCATGTAGCCGAGCTGGCTCACCGTGGAGTAGGCGAGCACCTTCTTGATGTCGTCCTGTACGAGGGCCAGGAGCCCGACGGCGAACAGGGTGATCGCCCCGATCACCACCATGGCGGGCCGCACCCCTTCGGCCAGGTTCTGGTAGAGGGGGAACGTCCGGGCCATCAGGTACACGCCGCCGGTGACCATCGTGGCGGCGTGCATGAGGGCGGAGACCGGGGTGGGGCCGGCCATGGCGTCGGGCAGCCAGATGTGGAGGGGGAACTGGGCGCTCTTGCCCATCGCCCCGAAGAACAGGAGCGCCGCCGCCACCGAGGCGACCGTCTGCAGTCCGGAACCGCCTTCGGCCGCCACCCGGGACATCTCCGAGAAGCTGAAGGTCCCGAGGGTGACGCCGACGATGATGGCGCCGAGGATGAGCCCGACGTCGGCGAGCTTGTTCGTGTAGAAGGCCTTCATCCCGGCCGAGGAGTTCTCCTTCTTCTCCCAGTAGTGGCCGATCAGCAGGTAGGAGGCGAGGCCGACGCCCTCCCATCCGATGATCAGCTCCACCAGGTTGGGGGCGCCGACCAGCACCAGCATCGACCCGGCGAACAGGGAGAAGGCGGCGAAGAACCAGGTGACCCGGACGTCGCCCTCCATGTAGCCGACGGCGTAGATGAACACCAGCAGGCCGACGAAGCTGACGAGGAAGTACATCATGATGGACAGGCCGTCCACCATCCAGCCGAGCTCGAACACGAGCTCGCGCGCTCCGCCCAGGAACCCGATCCGGGCGATCTCGAAGGTCCGTTCGTACAGGACCCCGCGGGTCATGTTGAGGACGAACAGCGCCGTCGCCCACACGGTGTTGAAGGCGAGGGCTCCGATGGCGATCTCGGCGCCCTGGTACCGCATCCGCTTGCCGAAGAAGACGATCAGCAGGAACGCCACGAAGGGGCTGATGAGGATCAGCCCGGCCCATTCCACCCAGAACCCGCCGGTCACCAGCTCGGCGGCGGGCTCCTCGGCGGCGAGTACCAGCAGCGGATTCACGGGTTCACCTCGGAGGTCTTCGGCATCGTCACCACTTCATCAGGTTGAGTTCGTCGACGTTGGCCGACTTCCGGTTCCGGAAGACGAGGATCACGATCGCCAGGCCGATCCCCACCTCGGCGGCGGCGACGGTGATCACGAAGATGGCGAAGACCTGGCCGACGGCCAACGTCGAGCGGATCGCCGCCTCGAAGACGACCAGGTTGATGTTGACGGCGTTGAGCATCAGCTCCACCGCCAGCAACACCATCACCGCGTTCCGGCGGACGAGGAGGCCGTACACGCCGAGGGAGAACAACAGGGCGGCCAGGATGAGGAACTGGTTGATGATCACCCGCCCCTCCCCTCTTCGTCGGCGGGTGTGGCGTCCCGACGGGCGAGGGTGATACCGCCGATCAGCGCGGCCAAGAGGACGAACCCGACGATCTCGAAGGGCACGACGAAGCGGCCCAGCAGCGCCCGGCCGAGGACCTCGGTGGGGGTGCCTTCACCGATGTCGGTCAGCTCGGCGGTGCCGAAGGCCGACAGCGACGCCCAGGTCAGCACAGCGAACAGGGCGACGGACACGACCAGGGCGACGCCTTTGCGGTCGTTGTCGAGGCCGGCGCCTCTCCCCGTCGGGGCCCGGGTGATCATGATGCCGAACAGGAACAGGACGATCACGGCGCCGATGTAGACGAGGATCAGGACCCAGGCGACGAACTGGGCCGAGAGGAGGAGGAAGAGGGCGGCGGTCCCGGCCAGGGTGGCCACGAGGAACAGCACGGCGTGGACGACGTTCTGGCTGGTCACGACCTTGACGGCGGTGCCCGCCACCGCCAGGGCGACGACGATGAAGACCCAGTTCACGGGCTCGGAGATCCAGACCTCGAAGGTCATGACTCCACCGCCGGTGGCTCGGGGACCGTGGCGAGCCAGTCCTGGAGACGATCCATGTCGTGCATGAGGTCGGCCATCGTCGACTCCGAGTACTCGTATTCGGGGGTCCAGAACAGGGCGTCGAAGGGGCACACCTCGACGCAGATGCCGCAGTACATGCAGAGGGCGTAGTCGATGTCGAACCGGTCGAGGGTCGCCCTGACCCGGACCCGTCCCCCCGGCTTGTCGGGCTGTTTCTCCTCTTTGTGGCCTTCGATGTAGATGCACCAGTCGGGACACGACCGGGCGCACAGCATGCACACCGTGCAGGCTTCCTGGTCGAGGGCGATGACCCCCCGGGCACGGGGTACCGGGACCTCTTTCACCTTCGGGTAGTTCACCGTGACCGGCTTCGTGAAGAGGGTCTTCAACGTCACCTTCATGCCTTTGAGGAGGCCGGTGCCGGGGATCGCCGTCATCAGAACACCACCTTGAAGATGCCGGTTGCGATGATGTTGAGCACCGAGAGGGGCACCAGCCACTTCCAGGCGAAGGACTGGAGCTGGTCTTCACGCAGTCGGGGGAAGGTCCACCGGAACCAGATGAAGAGGAACACGAGCAGGAAGATCTTGGCGGTGAGGATGATCGGCCCCAGGTACTGGAGCTGGGCGTCGCTGAGGCCGGGAGCCCAGTAGCCGCCGAGGAAGACGGTGGCGGCCACCGCCGACATGGCGAACATGTTGGCGTATTCGGCGAGGAAGAAGAACAGGAACCGGAACCCCGAGTATTCGGTGACGTACCCCATCACCAGCTCCGACTCGGCGATGGGCATGTCGAAGGGGATCCGGGTCAGCTCGGCCAACACGGCGATCAGGAAGATGGCGAACCCGAGGAACTGGGGGATGACGAAGGGGATGCCCCACGCCGCCTGCGCTTCGACGATCCCGTTGAGGCTCATCGTCCCCGCCTGCACCACCGCCCCCACCACCGCCAGCACCAACGGCAGCTCGTAGGCGATGAGCTGTCCGGCGGCCCGCAGGCCCCCCATCAGCGAGTACTTGTTGCCCGACGACCAGCCGGCCATGAGGACACCGACCGTCGAGATCGACGAGACCGCCAGCACGTAGAAGATCCCGAGGTCGAGGTCACGGACCCGCAGGCCCGGGGAGAAGGGGATCACCACGAACAGGGCGACGGTGGACATGAGCACCAACGCCGGGGCCATCTTGAACACCGGCTTGTCGGCCTGGTCGGGGATGATGTCCTCTTTCTGGAAGAACTTGAGGCCGTCGGCGATGAGCTGCGCCCAGCCCCACCGGCCACCCGCGAAATACGGCCCGATCCGGCTCTGCATGTGGGCCGAGATCTTCAGTTCGGCGTAGCCGAGGACGAGGGCGGTGAGGGGCACCAGGGCGGCGATCACCAGGACCTTCAGGACCAGCAGGAACCAGAAGTTCTCGAGGATCATCGGTCCACGTCTCCCAGGACGAAGTCGAGCGAGCCCATGATGGCGATGATGTCGGGGACGAGCACCCCTTCCAGGATGTGGGGCAGGATCGAGATGTTCGAGTAGGAGGCCGACCTGATCTTGAGCCGGTAGGGACCTTGGCCGCCTTCGGAGATGAGGTGGTAGCCCATCTCCCCTTTGGGGTTCTCGGCCCGGACGTAGACCTCACCCTGGGGGACCTTGATCACCCGGGGCACCTTCGCCTGGAGGGGACCCGACGGGATCCCGTCGATCGCCTGGATGACGATCCGGGCCGCCTGGCGGATCTCCTCGAGACGCACCCACCACCGGTCCCAGCAGTCGCCGTTGGGGGCGGTGACGACGTCGAAGTCGAACCGGTCGTACGGCAGGTAGTCCTCGATCCGGCGCAGATCGAAGGGGACGCCCGAAGCCCGGAGGTTCGGGCCGGAGACCCCGTAGGCGGCCCCCACGTCGACGGGGAGGACACCGATGCCCTTGGTGCGGGCGAGGATGATCTCGTTTCCGGCGACGAGATCTTCGAGCTCGTCGCAGACCGACAGCACCCGCTCCATCGCCGCCCGGGTGTCGACGAAGAACCCCTTGGGCAGGTCCTGGGAGACCTTGCGCTGGGTGGGACCTCCACCGGCGTTGGGCTTCACCCCGCCGATCCGGTTGAAGTTGGGATGGAACCGGCCCCCGGTGACGCTCTCGATGAGGTCGAGGACCCGTTCCCGTTCACGGAGGGCGAAGAACAGCGGGGTCGCCGCCCCCAGCTCCAGGGGGTAGGAGGCGTTGAACACCAGGTGGGAGGCGATCCGGGCCATCTCCGTGAGGATGAGGCGGATGTACTGGGCCCGTTCGGGGACCTCGATCTCCATGAGCCGCTCGGCGGCGACGATGAAGGGGATCTCGTTGGCGTAGCCGGACACCCAGTCGATGCGGTTGATGAGGGCGGTGATCTGGGGGTAGGTGCGGACCTCTGCCAGCTTCTCGTACCCCCGGTGCATGTACCCGATCACCGGCTTGACGTCGAAGACCCGCTCACCGTCGACGGTGGCGACGAGCCGGAGCACACCGTGGGTCGAGGGGTGCTGGGGCCCGATGTTGAGGGTCATCTCCGGCGTCTCCAGTTCGACGGAGACGGCCACCTCGGACAGATGCCGGACCTGGTCGTGGTCGATGGTCATCGCTCAGGCCTCGGGATTCTCGGTCGAGGGGGCGTCGTCGGAGGGCATGTCCTCGACGTCGACGGTGCCCGGCCACGGTTTCACTTCGCGGCTGAGGAGCGGGAAGGACTTGCGGAGGGGGTGGCCGACGAACCCTTCGGGGAGGTAGAGATGTTCGAGCTGGGGATGGCCTTCGAAGACGATGCCGAACATCTCGGCGGCTTCCCGTTCGTGCCAGTTGGCACCCGGATAGACCGGGACGAGGGACGCCAGACGGGGCTCGTCGTGGTCGAGGTCGGTGGAGAAGATCACCAGCCGCCCCGTGAGATCCCCGACCGCACAGAGGACTTCGATCCGTTCGGGTGTCTCCTCCGCCGGAGGGTCGCCGACCTCGACGTCGGTGGTCCAGTCGACGGCCGACAGCCACGAGAAGTAGCCCAGCCCGAATCCGTCCCGGGCGGTGGTGAGGGCGTCGGTCCACCCCTCGGGGGCGACCACGACCTTGGCGGTGCCGTGGGCGACCCGCGCCTGGCCACCCACCGCCTCGGCGATCTCGGCGGCGAAGGCGTCGAGGTCGAAGGTGGTCGCCTCAGACGGGCTGGCGGTCACGCCTGCTCCATTTCTCTTTCATGTCCTCGCGCTGGATGAGCTGTTGCAGGAGGACGATGCCGTCCATGAGTGCTTCGGGGCGGGGTGGGCATCCCGGCACGTAGACGTCGACGGGGATGACCTGGTCGACCCCCTTGGTGACCGAGTAGGAGTCCCAGTAGGGGCCGCCGCAGTTGGCGCAGGACCCCATCGAGATGACGTACTTGGGATCGGGCATCTGGTCGTAGAGACGCCGGACGGACGGTGCCATCTTGTCGGTGACCGTCCCGGCGACGACCATCAGGTCGGCTTGGCGGGGCGAGGCGGGGAGCGGGATGATGCCGAACCGCATGAAGTCGTAGCGTGGTCCCGACGCCGCCATCATCTCGATGGCGCAGCAGGCCAGCCCGAACTGGAACATCCACAGGCTGTACTTGCGCGACCAGTTCAGCAGCCACGAGACGGGCTTCGGCATCCCGAAACGCTCGACTACTCCCACCGGAGGACCCCCTTCTTCACCGCGTAGGCGAGGCCCTCCAACAGGGTGAGGATGAAGGCGATGATGGCGACGAGACCGAAGGTTCCGAGCTCCTCCGCCATGATCGCCCAGGGGAACACGAAGATCGCCTCCACGTCGAAGATGACGAACAGCAGCCCGAAGATGTAGTACCGGACGTGGCTCTGGTCCCATCCGGAGCCGACCGGGTCGACACCGCACTCGTAGGGCATCAGCTTGGTGCGGTTGGGATGGTGGGGACGGAGGACGGCGGCGACCCCGAGCATCATCATCACGAGCATGACGCCCAGGGCTGCGAAGACGCCGACGGTCAGATAGTCCTGAAAGTACGCGCTCATCCCTCTTCCAGGTCGGAGTGGCGGCGGAAGTATAGGGAGCGGACCTCCGGCGGCGAAGTTCAGCGCTTCTCCGGCACGGCCCGTCCCTCTACCGTGGCGGCCGTGCCCACACCACCCGCCTACGAAGGAGGGGACCTCGGCTGCCTCGTCGGCGAGTTGGAGGCCCGTCTGGCGTCGACCACCCCCGGCCGCCGCCTCGCCCCCGACCTGGCGGCGGTCGTCCCCGACGCCTCCGGTTACGTCCTCGTCCTCGTCGACGGGCTCGGCGACGCCGCCCTGTCCCATCCCGCCGCCGGCACCCTCCGGGCCGCCCGTCGGGCCGTACTCGACGCACCGTTCCCGACGACCACCAGTGTCGCCCTGTCCACCGTCGCCACCGGCCTCTCCCCGGCGGGCCACGGCATCGTCGGGCATCTCATGTGGCTCCCCTCCCTGGGCCGGGTGGTGAACACCCTCAAGTGGGTGACACCCTTCGGAGCGCGGGTCGACTTCGACACCCGGGATCTGCTGCCCCGCCCGAACCTGTGGGAGCGCCTCGCCGCCGCCGGGGTCGAGGCCATCACCGTCCAGCCTGCCGACTTCGAGGGCTCTCCCCTCTCCCGCATGCTGTACCGGGGTTGTCGGTTCGAACCGGCCTGGTCGATGGAGGACTGGGTCGAGGCGGTGTGCGCCCTCGCCGGCCCGGGACGGTTCGTGTTCGCCTACCTCTGGCAGGTCGACTTCGCCGCCCACGTCGCCGGGTCGCGTTCGGACGCCTACGCCGAAGCCATGGCCCTCGCCGACGAGACGTGGGCGCGGCTGTCGGAGCGTCTCGACCCGGGCGTCGGCCTGCTCGGGACCGCCGACCACGGGCATCGTGAGTACACGGCCGACCAGAAGGTGACGATCCGCGGTCCCGACGTCGAAGGCCTCGTCTTCGCAGGCGACCCCCGGGGGGTCCAGGTCCGGGGCCGGATCCCCGCCTCCCTCGCCGACCGGGCGGGCTGCGACCCGATCGCGGTGGCCGAGGCCCGACCCCTGTGGGGCCCCGACTCCCATCCAGACCTCGGTGCGCGCCTCCCCGACGCCCTGCTCCTTCCGCCACCCGACCGGATCCTCCTCCCCAAGGGTTTCGACCGCCGGCTGATCGGCTACCACGGCGGCCTCGACCCGGCCGAGCGCCGCATCCCCCTCCTGGTGAGAACCCCTTGAGCCGGCACCTCGCCGAGCCGACGGGGAACGTGACGGCGAAGGGACGCCATGCTCGCAGCCTGCCCAACGTGTCGGACACCGGTCGAGACGGACTGGACGGCCTTCTGTCCCGACTGCTGCACCGCCCTCATCGACCCCGAACCGTGGGTGCCGCCTCGGCGCCGCCAAGTCGCATCCTGACCGGCTGTTCGATTTGCACTACATAGGTAGTGGTATTTAGGGTGTTAGGGGTACCTAACATCGACACCGGGAGCACCCATGGCCGCCTTCCTCGTGATGCTCCGCGAAGGAGTCGAGGCCGCCCTCATCGTCGCCATCCTCCTCGCCTACCTCGACCGGATGCGCCGCACCTCGGAGCGGCGATGGGTGTGGGCGGGCACGCTGTCGGCCGTCGCCGTCTCCCTCGCCGTCGGGATGATCCTCTGGGTGACCATCGGCGGCCTCGAAGGCACGGCCGAGAAGCTCACCGAAGGCCTGATCGCCTTCGTCGCCGCCGGCCTGCTCACCTGGATGATCTTCTGGATGGGCAGACAGGCCCGCACCATCCGCCGGGCGCTGGAAGCCCAAGTCGACACCGCCCTGGCCGCAGGCGGGACCGTGGCCCTCGCCACCATCGCCTTCGTGGCAGTGCTGCGGGAAGGCCTCGAATCCTCCCTGTTCCTCATCTCCACCACCGTGGGCGACACCGGCGGCGAAAACCAGCTCGTCGGAGCCCTCCTCGGCGTCTCCGGCGCCGTCGCCATCGGCTATCTGATGTACAAGGGCAGCCACCTCGTCGACCTCCGGAAGTTCTTCCGGGTCACCGGCATCCTCATCATCCTCTTCGCCGCCGGCCTCGTCTCCAAGGGCGTCAACGAGCTCCAGGAGGTCGGGCTCATCCCCGTCCTCGTCGACCCCGTGTGGACCGTCGGCGTCCTCGACCCCGACACCAGCCTCACCGGCCAGTTCCTGAAGAGCCTCTTCGGATGGCGGCCCTCCCCGTCGCTGCTGACGGTGCTGTCCTACCTCGGCTACCTCGTCCCCGTCGGCCGGCGGTTCCTCGGGATGACCGCGGCCGTCCCCGCCGACACCCGGAGCCTCACCGAACCGGCGGCGAGCTGACCACGACCGGCGTCACGGCGGAGCTTCGACGAAGAGCCGTTCGGCGACGAACCGCTCGACCGTGACCGGCGTCCCCGCCACCTCCAACCGCCCGTCGTCGGCCATCCGCCTGACCATCTCCGACACCGACGGACGCGACACCCCCAGCCAGTCGGCGATCCGCACCTGACGTACCGGGATGCCCTCCTCGGCCAGCTCGTAGATGGCGGCGGCGTACTCGCGGTAGGCGCCACCATAGGTGTCCGTCGCCGTGAGCGTCCCCGGCTCCGCCGCCGCCGAGGCCGGCCGTGTCACCCGCCGGCGACGGGTTCCGGCACCGGACGGCGAGAACGACGGACCGCCCGCCACGCCGCCCAGGCCACCAGCCACGACACCGCCGCCAGCAACGTGTGGACCAGCCGGAACCAGAGAGGGTGGGGGTCGGTCCACACCGACACGAGCGACGTCCCCCACACCCCGACCGCCCACAGCCCGTAGACACCCACGACCCAGGCCGCCGGAACACCGAAACCGAGCACCACCGCCGCGACGACGGCGGTGGCGAGGGACCCGCCGACCCGAAGCCAGGTGAGGGGATCGGCGGCTTCGGCGTCGGTGAGCAGACCGATCCGGGTCCCCCAGGTGACGGCCGCCCACAGGACGACGACCACGGCGACGATCCGGCGATCGGCGACGAGACGTGAGATCATGGCCACATGGTACGAGACGCCGGCATCGTC
>Ga0256830_1000225_pt1 | contig 49438 bp, 42 predicted proteins | sample 128326metaG_FD_190537 | JGI IMG/M metagenome (GOLD analysis project Ga0256830, IMG submission 190537) | Hydrothermal vent microbial communities from Lau Basin, Pacific Ocean - 128-326 | ecosystem: Environmental > Aquatic > Marine > Hydrothermal vents | place: Pacific Ocean: Lau Basin | collected... | reverse complement strand
TAAATCCATCCGGGTTTCAAAAATCCCTGTAAAGGTGTATTCAAAACCGCCGGTCCAGGCCTCAAAAGCTTCACCCTGACCGCTGCGATGAATGGCTTCCAGTTTCCAAAGCCATTCTTCCGCGACAAGCTGGAGTTCGAGTCCGGTTTGCCCGATTTGATCATAAAAGGGAATGAGTACGGTATTGCCGGAGGCATCCGTACCGGGCCTGAGGGAAGGTTCCCGCCCGGTGCCCTGAAAGTGTGAAAGCCCGATATCCCAATTGCCAAGCGTGCGTGTAAAGCGCAGGGCGACATCAAAATGGTACTGCTGCGCACCGCTTTCATATTGTGCCAGATCGTTATCCACCACAAAGGCGGTGCGCAATCGTCCTTTTTTCCCCGGAAAGGTGCGCTCACGAAAATAGGGCAGGAGAAAAAAATCCAGGGTCCCCCAGTCTTGTACGATTGAGAGATTCACCATAGGCTGTCCCAGTTTTTCTTCCCAGTCCGGAAACTCGACCCAGTCCGTCTGATTAATGATGTCCACCAAGTGCTGGGATTCGGTCACGCCCCAAAAAACCTTGCGAATGCCGATGCCCAACTCAAAGCTGCCGGGATACCAGAGGTAAAAAAATTCGCGGATGTCGAAGTGGGTGCGCTTGGCATCCGCGCTGTCGAGGCGAAAAAAAGGCACGGCGGTAAAGCTACTTTCGTCCCAGGCCTGGTAAAATTCCGGTTGGGCCGCCAAGGCCCCGGATTGTTCGCGTTGTCCTTCATGCAGCGGATCTTGAAAAAAAAGACGGGCTTCGGCGGAAACATAACCGGACCATTCCGCAGCAAGGACGGGGGATGAGAAAAAAAGGAATAAAAAAAAACTAAAAACCCCAAAAGGGTTATTGAAAGACATCCGCAGCTTAATCGCTTATCTAGCGTCGCGTCAAGTGTGAAGAGACACTAGCGCGCCCGTTTTAGACTGTTTTTATTAAAATCTTTGGATGAAAGACCTGTTTTAAATTTGTAATCGCGCCACTTTAAAACGGTACTCTTTCCCGTTTGGTGATTGATCATTTCCATGCGATCCGCACGCCAATATTGCCCAAGATATTGTTTGTAGTCATAAAAGGTCAAGGTTTTTAAGGGTGCGTTTCTACGGTCGAAATACTCTATTTTGAGCGGAATGTACTCTTTTTTATCCACCCAGACCACTTGGCGCGTGTAGCCTGAATTCGGGTCAACGGGGTCGCGCTCGACCACAAAGACAGGTTTGCCTTCATAGTCTTCATCACGCAACCAGCGATAGGTGTATTTTTCGACTTCCTGGCTTGTGATGTCTTCATACGCAAATTCACTGCCCATGAAGGAGCCCGATTTGTTCGATGAACTGATGCGTTTGACCCGTTTCAGAGCGGGCAGAAAAAGCCACTGGTCGTCGTTTTCAATTTTATGTGTGAAGCTGAGAAAGGCTGTGCCCTTCACGTCTCTCGGATTGTCAAAAATCACGAGTGTTTTATCGCCGTCATTTTTAACCTCTAGGGTTTTGTTCCGCATGAGGCGTGTGCTTTCTTCACCGTGTTTGTTCCTTAAAATCATTTCAAGGTTTGAGGTGGAATCGCCGAAACCGTCATCCCGCCGATTCATCTCCACCGCGATTTCCAAGCCTTTCTCTTCAGGGCTCTGTGCAAAAACAGGCAGGGGCCATAGTGTCAAAATCAATAAAAAAAGAATGAAACGATTCATAATGATGCTCCTTATAGTGCTTGATTAGTGCTTGATCTTCGGGTCGAGCAAAGATGACATGGATGCGCCGGGCACGTCTGTCTTTGTTATCTCACTTTTTTCCAACTTCATCAACAAGGGCGGTAAAAAGAAAAAGTCCGCCGCAAGCGCAAAAGCGATGGTGATTGCGGTCAACATGCCCATTTGGGAATTGATGGCAAAGCCGGAAAAGGTCAGGACAATAAAGCCCGACACCAAAATCACGGAGGTCACCCACAGCGCCGTGCCGACATTGTGAAAGGCATAACGCACGGCCCCGTGGCTGTCCATGCCGCGCTCCCGTTTGGCACGAAGGTACTTGCTTAAAAAATGGATGGTGTCGTCCACGACGATACCCAGACTCATGCCGGCGACGATCGAGGTGCCGACCCCGATCTGTCCCACCATTAACCCCCAAAACCCGAAAGCCATGCCGGCAGGCACGAGATTCGGAATGAGACTGATGAGGCCGATTTTCAGACTCTTGAGTGAAAAGGCCAAAATACCGGAAATCAAAACCAAGGCCATTGAAGTGCCGCCGAGCATGCTTTTAATGTTGCGTTCCGAAATATGGGAAAACATGATCGTCGGACTGGCGCCCGGGATCTGCATACTCGGCAAGGCATTGGCGCTCAGCCATTGCTGCGCCTTTTCTTCCAGGGCCAGTATTTCCATTGTGGTGAGGCTTTCCAGGGTTACACTGAAGCGCGTCGCCGATTTTTTAATGTTGATCTGGTTATTCAAATCCAGACCGTAGGGCAGTGACATTTCGTAAAGTAAGAGGTATTGGGCCGAGAGCGCCCGGTCGTCCGGAATCTTATAATAGGCTGGGTCGTCGCCGTGCATGTTTTTATTCAGGCGCTTCATAATATCGGTCAAGGACGCCACATGGATGACGGCGGCTTGTTCTTTATACCAATTGGCGAATTCTTCCAGTTTTTTCAGGTATTCCGGATTGCTGACACCACCTTCTTCGCCGGATTCCAGGGAATATTCAATGAGGTAGATCCCTGTCAGGTTGTCCACGATGAAATCGGTATCCGTGCGAAACGCATAGCGGTCATCAAAGTAGTTCACAAACTGATCGTTCAAGGTATTTTTCGGAATTGAAAAGATAAATAAGAGAGTAATGGCCAACATCCCCCAAAAAAGCGGAGTGCGACGTGCCACCACAAAACGGCCAAAACGATCAATGATTACGTCTTGGCTCTTTTTTTCAGCCTTAATTCGCACCGGCAAAATCGACATCATCGCGGGCAAAAACAGTATGGAATAAAAAAAGGCGGCGATGACACCCATTGCAACCATGTTACCCAAGTCGTGAAAGGGCGGGGCATCGCTGGTATTCATGCTTAGAAACCCAATGGCAGTCGTTATGGAAGTCAAAAAAACCGGCTGCAGGTTAATGCGCAAAGACTCAAGAATGGCTTCTCTCTTGCTTTTTCCGCGCCGCATTTCCTGAAACATTGTCACCAGGATATGGATGCTGTCCGCCACACCCAAGGTCAAAATAATGGTCGGCGCGCTGGCGGAAGGCGGGGTGAACATAATCCCGGCCCAACCCGCCAGTCCCAGCGCGGTCACGGCGGAAAACCCGATCACCAAGACCGTCACGAAGGCCCCTGAAATCGAACGTAAGAGAAAACCCATCACTAAAATCAGGACGAAGTACATAATGGGGATGAGTTCGGCCATGTCCGTCTGACTGGCTTCCGAAAAGGAATTATTCATCAGGACCATCCCGCTAAGATACACCTTGAGCTCGGGGTGGGCCGCTTCGATATCACGTGCCATTTCACGCGCAAAAGCGACCACTTCCGGCACTTCACTCATCGATTTGCCCGGAAGATTAATCGTCACGTTCACACCCGTCATATGGCCTGCAGGGGAAATCAAGCGTCCCACCATAAGCGGCTCGGCAAGCGCAATTGCTTTAATGCGTTTAAGGTCGGCCTCCGACAGATTCGAGGCGTCTTTGACCAGGTCTTCGACAATGAGTTCATCCCCGTCGGCCCAGGTATGTTGAAAATTCGAGATAGAGTCCACGCGAAGCGAATAAGGGATCTGCCAGGCCGCCTGCGTCAGCGCTTCGACGACGGCAAGCGTTTCGGGGGTGAAGACCTTGCCGTCTTTCGGCGCAATCCCGAAAAGCACATTGTCGTTCTTCGTATAGGTATCCTGCAATTGCTCAAAGGCCTGAAGCTGCGGATTATCTTTGCCGAAAAAGACACGATAGTCGGTTGAAAAACCAAGATGCTTCCCGCCGCTGCCCGCAGCCATCACGATGGCGATACTGCCCGCAATAATGAGCCAGCGAAAACGAATCACCCATTCACCCAAACGTTTCCCGTCCATCTTTGTTCCTCCTTATAGAAGTCCGTCAATTCAGGAAGCTAAATAATAATTATTGAATATATCCTAAAATATTCACAATGGGGTCAAAAAAAATGAGATCAAAAAAATCAATGCTTGGCGAGGCCTTGAACCAACAAGGCCACAACGGCTTTTTCCGCCTGAACCAAGTCCTCAAAAGAGTGGTTCCGCATCATGACCAAGGGCGGATAATAAAAATGAACCGTGGCAAGCAAAACCGTATTTGCCGTTGAAACAATGTCCGCGACTTCAAATTCGCCTGTTCGGTTGCCTTCCGCAAGAATTTCCGCAATAAAAGACCGCAAGGTTTCTTGATGCCGTTGGACAAGATCCAGATGTTCTTTGGAAATGTATGCCACCAGTTCAAACAGGTGGTGGTCATTGGCGCAAAGGTCATATGTGTATTTCAGGATTTCAAAGAAAAAAGCCTCCAGACGGGCCGCGGCGCCTAAGCCTTCACGTTTGAGCACCTCTTTTCCCATCATTTCTTTTTCCTTGAGACAATTCTGACAAATGGTCACACCGATGGTTTCTTTATTTTCAAAATAACGATAGAGGTTGGCGGCGGACATATTACAATCTTTGGCAATTTCCGCCATCGTCGTTTTGCCAAAACCGTACCGCCGGAAACGGGTGTCGGCCACGTCGATAATCTGTTGTTTGATCGCTACACTTTCATGCATGTTCTAAATCATAAACCCCAAACAGTGAATAGTCAAAAAAATATTCATTATTTATAAAATTCTCTTATTTTTCCAAGCGCGCGGCTCACTCTTTTATGAAATACCGATCTAATACCTCCTGCTCTTTTGGCGCAAGTTCGGCATCTTTGACAAAAAAGGGCTTGTCTTGCGGAAGAGACAGCGTGAGCTCTGAAAGCATGCGATCCAGATCATCGCAGTTCATCAAGGCCAGGGACAGGACCTTGCACCACGCGACAAGTTGTTTTCCCAAATCGCTGTAAATGGTTATACTTACGGCCTTGGGTATTTTAATTGGCGTAATGCGATAACCTTCGGCTTCCCGATCTACACGGATTTCTCCCGTCACTTGCTTTTTTTGCCGAGGAATTTGAAAGCGATCCTGAATTTGCCGGCGCATGCCCAATAAATCGATTTCCGCCAAAAGCTGCCCCTTGCCTTCAATTTCGACCGAAAGCCGGGCCTGATACGTGTCATCTTTACCGGGACTCACCTCCAGCAAATGGCTGTACAGCGTCAAACGATGCACCGGAGACGAAAGCCGAATGATCAGCGGACCGCTTTTCACCGCTTTGATTGCAGGGGCGATATTTTCATAGTCTTTGTTGAATCGATCAAATTGAAAGTGTTGGGGAGCGGTTTCGGCTCCGCTTTCGGGAATAAATAGCGCCGAATTCAAAAAAAGCGCCTGGCAGAGCAACACGGCGATGTTGAAATAAGAAGTCAACAATAACGGTCTCACGGAACAGCCTCTAATTTAAGGAAGTTCATGCTCAAGTGACGGATTGTTTTTTCATTTTATTTTTTCGGAACTATTGATTGAAGTGTTGGAAGCAATCACATTCAAGCCGTCCGAGGGCCTTGATTCGACGGTCTCATCGTGCATGACCGAATTTTGATTGAAAAAATCGGCGGCTGCGTCATTCGCCTTTTCCATCAAAGCAATTAAATAGGCATCAAAGTAGTTCAAAACCGCATGAAAACAAGGCCTAAGGGATGCATCAGGGCTCTCCAGAATAATGACTTCAAAACTTTCGATGGGAAACGCCGGATTGTATTGCAGGGGCGATGCGGAAAGGGCATCGATTGCATCCTTTTCTTTTTCGGGAGGCTGCCGAGTAGATAGCAGGCTGTAAAGCCGGGGAAGCGTCGTGATGCAGAGGCGGGCTTCGGGGTCGAGAGTTTCAGTCAAATGCTGCAAGGGAAAGGCCTGCGTGAAAGAGGATTCCCCTTTCGGCGCAATGTGGCTTTTTATCGCCTGTGCAAGCCTGTGGCCGATATCGGCGGAATGAACAAGCACAAGCACGCGCCGCGCGCCCGCAAATTTTATCAGCCGCTCAATCAAATGCATGAGCACACGCCTGCGATCTGCGTCCGTGCCCATCTCAACAAAGGCGCGGGGGTGATTTTTGCCCAGGGATATTTCCAGGTTTGAAATGGCTTTGTGCTGTTCTGTGGAAAGCCCATCTCTTTCCAGTTCGGGTAGATTAATCATCATGCGTTCCTGAAAACTGCGGCCGCGTCTGCGGTATTCCGGGAAATGTTCTGCGGCCATATCGCGCGGAGTTTCCCCGATCATGCCGTCTTCGAGCCAGGTGCGCAGGGTTTCAGGACGATGAAATCCGCTCAGTTGACGCACTTTGGGTACAGGGTCAAACGCATTCGTAAAACAGCTTTTTGTCCCGCGGCTTTGATACAAAAAAGGCAGGGGGTGGATATAACGCCTTAAGGTAAAGGGAAGGCCGCGGCTGTATTTAGGCAAGTCAAGGGGGATACCGGGCAATGTTTTCTCTTTTGTGTCGATTTCGATCAGTCCCGCAGCCTTGCCTTCAAGGTAAAGCAAGTAGTCGATCTTTCCGTAGCCTCGGGCCAGAGGGAAATCACGAATAGCAATACCGAGTGATTTTTTCAGATCTGCCCCGGTATGTGCCTGCACGGACCAACCCGCTGCCAGAAGCAAGTCTTCTATTTTTGCGTGTATTGTGCTCCGGGTCATGCCTTTTATTGTCCGATGAGGCTGAAATTTTCCAGGCTCATTATCTTATGAAAATCGCTTGAAACACAAATGACTTCTTTTTGCGTGAAACCGCTTTTGAGGGAGTTGACAAAGGTGCATCAAATTCAATAATCTCCAGCCCATGCTTAAATCACCTCCCATCTACAGAACGGCGCGGCTTTTGTTCGGCGCAATCTGCGCTTTTTCCCTGACGGTCTCTGACGGCCTTACGGCGCAAGGCAGTCTTAAGGGCGAATTGACCATCAATAAAGTCAAAGTTCCCAATGCCGTGCTTTATCTGCTGCCGGAAAACGGAGAAAAACAACAACCCGAGCCAATGGAGCTGACCATTGTCCAGGAAGAGCTTCAATTTTCACCGGCCTTTAGTGTGGTAACGGCGGGATCGACGGTCTTTTTTGAAAACAGAGACGACAATATTCACAATGTGCGATCCGAAAGTCCGGAAAACGCCTTTAACATCGGCTCACATTTACCCAAAACCACGAAATCAATTGTTCTCAAAAACAGCGGCCTTGTTTCACTCAAGTGCAAAGTCCATCCCGAAATGAGGGGGCTTATTTATGTTACGCCGACGACGCTTTTTTCGGCAACAGATGCTCAGGGGCGATTTGAAATCAAGCCTGTTCCCCCCGGAAATTATTTGCTCGAACCCTGGCATCAAAGCTTCACGCGTCGGGAATTACGTGAGAACACACAGAAAGTTACCGTCGGGACAGCGGAAAAAACGCTTTCTCTCGCCTTGACGGCGCGCGGCGGACTCTCAGAGGAAATGAAAAGTCATGGCAAGCAAAACTGGCTGAAGGAAGTCGAAGCGGTTGAAGACGGGCTTCGAGAGGTCTTGGATAAATGGCGGCGCGACAAGAAGCGTTCGGCTTTAACCAAAATCATGCGAACGTATTCCGTGCGCTACATGGAATCGGGATTGCGGAACGCGATTGCAAAAAACTTAGGTGAACCCCGCGCCCTGCATCAAGAAGAGCAATTCGACCAAATCAGAAAAGGCATACAAGGCTTAAAAGGCAAGATTGACGGCGCAAGCTTGCAAAAACAAATGGACGCCTTGATTTCCGAGCTAAAAAAAGACGCCCAAGCCATGCTGAAAATGTAAGTGATGCGGGATTTGAACAAGATCGGCTTCATCAGCGTTTCCTTAATCCGAAAAACTCGCCCCGGCTAAACCCGGGCCTTACTTGGGGGGAATCATCATGCTCTCTAAAAAAGGCAAGCTGCTTTTCAAACTCACGACATTGGTTTCTATTGTCGGCTGCGCAGTACTGCTCTATTTCGGATACTATTTTTTTAAAGATCGCACAAAGGCCTTTATCTTCTTTAACGGCTATATCATTCTATTAACGGGCATTGTCATCTTTATGGCCCATCGCTTCATTAAAACCTACATCACGGATTAAGGAAGCGCTGATGAAGTCAACACGACCTTAGGATGCGCCCCTCACGGCGGGGCTAACGGTATCTCGGAATACTCGGATCAGCCATCTGCGCATAGGCATCAATGCCGCCGGTGAGATTTTTTACACGGCGAAAGCCTTTGCTTGCGAGCAGGTCCAAACCCGCCTGGCTGCGCATGCCGTGATGGCACAAAGTAACAATTTCCTGATCGGGATCGAGTTCTTCCACACGCGTCGCCAGTTCTCCCAGCGGAATCAAAATCGAGCCCTCAATCCTCGCCGTTTGATATTCTGCGGGTTCGCGCACATCCAAGATGACGAGGGATGCGCCATCTGCAAGTTTTTGTTTAAGTTCTAAAGGTGAAATTTGGTCCCGGGGCACATCGACCTCCATAACATAAGCGCAAAAAATCAACGCTCCGTTGAATAATACGGTGCGGGCCGGATGGTCGTCAAACCGTTTTTTAAGGAGAACCCAAGGCAAGCATTCGTTCGCTTTTTTTGCTAGCGTCATACGCGCACCGCGGCTATGTTTTTCACCAAAATACTCAGAACAGGAAATGCATCACTGCGTATCAGGCTGCCTTCACCCAAATGGCGCTTTGAGAAATCTCATATTCAAAAGGCGGTTTCTTCTTTTTGCATTTCTCCTCCATTTCTAAATTTTCAGCAAGTAGCTCACTTTTGCCGGAAATTGTTAATCGGCAGATAAATATTTGTTGTAATTCGCTCAAGGACACATCTTCCGATTTCCTGCTTGACTTGAAGAGGCCACGGACTATAATGCAGACAAAGTAAGTCGGTTTGGGGAACTTCCTTATCAGAGTATCTCAATGGCAAGTCTGCGTATTTATTTAAAAGACGAATTCCGGTGGAGCTATACACTGCTCGATCAGGAAATCCACATTGGCCGCAGCCGGGAAAACCATGTTGTTTTGCCCCACCCGGAGGTTTCCCGCCACCATGCTTTTATCCGAAAAGAAGGTCGGCAATATGTCGTGCTTGATGAAAGCGGCAGGGGCTTGGCGGTAAATGACGATAACCTTGAACAGGCTGTGCTGAAGGATAAAGATGTTCTGCATGTGGGGGTATATCGTCTTGTTTTTGAATCCGAAGTTGCGGCCGATACCCCAAGCGATACGATGACTTGGGAGCCTACACTCGATCTGCCCGTTGCGGGTGTGACACAAGTAGGCAACGCAAAGTATGAATTGGTTGTAACCGGCGGACCGGATGAAAGCAAACGCATCGCCATTGGAGAAAAAGTCATTCGCATCGGGCGGAGCAGCCGGAGTGACTTACCGCTTTCGGATAAAACGGTGTCCAATTTGCATCTGGAGTTGGAATCGGGCTCAGCCGGCGTGCATGTTCGCGACATGGGCAGTACAAACGGGACGCGCGTGGACGGACAAAAAATTCAAAGCCTGACGGTGGAAGTGGGTTCCGAAATTCAAATTGGAAATACAACACTTAAAATCTTTATTGAGGAAACAACCAGCCCGATGGCCTCTCCTTCACTCGGGGGCCTTGTGGGGCAAAGCCCCAAAATGCAAGAGGTTTACAAATGGATTCGCAAAGGCGCGAAGGGAGATGTCGCGATTCTGATTCAAGGGGAAACAGGCTGCGGCAAGGAAGTGGTGGCTCAGGAAATCCACCGTCTGAGTGATCGTTCGGAGGGTCCGCTGATTACGATTGATTGTAGCGCAATCCCTAAAGACCTGATTGAATCCGAACTCTTCGGTCACGAAAAAGGTTCCTTTACGGGAGCGACGGGAAAAAGAAAAGGGGCCTTCGAGCTTGCACAGGGCGGTACGATTTTTTTGGATGAAATCGGAGAGTTACCTCTGGAGATGCAGCCTAAACTGCTGCGTGTACTTGAAGAAAAACAGGTGAAACGCATCGGCGGCAGCGAGCGGCTCAAGTCGGATTTTCGCGTAGTGGCGGCAACAAACCGCTGGCTGGATCAAGAGGTTGTGAAGGGAAATTTCCGGCAAGACCTCTACTTCAGGTTGAATGTCGTACCCATCTCCCTGCCGCCCCTTAGAGAGCGACGAGAGGACATTCCTTTGCTTGTACGTCATTTTTTGAAAGGCAAGTCGATTCATGTGCCGCAAGCGGTGCTGGCCAAGTTAATCGATCATCCCTGGCCGGGCAATGTACGTGAGCTGCGTAATGTATTGGAGCGCGGTGTTGTACTCATGGAAGGGAATACCCTGAGCATGGAAGATTTGCTCTTTTTTGGAGCCGGCAAGAAGGGAGGCGCACCCATGCCTTGGGAGGAAAGCGAAGCGGCTTCCGCACCGGTCTCCCTTGAAGAGATTGAAAAGCAGGTCATCCGCCGCGCCCTGAAAACCCACAGTGGCGACAAAAAAGCTGTCGCCCGTGAATTGGGCATTGCCCTCTCAACCCTGTATGAAAAAATAAGACGGTTTAAGCTGGATTAGGAGTGTTTCCGTTGCTGCGGTTTGCCTTTTGACGGATGCTTTGAAGCAGCGGCAGCCCGTAGCGTTTGATTTGCCATGTGCGGATGAGCGGGATCGATTCAAGGGCCGCAATCGTTTTCGGCTTTTCTCTTGCAATTTCTTTTAATACATTCGATGTTAGGACCATCGCAGGTTCAAGTCCTTCCTCTTCGGCCTGTTTGTTTCGCCAGATTTTTAAGGATTTTAACAGCTTTTCCTGGCTGGTCGTCAGTGGCCCGTTGTGACTTTTGACACGCTCGGGCAAGGGGGCTTTGGATGTGAGGCCCGCTTGAATGGCGGCAAGCCAGCGGTCGCAATATTTTATCACGGCCGTGTTTTTTTTGGGGAAAAGCCGCATCAGTTCCGCTTTGTCTTGTGGCGCATGTTCCGCCATTAAAATCAAGTGTCGGCTGGAGATCACTTTAAAGGGCGGATAATTGCGCTCGCTTGCCAAGCGGTCCCGGGCGGCAATCAAGGCCCTGAGTATTTTTTGTGCCGGCTCGGAAAGCGCGCGGGCGCCCTTGATGCGGATATAATCATTGGGTTCAAAGTCTTTGCCGCTCCAGGTGATTTCTTCCATAAGCCTGCATTCTTCTTCAATTTGATCCGATCGTCCCTTTTTTTCGACTTCGGCGCTTAAAATCTTGTAGAGAGAGATGAGGTAAGCCGTGTCAAGTGAGGCATAGTCTAATTGCTCTTTGCTCAACGGACGCAATTTCCAATTGGCTTTCTGGTATTTTTTGACCAGTCTCACCTGAAAGTAGATCTCAATGAGACGTTGAAGCGAGAATTGCTTCATACCGATTGCACGGGCGGCCAAGGCCGTATCAAAAATGGGACGGATCTCAAACTGAAAATCGCGCTTGAGCGAGACCACATCGTAGTCCGAGCCGTGAAATATTTTCAAAATCGTCCGGTTTTCAAAAAGCAGTGCGAGGGGGTGTACGGTATCCAAAAGCAAGGGGTCAAAAATATAGTTTTTGTCGTTCCCGGAAATTTGTATAAGGCTGACCTGCTCTTTATAACTGAAAAGGGAGTCTCCCTCAGTATCCACGCCGATACAATCACAACGCATCAGTTCGGCGATCGCCGCATCCCGCGCTCCCGCTTCGGTGATGTATTCGTATTCAGGGATGGTGAACCTCCGGCTAGAGCAAGCCTGTTAGAATTTTTTGAAATTGCGGATGTTCAAGGAGACCGCCGCCGCGATAAGGCACGACAAGCTTTCCTTCTTTGTCGAAAAGAAAAAGGGTAGGGGTTGTCATTGCACCAAACCGTGCGGAAACGGTATCTCCTTTGTCGTAAAAAACCGGGAAGGAAAAGACGTCAGGATGATTTTTGACGTAACGGCTGATATTTTGCTCGCTATCCCGGAATCCGATGGCGATGACCTGGAAGGGGCGATCCGCCCATTTTTCCTGGAGCCGACGCAGCTTGGGAAGTTCTTGATGGCAGGTCCCGCACCAAGAGGCCCAGAAGATAAGCAAGGTGGTCTTTCCGAGCATGTCCTTTTGTGTGAACTCTTTGCCGTCGGCGGCGATGAGGCGAAAGGCGGGAACGCCGGGTCGTTCTTCCTGCGTATCCGGTGCTGAGACCGCGTTTGTTGCAGAGGGAAGCCAGAAGGAAAGCAGAAGTATAAAACAGACGACAGTTTTCATTGCGGATGCTTTATTTTGTATCACACTACCGGCCATTTCGCAAGACTTCCTTATATATTACTACACTGCTGTCCCCTTAAAGTTGCATGAATGATCTCTAACATATTGTTTTTTTTAAATGAAACAAGCAATTTAGGGGTGTTTCCGACTTGAACTGCAAAATAAATCCCTGCATTCTCCTCAGAATTCTAAGGAAAATAATGATGTATACAGGCAAACTCGTTTTTTCGCAGGTCATGGACTACCTGCCACTCCATACTTTCCGGAGGTATGTAGCCCGTTATCAAGGCGAACGCGATGTAAAGCACTTCCGCTGTCTCGACCCATATCTCGTTATGGCCTTCGCTCAGTTGAGCTACCGGTCTTGTCTGCTGCCAACAAAAAACGTAAGATGTGATAGTAGAAACTTGAAAATTTAACCCGGACTTCATCAGAGCTTCCTTCAAAGGGCTCACTGATTTTTAAGGGAACAAATATGCCGCGTCCCGAAAAAGTGCTTTCTAAAAAAAATCCCACACCCGGTCCATTTCAGAATCCGGAAAATGCACAACTGTCGCACCTTGCTTTCAATGCGGCCACAGAAGGAATCATCGTAACAAGTGCCGACAAAACCATTCTTGCTGTGAATCCCGCTTTTACCGAAATTACAGGCTACAGGATGGAAGAAGTCATCGGGAAATCGCCCAATATTCTCCAGTCAGGCCAACATGATGTCGCTTTTTACAAAGCCATGTGGCAACAGCTTGAAGAAACGGAACATTGGCAGGGGGAAATTTGGAACCGACGTAAAAACGGCGAAATTTATCCTGAATGGCTTTCGGTGACATCCGTCCGGGATAAATACGGAAACATTTCTCATTATATCGGTGTATTCAGCGACATTACAAAACGCAAACAAGCGGAAGAAAAAATCTATTTCAGAGCCAATCACGACGCCCTAACGGGACTGGCAAACCGCATGCTTTTTTCCGAACGGCTTGAGCAGGCCATAAAACAGGCACGCCGTACACAAAAACGCACGGCTGTGATTTTTATAGATTTGAACCGTTTTAAGCAGGTCAACGATCGCCTCGGGCACAATGTGGGGGATTTTGTGCTCAAGGAAACAGCCAAACGTCTGCAAAATTGTGTCAGAGAGACGGATACCGTCGCACGAATCAGTGGCGATGAGTTCCTGATAATGTTAACCGATGTCACCGGGCGGGCCGAGGCCACGCAGGTTGTCGAAAAAGTACTCACCACATTATCTCAACCGTATGTATTTGAAAAACATTCAATCTTTGTTGGCGGGAGTTGCGGCATTACGGTCGCACCGGATGATGGAGAAAATGTGCCTCGTTTATTAAAAAATGCCGACATGGCCATGTATGAGGCAAAGTCCTCCGGTCAAAATGCCTTTCATTTTTTCAACCGACAAATGAAACAGTCTGCGGAAGAACGGGCCTCGCTCGAAGGTGCTCTAAAAAAAGCAATCAAGGCAGAAAACCTCGTCATCCATTTTCAGCCCATCCTGGATTTTAATACATCGGCACTTGTGGCCCTTGAGGCCCTTGTCCGCTGGCGCCATCCCAAACACGGCCTGCTTTTTCCGCCCGCCTTTATCCCCTTAGCCGAAGCATCCAACTTAGTGGCCCAAATTGACCGGTGGGTCATCCGGGTCGCCTGTGAGCAAATCAAGGCATGGCGGGAACGATTTAATTTGGATACGGCGCTTTCGGTCAATGTCTCGCGCCATCAATTTCGCGATGCCGTCTTCTGGGATTTTCTCAGTCAGGCCTTAAGCAAAAGCGGACTTCCGCCTGAACGGCTCATCCTGGAAATCACGGAAAGCTTGATCCTGAATTCAAAACAAGATATCTCGCAAAAACTGAAAAAACTCAAAACCTCCGGGGTTAAAACGGCCATCGACGATTTTGGAACAGGTTATTCCTCACTGACTTATCTTTCCGAGTGTGCCATCGACTTCATGAAAATTGACCAATCCTTTATTCACGATATCGAAAGCGATTCCAAAAAAAAGGCGCTGGTGAAAACCATGCTTCGCATGGGAAAAAGCTTGAAAATGCGTGTTATTGCGGAAGGCGTTGAAACAAAAGCGGCTTATCTGTTCCTAAAGGAAATCGGTTGTGAATTGGGACAAGGCCATTATTTCTGCAAACCGCTTCCGATCGCAGCTTGCGAAGACCGATTCAAGCATAAGCGCCTCGATAGAGGCCTCTGAAAACGGCGTTTTTGTATATTAGAGTGGATGGGAGGGGGATCAACACGACAAACAGGGCTTTCTTAAACGAAGGTCAACCAGCCGTGCCTGTCTTCAACTTTATTTCTGACAAGATCAAAAAAAGATTTTTGCAATTGCAGGGTGAGCGGGCCGGGCGGACCGGTTCCGATACTACGACCGTCAACTTCCCGAATGGGTGTCACTTCCGCCGCCGTTCCCGTAAAAAAAGCCTCATCGGCAATATAAAGATCGTCTCGCGTAAACCGGGCTTCGGCCACAGGGAGGTGCTGCTCCTGCGCCAATTGCATGATCGTATTGCGTGTAATCCCGTCAAGAATCGAGGAGGTCATTGGGGTTGTTTTCAAAACCCCGTTCCGCACAATGAAGATATTTTCCCCCGGTCCTTCCGCGACAAAGCCTTCAGTATCCAACAAAATAGCCTCATCAACTCCCGCGACCTTTGCTTCTCGTTTTGCAAACTGAGAGTTTGTATAATTGCCGGTGATTTTTGCCCGGCTCAGGGTAATATTCACATGATGGCGCGTAAATGAAGAAATCGCCGTGCGAATTCCTTTTTTAAGGCCTTCTTCCCCCAGGTAAGTGCCCCAGGGCCAAACGGCAATGGAAAGATTAATCGGGGCCTCTTTTGCATAAAGCCCCATTTCGCCGTAGCCGATGTAGGCCAGCGGGCGGATATAGCCCTCTTCCAGGTTGTTGACCCGTACCGTTTCGATGATTGCTTCCTCGACCTCTTTTGGAGAAAAAGGAATATCCATCTGAACGATTTTTGCCGAAGCAAAAAGGCGGGAAACGTGTTCCGGCAGTCGAAAGATCGCTGTTTTTGAATGCCCTTTATAACAACGAATCCCTTCGAAGACGCCCAAGCCATAATGCAGAGAGTGCGTCAAGACGTGGATGGTCGCCTCCTGCCAGGGAACAAACTTTCCATCCATCCAAATAAAAGGTGTTTCTTTGATCACGCCCGGGCCTTATTTCCCACGGGCTTTTTTCTTTCCGCCTGATTTCGCAATGGGTTTTTCAATTGCAACCGCCTTGGTTTTAGGCTTTGCTTTGACCTTCGTTTTGACTTTGCCCTTCGGTTTGGCACTGGGTTTGGCCGCCGGTTTAGCTGCCGTCTTGCTTTTGCCGGCCGCTTTTGTTTTGACTGCGGCCTTCGGTTTTGCTTTCGCCTTGGGCTTTGTTTTCGCTTTCGTCTTTGCTTTCGGTTTCGCAGCCGCTTTGATTTTCGCTTTGGCTTTCGGTTTTGCGACAGGTTTCGCCGCGGCTTTCGGTTTTTTTACGGCCTTCAGAATTTGCTGAGAAAGCGCTGTGCCTCTTGCACCGCCCCGGTTGCCCGTGAGTAACCAATCTGTCGTGACACGACCGATTTCCGCAATACGGACGAGCAGATCCGGCGAAGGAATCCGTCCCCGCTCATACCGGCTGATGTAATTTTGTTTTTTAACCCCGAGCACATTTGCAAACTCCGTTTGCGTTTGTTTTCCTCTTACCGCACGGATTCTTTCACCGACTTTTTCTGGAGAAACGTTTTCCATTGAGAGCCCCTTCCTTATTGGTTCATGCTTGGTTCATATTCTTGGAATCCCGCTCAGCAAACTCCGTGAGTTACTGAGTAGTGCTTATTATGTCTATATCAGTACAGTATAGTTTACCGTCTAAAAAAAAACAAGGCGACGTAATTTATTTTGCAAAACCAATTGTATTTTAAGGACTTTTAAACGAAACTATATGAGGGAATGCGCTCTATTTTTAGGAGTCAAATTTTTGTCGCAGCGCAATAAACTGCGGAAAAACGGCTCTTTTTAAGGTGAGAAAAAATCCCGTTTTTTTTGTCCAAATCCTTTGAAGGGACTTTTTTTCTGTTCGGTGAATTGCGTCAGGTCTTTATTTTTTCCGGCAAGCATGAGAATGTCCCCTTTTTCCAGAATATAGTCGGAAGGGGGATCAAACTTGAGTTGTTCTTTTTCTTTCCCCCAATTGAATGTGCCGGAACCGCCCCCTATTTTTTTGATTGCAAAAAGATTGAGCGAAGCAATATCGAGTGTGGCCAATGTCCCGCCGATAAGCGATTCCGGAACTTCCCACTGCACCAAAGAATGGTTTGCCGAAAGCTCAATATAATCTAAAATGGCATTCCCGGAACAGGCCTTGCCCAAACGACGCCCCATTTCCTGCTCCACAAAGACGACTCGGGTCGCTCCCACCAATTCCAGAATACGTTTTTCCCGGTCGGTATACGCTCGGACAATGATCTCCTTGAGGCCCAACTCCTTTAAAATAACAGTTGTCACCACACTGGCTTCCAGGTTTTCGCCAATTGCAATGATGGCGGTATCAACACCGTCCGCACCCACGGATTTGAGTGCATCGAAATCGGTGCCATCCAGTTGAACGGCATGGGAAACTCGCTCCTTGATTTCTTCCACTTTGTCCGCACGCTCATCCACGGCAATCACTTCTCCCCCTTCCGCATAGAGGGTTTCAGCCAAAGACATGCCGAAACGTCCCAGACCGATCACAACAAATCGTTTCATGCTATTCTCCCCAAACGTTCATCTCTCATAGCGCCAAGCGGCTATCCGATAATTACTCTTTCCTCCGGATAGGTATACTTCCCTTTCATGACCCGTTCCGCCAGACTGAAGGCCAAGGTCAGTGAACCGATCCGTCCGATAAACATGGTCGCAATAATAATCAGTTTTCCAATCGGACTCAATTCCGATGTAATGCCCGTTGAAAGCCCGACGGTATTAAAAGCCGAGACGGATTCGAACATAATCGCCTTAAAATCCCCTTCTTCGGTAAACAACAGCAAGAGCAGAAATATGGCCAGCAGGGCCGAGGACGTAAAAGCAATCGATAGCGATTTCTGCACGGCAAGCGGAGAAAGGCTTCTTTTGAAAAAAGAAACCGCCTCGCGTTGGTTCAGCATGGTCTTGAGCGTCGCAAGCATCACGCCGAAAGTTGTGGTTTTAATCCCTCCTGCGGTCGATGCGGGAGAACCGCCAATCCACATCAGCAAAATCAGCAGAAAAAGCGTTGCATCAGAAAAGTCGCCCACGTTCAAAGTATTAAATCCGGCGGTACGCGCAGTCACCGAATGAAAAAAGGCCGCAAGCCATTTATCAAACCAGGAAAGCCCCGAAAGCGTATTTTGAAATTCAAGGATGTAAATACCGAGCGTACCGACGACAAGCAGCCCTCCGGAAATAGAAAGCACCATTTTAGAATGAAATGAAAGCCGCCACGCGGCGCGACCCTTCCGTCTTAAAGGATAACTGAGCAGATTATTCAGCACAGGGAAACCGATGCCGCCGAGCAGAATCAGCACCGCAATGATCCCGTTCATCGGAATATTGCCCAAAAATCCCTCCAAATTGCCGGGAAAGAGTGAAAAACCCGCGTTGCAAAAAGCAGAAACGGCGTGAAAAACGGCGGTAAAAATCGGCTGATCCGTGCCTTCCGGCAAAAAAATGAAAATCAGAAAAGCCCCAAGCACCTCAAGCAGGAGGGTCAGCACAAAAATCAGGCGGATTTCCTTACGCACGGTGCCAACCGACTCTGTTTCAAGCACCCCCTGCAAAGCCACCGCATCCTGCAGTTTGATTCTTTTGTTCGATACAAGGGAAAAAAGCACTCCAAAGGTCATGATGCCCAGCCCGCCCGTTTGAATCAAAAAAAGAATGACCCATATGCCCGTGGGGCGATAAAATTCTGAAATCGGGGCCAATGTCAGCCCGGTCACCGTTGTTGCGGATGTTGCGGTAAACAAGGCATCAATAATGACGATTTTAGAGGGATCGGTCACCATTTGCGGCAGGGATAGCAACATGGTGCCGACCAAAATAACCAACAAAAAACCCATCGTCATGGTCTGTGCGGGCCTTAGATGCAGACCGCCCAAAAATTTGGCAATGATATTCAGACGAAGTCCGTAAATCGCAAAAGCGGAAACAAAAAAAATAAGACTATATGTGCGATAAGGGTTGATTAAAAAATCATCGGGTTCACCCCACATCGAAAGTAAGATCAACACCTTTTCAACGTAGAAAAGCAGGCAAACCCCGAAGAGGGCAATGGGAATAAATTTCTTTTGCCAGGAAAGACGGCGAAAACGCAGATGCAGCAGCTTTTCTTCAAAGGCAAGCCTGACCAGCACCCCCGCCTGAAGCACAAGGGCAATTATACGGCAAATAATCGGGAACCAAATTGAGAAATCGAGCAGGAGAGACAAAATAAGTGTGCCCGGCATGGAAAAATACTTCATCCCGCGGACTTGGCCGACCAAGACCCGGAAGGGCTGCTTTATCTTCTTACTAATCGCTTTAAAATCAATCCGGTTCACAGATCCTCCCCGCTCATTTCAGGAAGACATGCGGATTCGCTCTGTTTTGCGTCAGCGTGTCTTTCCGGGAAATTGGGGTTTACTCACGCATCTTCTTGTTGTTTTGTCATGGCGTCAATCAGGATTTGCGCCACTTCCGGTCGGCTGAATTCGATCGGCGGCTTAATGCCCCGGCTGAGCATTTCGCGCACCTTCGTCCCGGAAAGGGCAATGCGTTCACTTGGATCATGCGAACAGGTTTTCGAAGACGCCATACCGCTGCAGCGTTTGCAATAGAAAGAATGGTCAAAAAAAAGCGGTTGAATGCCCAGTGCATCCGCCTCGAATTCTTTAAAAATATTTTGGGCATCATAGGTGCCGTAAAAATCACCCACGCCGGCATGATCACGCCCGACAATAAAGTGTGTCACCCCGTAATTCTTCCGGCAAATCGCATGAAAAATCGCCTCTTTCGGTCCGCCGTAGCGCATTGCCGCCGGGAAAACCGCAAGCATCGTATGGGCTTTGGGATAATAATTTTCAAGCAGGACTTTATAACAGTCCATGCGCACATCTGCAGGAATATCCCCCTTTTTCGTCGCACCCACAATAGGATGCAAAAGCAGGCCGTCCGCAATTTCCATCGCACATTTTTGGATGTATTCATGCGCACGATGCACGGGGTTTCGCGTCTGAAAAGCCACAATGCGCTCCCAACCTTTTTCCAAAAAGATCTTTCGTGTCTCAGCCGGGGTCAGCCGGTGCGCCTGAAAAGCTTGTGCCGCAGGAGGCCTTAACATATCGATTTTACCGCCCAGCAACACATCCCCTTGCCTATGCGTATAGGCAACGCCGGGGTGTGCCTCATCGTTTGTGCCGTAAGCCGCAAGCGCCTCTTTTTCTTTATCGAATGAAAATTTCTCTTCAAGATGCAAAATGGCCAACACAAGCCCGCTTTCGTCTTTCAGGGCAATCTCTGCGCCTTCTTCCAAAGAAGCGGCTTTTTCCGTACTCACGGATAAGGTAATCGGAAGACTCCAAGGCAGTCCGCTCGCCAGATGCATGGATTTCAGCACACTCTCATAGTCGGCTCGGCCCATGAATCCTTCAAGCGGCGAAAAAACACCCGTTGCAATCAGTTCCAAATCCGAAATTTCACGTTCTGATAATGAAATCCCTTTAAGTGCCTTGGCCTTTTGTGTCAGATCAGCCACACCGTCCGCCGCCACAAAACGATTAATTAACTTGCCGCCGTGCGGCACTGAAATACCCATACACTCTCCTTAATGCACAATGCTGTAAATGACCTGTTTTTTGCTTATTTCAAGTAAACCCGGACCGAATCAGAGCGTTCTTAAATGGAGAAATCGAGACCTTGCTCGCTATCCTCCACTTTTTCATCCAGGGCGATTTTCATAACCTTTGTACGAATGGTGAAGGTCTCTTTTTTCCCTCGGATGTCTTCCGCCTCCCAGGTAATAAAATCACGGTCTTTGTGGATATGGGGCGCAAGTTTCGCCCCGCGCGATCCAAACTGGTATGAAAGGTGAAATTCAATCGCCTCTTCGGGGCAGACCTTCACACAAGGCAGACAATCCCAACAATCTTCGGGATATTTGAGATAGGCCTTGTTGACGGAGTGATCCTTCACAATGAGATCTCCGGGGCACATTCTTAAACAAGGCGGTTGACGCGAACTGTTGCAACCATTGCATTTATCAGGGTCGATCCAAACAGGCATTCTTTTTTCCTCTCAGAATAAAAAAATTAGGCTTTGTAGCGGTCGCCGGGAACGATTTGCTCGTAGGGCCGCGTCGTCAATTCTATTTTACCGCTTCTACGGTCTCTGACAGAATTGACAAATTTCAACCAATTGACATCATCCCGCTCCGGATAGTCCGTCCGCGTATGATAGGTCGGCCAGCGCGTTTCCTTTCGATACGCCATGTGCTCCACAAGCACCTGCGCCACATCAATCCGGTCAATCACCTCATGCGCTTTCATTAATTGGTGAAGATCTTCCGCCACCAGGGACTCGGCTTCCTGCGGCAATATCGCGAGTTTTTTCCGGGCAATCGCCAGCATCTGCTCATTCATCTCATAATACGTCGAAGCGCCCCCCGCATATTGTTCCATAATTTTTTGAAGCCGGGACTCCAGTTCAGCCGATTTAATCCCGTGTCTTATCGTGCCGTGATTTTCAAAGGGCCTAAATGCATGACGCACTTCCGCATCAATCTGCGCATCCGAAACAATCACCCGATCCAATGTCTTGAGGTCCTCTCCCATCGACCGGGCGGCCAAAACCCCTTCCGCCCAGCAGCCCGACACAAATTTAAAAGGCGCACCGCCCGCAACATCTCCTGCGGCGTAAAGCCCTTTCAGCGTGGTTCTCCGATCCACATCCACCCAATACCCGGCCTGGCAATGCCCGCCGACAATGTAGGGCTCCGTCGTCTGTACTTCAACCGGCTCGGCTCCCGGATCAATGTCATTGGCCAACCAATAAAGGACCTGAGAAGGATACATATCGAGATAGGCTTTTTTGAGATCCGCGACCTTTTCGGGACTGATTCCCCGTGTATCAAGGTAAACAGGGCCGCGCCCTTCTTTGATTTCCTGAATGGGCCCGTGCGCGCGATAAGGTGTGGGGGCGCCGTCTCCTCCGATATCCGCATAACGCGACACCATAAACCGCTCCCCCTTTGAATTCACCTGCGGCGCACCCGCGCCCAAGGCAATCGTGCCCGTCGGCGCAATAGCGTCTTTTGTTCTGAGTGCGACATAACGCATTTCATAGGAGGTCATCTCCGCTCCCGCGCGAATCCCCATTGCATAACCCGCACCCGTATTGTAAGGGGAGTACCAGGTTTTATGGGAGGCATCTCCGGCATTATTGGGACGATAAAGCCCTGCCGCACCGCCCGTGGCAATGAGCACCGCCTTGGCATGCACCACATAAAACTTCCCGTTTCTCAAGGAAAAACCCACGGCACCCGTCACCCGGTCTCCCTCGGTGAGTAAATTGGTCACCGTAATCCAGTTATACACCTTGGCGCCTGCCGAGCGTGCCGCTTTTGAGAGAATGGGTTTGAGGGATTCACCATTAATCTTAATATTCCAACGTCCGCGCGGCACATATTCACCGTTTTCATCGGATAAAATCGGCAGTCCCCACTTTTCGACCTTTTTGACGCAATACTCAAACAACTCCGACATGGATTTCACCAGATCCTCACGAATCAAACCGCAGGAATCGGAACGCACATAACGCACAAAACTTTCAGGCGTTTCACCTTTATTCAAATAGGCATTAATAGCATTCATGCCGCCGGCGAGACAACCGCTCCGGTCGATGTGCGCCTTTTCAAGAATCGTGACTTTGTATTCCGGAAACCGTTCTTTCGCCTCCACCGCCGCCATGCAGCCTGCCGTGCCGCCGCCGATAATGAGTATGTCCGTTTCAATCGTTTGCCGTTCAATCATCTTTTTTCTTATCCTTTATTGATGGAATCCTTCCGATTCAGCGCCGCAAAACAAGCGCCTGATTCAGATCTTAAATATGAAACATCAACACTTCTTTTTCTTCTTTCTCTTTTTTTCGCACGCAAAGATCTTGCAGGCTAATCGAATTAAAATGGGCCTCAAGGGCCGCATTAATCTCGGAATAAACCTCTTTTAAAACAAGGGGCTCCACACCACCGTTTCGGCCGGATGAGACCTCATTAGAAAAAATAGGCCCTTCAACCGCCTGGACCATCTCGCCAAAATAGATTTGATCCGGCTGACGTGTCAAGCGATAACCGCCATGCGGCCCCCGCACACTTTCGACCAAACCTTTCTTTTTCAGCGCACTCATGACCTGCTCCAAAAAACGCGGCGGAATGGCTTTTTTTTCTGCGATGGATTTTACCTGAAGCGGTTTTTTTTCCGAATGCAGCGCCAAGGCCAACATCGCCAGAATCGCATATTCTCCTTTTGCAGAGATAAAACGCATAATTCCTACTATTCCGATAGAGTTAATGTAGTATTAATAATCGAAGGCTTGACGCTTGTCAAGTCCGAACATATTTCCAATGGGGGTTCGGACTTGACTTCTTTTGCATCCCTCCCCTCTAAAGGCTTGTTTTTTATAAAATTCATCCCATCGAAATAGCCTTTAAATGTATTCGGATTTCTTGACAAGCCAAGAGGCCTATGGTACGGTTATTCCAGTTTTATTGTTTCAAAATTGGACTGATTTAGACTGCCTCCGGGACCTGCGAAAAATGCCGCTCCGTGTATTATTGGCCGATGAAAACCTTGCCGTTCAAAAACTCGTTGAGTTAACACTGCAAAACGAGGGCATGGAGGTGACCGTAACGGACAACAGTCTTTCCGCCTTGGATATCGCCCTCAAAAAAACCCCGGATATCATTTTGGCCGATTTCAACCTTGAAGGCCTCGATATCTTTAGTTTTGTCAGTAAAATCAGACAGAACCCGCGTCTCTCCGATATCCCCATTATCTTACTCATCAACGCCGCAGAGACCTTTGACCCCGCGCAGCTCCGCTCCGTCGGCGTGCAAGCCTTTTTTAAAAAACCGATTGACTCCCAGGAATTATTGGAGGAGATCAAAAAATTAACGGGCGATGCCGTTCATGAAGCCTACCGCTCCGGCGGCACTTCAGAACAATCCGATACCGGCGTGTCTCAACACTTCTTAGAAATGGAGCAAGAAGCGGAAAAAATGGAAGCCGCCCTCGGCTGGTCTGCTTCTTCCGTCGCAGGTCAGTCCGCCGAAGAACAGACGGTGGCCTCCCCTTCCTTATCTGCACAAAACCCACCCCCCCTGGAAGACCTTGCCCGCCAAAGTAAAACCGGCCCCTTAGAGGATGGGCTCATCGATCAGGCCATCCGAAAAAAAATACAGGAGTCCGTCGAAAAAGTAACCTGGGATGTCTTGCCGGAACTCCTCCGCACCGCGCTATCCAAGGAAGCCATCACACCCATTTTAGAAAAGGTCGCCTGGGAAGTGGTCACACCGATTGCGGAATCCGAAATAAAAAAAGAAATCACACGGCTTCAGGCTGAAGAATAAAATTCGGCATTCTATTCTTTCTTATTCCCCGAAGATAAATTGAAACACAGTTTTCCCGATGCCCTTATTGACCTCTGATTGAAGCGCAGCAAGTGATTTTTGCTCGGCCTCTTCCGGCGAAAGTTGTCCTTCCCGGCCCGTGCGGCGGATACTCCCAAAAACCTGTCCGCTTTTTTTTTCTGTCAGCGTAATGCGTGTACTCCAGCGGACAAAGGACCAAACCGGACTTTTCGGCCCGGTTTTTTCAAAACGAATCACCCCCGCCACCGCCAGATTCGCCTTGGGCCCGCTCGTAAGTCCGATTCGGTTCAGGCTTTCAAGAATGCCGGCTTCGACTTCCGCCGCATGCGGGCCTTCGAGCATAATTTCTACCTGGAAATGCGTATTCAACAATTGATTCAATTGATCTTGCAAGTCCGCACTCATCGCCGATTCTTCCAAGGGACTGGCCTCGTCCGGGGCAATAACACGGAGCTTGGCCTGATATTCGTCTGCTTGCCTTGAGGCGCGGAGGGCCTGATGCAGGGCCTTTGCCGCAAGCAGGGGCCGCTCCGCCTTCTTCGCCCGTTCCGACCAGGTTTTGGCCTCAAGCTCAATATCCAGCAATGCACGACGAAGGGCTGCCGCTGCTTTATTTCGGTCCAAAACCGCCAAGACATAATGTAGCTTTGAAAACGGATCAAGCCAATGTTCGGCGATTTTGACCTGCTCCAAAACAACTTGACTTCGGATCGCCGTGCGGGTTTTAAAATCCAGTTTACGGTCTGTTTTTGTTGCTTCTCTGCTGCTTTCCGTTTGACGGAAGGATTCCGACTCTTGTGTGACCGCATGGATTTCAGATCTAAAAATGCGGGCCAGGGCCGCATAGGCGCTGCTTTCGGCTGACCGTCTGTCATCGCCAAACCCGACACCCGTCAGATAAGTCATTTCAGGATAACGAAGGCTTTGACCGTCAACCCATTTCGGCCTGCGCTCAGCGGAACGGGCTTCAAGTGCGACAAAAATACTCAAGAGTAAACAACAGGAAATCAGGGGAATATTTTTCATTACGGCTCCAAAAATCAGCGAATCGTATGCGCGAGCAAAAAACGTTTCCGACCCGCAAGGACCTGCACGCCTGAAAACGGTCGGACTTCAATCACCCGGCCTTGGCGACCCAGATAACGGACTTCACCCCTCCACGTCCCTTCGGACAATGAAAGACGCCCCAGGTAGATCCGCCCGGGCAATGTGCGCCAACTTCTTTTGTCGGACTGCTCCGTTGCAACCGAATAGACATTGCCCAGGATACCGATCAACTGTCCGAGCGGATCATTTTTGTCGGGTGCGATTTTTCGACGGGTTTCACGTGCGGCGATGTACTTTGCCGCCGCACGGGCGACGGCCTTTACCGTAATGCGTGCCACGCGGTCCTCAAGATTTTTTTTGGCAATTGCCGTAATATCTTCCAGCAAGTCAAGCCGAACACGCAAATGACTGCCGTCTTGCCGCAAACGCAGCTCAACCGCTGCAACATCTGAAGAACGGGCGACGAACTTAGGGAGCGCGACCGTCAATAAGTAGGTTCCGCCCGCGCCATTGGAAACAGGGGCATTAATAAAATAATCTTTCTTGATCGGGGAGCGGCCTGCATAAGCCACGACAACAAGTTCTCCCTCAAAAGCCTTCCCTTGCAATGGGAATTGCGCCGCCGCCTTGGGAAATTTTGTTTTATAGCGTTCAAATTCTTCGCCTAAATCCAGGGCATCCGCAGTTTTAAGTAAGTCGAAACCGATGCGAGACGGCAAAGGCGTGCGGTAATCCCGCTGATAATCCTGAAAGGCTTCATAAGCCATTCGGTATGAAATAAAAGCATCATTGATTTCGCCACGCGTTTCGTAAAGGATGCCGGCAAGATATCGGGCAAAGGCGTCTTTTTTGTAGACATTCTTTTTGTCGTAATTGTCATTCAATATATTCAATCGCGCATCAACCTGCCGCGCCTCAACAAGTGCTGCATCCCATTTTTCCATGGCCGCATAATTCAAGGCTGCAAAGAGGTGAATGAGGACTTTCTCAAAATCCTCACCCGCATAAGGCAGTAGATTGTCATTTGAAATCAGCGCACCCGTATGCGTCAACAGCGATTGCGTGTAGAGTGCCTCTATCCGGGTTTTGGCTTTTTCAAAAAAGGCATTGCTTTGCTCATAACGGCCCGCCAGATGAAGCAGCATGCCGCGATCAAGAAAATAAAGGAGGGCATTTCGATCCCCGTAGCCCTTTTGGCTTTCGGCAACGACCTGGTCTGCAGCAATATATTGATGTAAGCTGAGCCTTTCTTCGACACGTTCGTGATGTTTCAGGGAAGGCGCACAGGCCTGAAGAAGCAGGATAAGAATCAGCAGCCGCGGGCGCATGGAGAGGCGGTTCCTTTAAAAGAGCTTAAGTTTCTTTTTTTCAATGATTTTTTTAATCTTTTTCTGGCCGATCCAAACCTTTCGGTTGTTGGCCATGTCAACCATTTCAAGGTCAACTTGATAAAACATGGCCTTCGTCCCGCCAGACTCATCGGGAATGGTGTTAATTGTACCGATCATCATGTAATCGGCCCCGATTTCCTTTCCAGGCCCCTTGGCTGTTTCGGGCAGGGCATGCTGTGCCTGATCAATGCGTTCAGAACGAATTTGCTCCCGCTCCCCCTTTGCAGCAACAAATGAGACGCGGCCCGAATTAATCAAACCGCGCTCCAAATCTTTAATAAAGGTCTGCACGTTGATGTGTTCGTGGCTTCGGTTGGTCACACGACCAACAATGACCGTCGGCTTTTCCCCGCGGCGTTCACGAAATTCATCGACCCAAGGTCGGGTGAGGGCGTCCTTCACCATTTCCTCCGAAACGAGACGGGAATCCGTATCGTTCCAGCGGCCTGAAAGATCCGTCACGGTATCGACCTCGACACGAGACACTTTTGTCGCACAGGCTGTGAAACTGCTTATAAAAATCGCAATGATTAAAACGCCCCGATAATACTTAGATTGAACCATACCCTGCCTGCTCCCGCGCTTATAAGGAAATTCTGATTAAGTCATAAATGCTTTTTCGAGGCAAAACACAGCTTCCGCCTTGCATGTTGAATGTCGACACGCCCTAATCAGAGCTTCCTTGAAATATATGTTTGTTATTCTGATTCCATCAGACTATCGGCGTTTTGCTTCTTCCCGTTCAAGTTGTTCAAATGCCTTTTCCGCATTCTGTTTCACAAAATCCTTGATGGCGGCATTGAGTTCTTTTGCCTTTTTAATATTTTCCCGGAAGCGATTTAAATCCAATCGTGCCAGGGAATAATAAGTGCCATTCTCAGAATCCGACCAATGATCAATAATCACCACCCCGGAAAGTGTTGTTGCCGAAAAGGTTTTGATCGACTGTTCAATATGCTGCTCTTCACTCGTCGCTTCAAAGCTTCCGGCCGTCGTCGAAGCTGCATAATCCCGCATCAATGATGCGGAGTAAGTTTCAAATATTTTAGAAATTTCGGCACGCGCCCGGTTGTCCGCGGAAGTGCGCGCCAAAGGCGCGTTGCGCACTCCGAAGCTCGCACCGACACCGTAAAATGACTTTTGATCTTTATCCAAAAATGCACCGCTCCCTCTTTTAACCCAGTCCGGCTCACTTGAGGGCCTAAGTCCCTTGCCCGTACAGCCGGAAAGCGAAAGGATCAAAAAAACCGATAAGATCCCGAAATAAATGTGCGGAATGCAAGTCGACTTGATCTTCATCGGATTTCCCCCCTTTGGTTTTAGAAAAAGACTGATTTCAGTATACCGAGGCCAAAAAGAAGCGTCAAACCACTTAAAGGCTCGGAAATAAGGAAACAAGGGTAAATGAATTTAAGGTGCCGAAACACCTCAAAAGCCTAAAAATGTACTGTTGTGTCGCGCCGGATCAGCGGGGAGCAAAAACGTCGGTGGACGGAGAAAAGACGAGCACCATTTGGAGAATGTAATACCCGGCAAACAGCATGGCTGCAACAAAAAAGAGTTTTTTGAGAAACACCTTCATGTAAACCTCTCTGTCATTGAAAAGCCGTATTTTATTCAATCACAGCCAACAAAGTCAAATATGAGGAAGCGAATCGGCGATTTACGGCATCTGATCCTGCAAACGCTGAATCCGCAGATCAACGATGTGAATTTCCTGTGAAGCACCCGTTTCTTCAAAATACGCCCGCGCTTTTTTGAGATGGCGCAAGGCTTGGGTCAACTCGCCTCTTTTTTCGTAGATGGTGCCGATCGTGCCTTCGATTTCGGCCAGCTTGCGCGGATCGCCCAAAGGGGCTTGAATATGCAGGGCTTGCTCTGCGGCATGGAGTGCGTCCGGGTAACGGCCTTGATCGCGATGAAGCAGGCTGAGGTTCAGCCACGTTTTTGAAAGGTTATCCTCATCTTGCAATGCCTCGTATCGGGCCAGGGCCTTTGATTGCAGGGAAAGCGCCGCATCCTTCCGCCCAAGATCCTTGTAAACAAAACTGAGGGCTGAAAGCGTGCCCGCCTCGCTCAGGGGATCTTCAAGTGTTTCATAAATCTTGAGGGCTTTTTCATAATACTCCCGTGCAAGCGGAAAGGTTTGATCCCGGTAATACAGGCTGGCCAGTTGACTGAGTTGCCGGGCCTCAAGCCAGGGGATGGGAATTGTTTCGGCAATTTCCAAGGCTTCGATGTGGGCGGCCGCCCCTTTTTGCGTATCGCCCAATTTAAAATAAAAGGCCCCCAATTGCGACAACGCCAGGCCTTGGCCCGCCCAATGATCTGCCTCCCGATCAATCTCCAATGCTTTTTCAAGCCAGCGCACCGCTTCCGACCAGCGTTGGGAAATCGAAAAAACCAGGGCAAAATTCGCAAGTGCGGCAGATTTGATCCGAGGCGATTTTGTCTTTTGAAAGGCGGCCTGAAATGCTGTGACAGCCTCCGTTTGTTGTCCCGTGATGAGCAAACTATTGCCGTAGAGCATTAAAATGCGTGCATCTTTTTGATCCGGCGGCAAGCGATCAATGCCTCGCACGATATCCTGAAAACGGTTTTTCACATAAAGTGTGTAAAGCGGTTCATGGTGCGGAGCGGATGGCTCCGGCAAACGCAGTTCCCGTTTGAAGGCTTCGATTTTTAAGGTCTTTAAGCGGGCGCCGTTTCCCAAAGCCGTTTCAGCAAAGACGGAAGGCAAGATTCCGGCAAACGTCATGCAAACAAGCACAGATACGAATCGGCCTAAAAAAACGGAATCACCGGGAATGCAGTTAAAAAACGGGCGGGGAAAAAGCGGGGAAGGAAGCGAAATGCGGTTAAAAACAGCGCAGCAGCTTAAGCCGAGTTTGCGTAAGAAACCCAATCTTCTCTTTCCGCTAAATAACGGTCTTCGCGTTTATTGATTCTGGAACGCAGTTCACGAAAACCTTTTTTATGCAATCTTCTGACAGCATCCTGCAAGACTTCTTCAACAGTCGGATAGGTTTCTGTTTTGAATTTCATTCCTTCATAGGAAAAGCGGCCCGAATAGCCATTTTCATCCACATCAATCGTCACATCCCGATTGAACATCCGCATATCCCAGTCGAATCCTTCCATGTGATGCACTTCAAAAACCATGCTTCGGCCTCCGTCTTTTTTTCAGGTCACTGATTCGGGAGATTATAGACAGAGCGATTTGTCAAATCAACCTGAATTCCCAAATTCCACGATTGGGGAATTCTGTCTGTCACGTGATGTCTCAGGCTTATGCCTCAAGCAGAAAATCGAAATCCGACTTGCTCAAGGCATAGGCCTCTCCTTTTTGCACGTCTCCACCCATCACAGCTTCATAAAGCGCACTTTTTTTCTTTTTTAAGTCCATCATTTTTTCCTCAATGGTATGGCGCATCAAAATACGTGTAATCGATACATTCCGCTGTTGACCAATCCGGTGCACTCGATCCGAGGCCTGGTTTTCAACGGCGGGATTCCACCAGGGATCGAGATGAAAAACATAAGAGGCTTTGGTGAGATTCAAGCCTTGCCCGCCCGCCTTCAGGCTCAACAGAAAAACAGAAGGCGAGGTATTTTCCTGAAAGGCTTTGACCAAGGCTTTTCGCTTTCGGGTGGGCGTTGAGCCGTCAAGTCGGGAATAGGGCAGCTTTACGGCCGTGAGCGCCTCTTCCAAAAGATCCAGCGCCCGCGTGAATTGCGAAAAAACCAGGGCGCTGTGTCTTTCTTCCTGCAAGGCCTGGAGCTGTTCCACGAGAAAGGCAATTTTGGGCGAATGACCGCTTTTGGCTTTAAAATCCAAGCCGATCAAACGAGGGGAGACACACAATTGCCGCAGCTTCATGATGGCGGTCAGGGCAATGATTTTAGCCTGTCCTGAAGTTTTATCGCGATAAGCATGATTGATCCGGGACGAAATGAGGGCCACCGTCTGTTGATACAAGGTTTTTTGTTCGGCCGTCAGGCTCAAGTAGAGATCGCTTTCAATCTTGGGCGGCAGATCCGCGAGCACGTTTTCTTTTATGCGCCGGAGTACAAAAGGACGTGTCCGCCGAACCAAAACCTCCAGCATCGGCGCGTTTTCCAACTTGAGCTGTGATTTGAATCGGTCGTATTCGCCAAGCAAACCGGGCAGGCAAAGATCAATGAGCGAATAATACTCGCCCAAATGATTTTCAACCGGCGTGCCGGTCATTACCAGATTGAAGGTGCTTTTTAATTGACGCACGGCGCCCGTGGTTTCTGCATAGATGTTTTTGACGGTCTGGGCTTCATCAAAAATAATGACATGAAAGGGAATATCTTTTAACTTGCCGATGTCGCGACGGACAATGGCATAAGTCGTCAAAACAATATCGTAGGCTTTAAACTGAAGCCTACGGTCTTTGCCAAAATAGGGATACGGTTTTAAGTCGGGATAAAAACGCGACAGCTCTTTTTCCCAGTTAAACAAGAGCGTCGGCGGTACAACAATGAGGTGCGGTGCTGCTTTGGATTCGGGCTGCGCCGGAATGCATTTTTCTTTTAAGGCGGCCAAAAGCGCAATGGCTTGCAATGTTTTGCCCAGGCCCATGTCATCGGCCAAAATCGCTCCGAAGCGATGCCGGTAGAGAAAGGCCAGCCAGTCCAACCCTTCTTTTTGATAGGGCCTTAGTATCGCATTGAGATGTTGCGGCAAGGCAATGGGCTCAATTTTTTCCAGTTGCGTAAGGTGTTTGATCAGTTCTTCATCTGCTTCTGATAATCGAATGTGTACGCCCTCTTTTCTGAGCATGACCCAATCCAGCAACTGCAGCCTGGGCACTTGTACGATTTCCCGCTTTTCACGCGGCAGGTTTTTGGAGGCAGGGTAAAGCAGTGCAAGGGCATCGATAATTTTTTTCGCGTTGGCGTCCACGATTTGAACGGCATCTTCGGCCTCAACAATCCCCCGCCGCTGCAAAAGTTTTTGCCAGACCGCCTCGGAAACCTTCACCCCATCGGAACGAATCTCAGGCCGAAGCTCAAACCAATCGATGCCGGAGCGCCTCCGGGCGTCAAAGGCAAAATCCCATTTCACTGTTTGAACCGGTTTTCCCTGATAATAGAGCGTAATGCCAACCGCCTGACATTGTGCATGTAAATAAGAGAGTTGGCTTTCAAGTTGTTTTGTGGGGAGCGGTATCTCGTGATAGCGTGTCATTTCTCTGAAAATTTTAGGACCAAAACACGCAAAGGGAATTTTGTAGAGCCGCATTTCTTTTTCTTTTTCATTCGGCGCCACATACCAATGGCCCGCGCTGAAATGCAGACGCACATCCTTACCCTTCAAATGCTCAAAAGCACGCTTCAGAAAATCCCGCGCCGCCCGTCTCACTGCAGCATCTGCAAAATCGCCATTTGAAAGCGCCTTTCTAATAATTTTCAGGGCCTCCGTCGGCTTTTTTATCTCAAAAAGGCGGAAAAAAGTCTGATAGAGCACCGTCAAACGTTTGATGGCCTTCAAAGCATTGGGAAGGCCTTGTGTGTGAAGATCCGTAAAAAAACCAAAAGCATGCGCCGTCGTTACTCCTGCGGAATCGCCGACCCGGCATTCCGCACGCAGACAGGTCTGTTCACCATGCCTTGAATCAATGGTCAGACGATGTTCATGTTTTGCCCTTTGCACGGAAACCGGGTTTCCCGCGACCTTCAGGATCAAGTGATTCAAGGCATGGTTCAGGGTTTTTTGTGTAATGTTCAACTGTATGGATTGAAAGGTCTTCAAGGGAATTTTAAATTGCGCATTGGGCACGATCCATTCCCGCCCCGAAAGCCGCCGGGCCTCTATTTCATCCAAACGCTCAAAGGGCGTAAGCGCGGACACCCGGAAAAGACGATCGAGGTGATCAAAAAGCCCCCAACCGGCACGATCCTGTACACGCCCCAGTGTGTGTGTTTCGGGATTGACAACAAAGTCCCAAAAACGCTCGACCATCTCACAGCGTTTCCCCTCAAAAAAAACACATGCCCGCACCTCGACGTAAGGGCCGGAAATATTCAACTCGGTTTTGCTTTGATAAATCAGCGCAGGATCCCAATTTAGCCGGACCGGGCCGGAACGGCCTTCAAATACCAGCAAATAGGTGTTTTCAAAACGCTTGAGATGTTTAAAGAATCTATCGCGCAACGATTGGTCGCTGTGATAACGATACGTAAAAATAGATAACCCTTCCGGCAAAGCCGTCAGCGCATCCACCACCCGCCCCCCTTTTCGCAGAAAAACAGCGGGGTATTCGCCCTTTGATTCGATGACCACTTCGACGGCGGCTTCTTTTTCCTGTGAAAGCGCGCGTGAGGACACGGCGTTCTGGGAATCGGATGTGCGGGATGCCGCTATTTTGTGATTTAGAACAGCTTGGTTTCGAAACAACACGGCTTTAAGAGATTGAAGCCGGTTTTCATCCTGATTCGGCCGATGAAACCATTTGGGCGTAATCAGGTTCAGCAGGGTCAATAAAACACAAATGACATGACGGCACTGCTTCTCTGCCCGCCAGGACGGGCAGTTACAGGCAAAATGTAGGTTTTTTCCTCGGACAGAAAGTGTGACGGCAGGGCCGGCCAAGCGGGCTTTGAGCAGGTTTTGATTGTTTTGCCAAAGCAGGGATTGAAGCCGTTCCGCTTTGTAATCCTCGAAACCTGAGAGAAAAACAGATTTCGAGGTCATTTGATAAAGTCTGCCGGGCTGGAGTGTTTTTAGGAGGACAAGCACATCCGGATCAACGGCGTTCTCTACGACTTTCTCCATAAACCGGTTGACATCCGAAACAATGATTAATTCTGCTGAATGTATTTAAAGAACTCGGATTGCGGGGTGAGGACAAGCGTTGTGTCTTGATTGAGGACTTTTCTGTAGGCTTCCATTGAGCGCATAAATTCAAAAAATTGGGGGTCTTGACCATAGGCCTCGGCGTAGATGCGAAAGGCCTCGGCATCCCCTTGTCCCATGAGCTGCTGCTGTTGTTTGTACGCTTCCGAGAGGAGAATCTCTTTTTCCTTTTCCGCCTTAGAACGCACTTTTTGCGCCTCTTCGGCCCCCTCAGAACGATAACGTTTGGCTTCCCGGCCCCGTTCGGCCTTCATCCGGTTAAAGACGGCTTTTTCGTTTTCTTCCGGCAAATCGGCCCGTTTAATGCGAACATCCTTGATTTCGATCCCGTATTCCGAGGCCTTTTCATTGGCAATGCGTGTCACGGTTGCCATGATTGCGGAGCGGTTTTTGGAAATAATTTCAGAAAGATCCTGCAAGCCCAGATCCACACGCAATTCCGAATAAATAATATCATCCAGCCGCGCCCGCGCCGCTTGCTCCGTGCGGAAGGCCTCGTAAAACCTCAAGGGATCTACAATGCGCCACTTTGCAAAATTGTCAATCACCAAGGTTTTTTTATCCTTTGTCACCACATCCTGCGGATCGGAATCATAATCCAACAGACGTTTATCAAACTGAATCACTTCCTGAATAAAAGGAATTTTAAATTTCAGACCGGGCTCCGTAATAGTGCGAACCGGCTTACCCAACTGGACGACAATGGCCGTATGGATCAAATCAACAACAAAAAACGGAGAGCCCCCCATCAGGATTAAGAGCAGCAGACCGACACCCAGGCCGATAATCAGGTTTTGTTTTTTCATCGTGCCCCCTGCTTTGTCGTTTTTCCGAGCATACCGCGATCCAGCGGCAAGTAGGGCAACACATTTCCGGCCACGCTTTCGTCAATGATCACTTTGTCTATATCACCCATGACCTCTTCCATCGTCTCGATATAGATGCGCTTGCGGATAATTTCTTCCGATTCTTTGTATTCTTTCAAAGTTTTCAAAAAGCGGTCGGCTTCCCCTTCCGCCCGCCGCACACGCGCCTCGGCATAGGCCTGGGCTTCGTTGATCAGTTGCGCCGCTTCACCCTTGGCCTTGGGGATAATGTCGTTCCGGTAACCGTGGGACTCATTAATGAGTTTTTCTTTATCCTCTTTGGCGCTGGCCACATCTTTAAAGGCGGCCGCAACAGCATCGGGCGGATTCACATCCTGTAATTGAATCGCCGCAATCTGAACACCGGCTTCATATTCATCCAGAATGCTTTGCAGCGCCTCCTGCGCGTCCAGCTGAATTTGCGCTTTTCCAACCGTCAATGCTTCATCAATATTTGTTTGGCCAATCACCTGTCGAATTGAGGCTTCTGCGCCTTTTTTGATGGTTTCTCCAATCTCAGCCACGCGAAAAAGAAATTCCTCCGCATCCTTAATGCGGAATTGAACGATCATTTCAACCGCAACAATATTTTCATCGCCCGTTACCATCAAGGCTTCTGCGGGCACACGTTGCGCGCCGCCGCCCCGCGTGCTGCGAAAACCGATTTCTATCCGGTGCAGCTTCTTGATTTTCGGCAAAAGGACTTCTTCGATCATAGGAATTTTCAGATGCGGGCCGGGTGCGGCTGTCCGAACTATGCGCCCGAAACGCAGCACAATGCCTTGTTCATCCGGCGCAACAATGTAAAAGCCCTTCCAAAACAAGAAGGCGCCGACAAGCAATACCGCAATGACCTTCCAGCCTTTAAACAGCGGCCCCGGAGGACGCTGTTTTAGAAATTTCTGAAATTCCTGCAGGATCTTGGCAAAAGGATCTTCAAAATCACGACCAGGGCCTCTGGGCTCCCAAGACATATATTATCCTTAATCGGGTTTAATATAAAAGATCGGGCGGACATACATTAGCATCTCACATGACACAGGTCAATACCCGCCGCATCACATTAAAAAGCCTCTAAAACAGGCAAGATCGTTTGACATTATTTTACAAAGCAAGCTACAATCGCCCCTTTGAATCATCAGGGGAGCTTATTCATGAGCGGTTTCCGGCGTGCATGTTTTCTATTTATTATCGTGACAGGATGGACGATGACGGGCTGCGCCCGCTTTGGCGGCGACATCCGAAACGGGATAACACAAGAGGCGGTCGAAGAAAAACTGGGGAAACCCGACGGCTTTCACCGGCGCTGGATGGCCAACCGGGAACTACGTGAAGTCTGGGTTTACCATGACAGAGGCCCGAGCATTAAAAATCACCTCTACCCCGATACGCAGGTCATTGTATTCAGCGACGGAAAAGTCGTTGCGATAAATCCGAGAGATCCGTACGCGCCGCTCAAAACAGTCAAACCCTAAGGGAAACAAACACCCATCTTTATAACTCGTGTTGGAAAAATTTACCGGCGGCGTACCCAAGTGGCTAAGGGAGCAGTCTGCAAAACTGTCATTCAGCGGTTCAAATCCGCTCGCCGCCTCCAATTTTTCTGCCTGCTTTGGAACACTTTGAAATAATCGCCCTTGGGCCGCTTTGATGAAGGGAAAGGCTACGAAGGCTTAGGCGGCACTTCCAAAAACAGCCTGTTCAAGACCATCCCAGAATTTTTTACGGTAGGCGAGGGAGCGCATGGCCCCCTCACGCAAGCGGCTTTGCCCCGCTTCTGTTTCGACGTGCCGGACAATCAACTTGTTGAAAACAACAGCATGCTCCTTGTCTTCGATAATGTGCATGGAAAAATATTCCACATCTTCGTCTGTTAAGGCGCTGTTGTTTTGAAGTCCGGGAATGATGTATTCAAACATGGTGGGAATTGCAAATTCGTGGGCAGGCCCGACGGCACCTAAACCGATCAAAAAATCCGCATCCCGCGTCAACTGAAGGTGGGCTTCGATATATTGCACAACCTCCGGCAGGGACTTCACACGTCCCCAGGCATCATCGGATAAGCCCAAAGCTTTCAGGCAATTTCGGTAAAGCGCGGGGTGGCTTCTGAAAATGGTGTGCTGGCCGAACTCGTCATCAAAGACCCGGCGGAAAAGGTCGGCGGCATCTTTGTCCGGAATTTTCGGCAAAAGATTCGTCATGTAGTTGACAAAAATTTTGACGAGTTGATAGTGCTGGAGTGCGAAGGTCCGAAGCTGTGCGATGGTCAATTTCTCAGTACAAAACCGCTTGAGAAAGGGGTGATGCACGGCTTCATGGTTCAGAATTTCGTGCTCAAGCGCCGCAACAAAATCCCGCGCCGTCCGTGGAGATTTTTCGTTAATAACCCATCCCCATAAATTTTTCCTTGGATTCTTCCATCATGGCTTCCGTGATTTCCGTTTCGCCCCGTTCCTTGGCGATGCGCTCGATCTCTTTTTTGGCCATTGGACGAACAAAGGAGGGAATGTTTTCAAGACGCGCCTCGGCAGCCTTTGACCAACGGATGTCGCCCGGATCATTTTTGGAGGCATCCATCACTTCGGGTGTAATCACGGAAATGTTGTTTTTCTGCGCATAACTTTCGATGCCCATTTTAATCATGGGCCGCATAAAAGAAGGCACACTTTCTAAACGACTTTCAGCCGCCTCGGACCAGGAAAGTGCAACCGGCTCGGATTTGCTTTCACCGTTTGCCGTCATGCCGCCCATTTGAGCGACCATGCTTGAAAAGGGACAGCCGCCGCCCTCGCCGCTTGCGGTTTTCTCGGTTTCAGCCTGCAACATGGCCTGCTGCGCCTTCGCCATCGGAGCTGCAGGTTCGGTCACTTCGGGCGTTTCTTTCAAGCTTTCGCGCGTCAGCTCCATCGGAGCGGCGGGAGCTTCTCTTCCTCCCAGCTTCACCCCCAAAGCCTGAACCATGGCCGTTTCACCCGGATTCGTGACCATGGCCACCTTCGACGCACAAGTCGGGCAGGTAAAGGTCACACCGAGCGATTGCTCGCCAGGGGTCTGGACATTTTCAAAATTCATAAAACTTTCGCACTTCATACAGACAAATTTCATAGGATCCTCCGTGTTACTTGCTTGGATTTAGAGATGCTCTAATTTGTTTTTTGATTCCAAAAATTCATGTAAATGCAAGGCAATTGCGTCAAAATTTTTTGTAACCGGGTGCTCATCCGGCAAGGGCTCGCCCCGGTCACAGGCATTCGCCAATTGCCGGTCAAAAGGGATTTTACCCAGGAGCTGCACATCCATTTCCGCACACAGATCCGTGCAACCGCCTTCGTAAAGCGGAACCGCCGTACCGCATTCGGGGCAAATGGCGCCGCTCATGTTTTCAATGAGCCCCAAGATCGGCAGACCCGCGCCCCGGGCGTAGTGAATGGATTTTTTAACAACGGCTTTGGTCACTTCAGAAGGTGTGGCGACCACGACGGCGCCATCGAGTTCGGGAATGAAGCCTGCGATGACCGGGGGTTTGTCGGCTGCGGCACCGGGCGGCAAATCTGTAAAGAGATAGTCGATTTCCCCCCAGAGGACGTCCGCTAAAAACTCCCGAATAACATTCATTTCCATGAGGCCGAGCCAGACGGGTGAAAGCTCCATCGGCCCTTTCCATTGTACGGGTGTGTCTTCTTGTTTGAGAAAAAATTCCATTGAGGCAATCTTCATACCGTAAGGCCCCGTCGGCGGAACAGCCCCGTCCCCCGTAATTTCAAATTTCCCCCGAACCCCCAACATTTTAGGAATGCAGGGGCCGTTAAGATCAACATCCAGCACCCCGACTTTGTGTCCCGCACGTGCAAAGGCCAGCGCAAGGTTGGCCGTCGTCATGCTTTTGCCCACACCGCCTTTCCCACTCATCACGACAATTTTCCGTTTGATGCGACCCATGCGAATTTTGACGTCAATCAACTGGTCAACGATTTGCTTTTGAACCTGGGCGTCGTCACGGTATTCAATATTTTTAAGTATGGTTTTGAGATTTTTTTCCGATGACATGAATCAACTCCGTAAAAGGGGATTTATACTAGCTTAAGGATGCTTGGAATGTCAATGAAGCGGAACCCTTTGTGTTCGTCAATATTCCTTGTTTACAAGACAGAATGGAGCCCTTTAATATATAAGTCGGTAGCGCAATGCGTAAAAACGACCAAACTTAATCAGAGCTTTCTCCAATTAAAAGACACATGTCAAAAAACAAGCACGGCAATCGCTTAATCCGAGAAACCAGCCCCTATCTTTTGCAGCACGCCCACAACCCGGTCGACTGGTATCCTTGGGGCGATGACGCTCTTGCGGCCGCAAGAGCCACAGGCAAACCCATTCTGCTTTCCATCGGTTATTCCGCTTGCCATTGGTGTCATGTGATGGCCCATGAATCCTTTGAGGATGAGGCGATTGCAAAAATCATGAACACGCACTTTATTAATATAAAGGTGGATCGGGAAGAGCGTCCGGACCTGGATCAGATTTACCAGCAGGCCGTGCAATGTTTCATCAAGCAGGGCGGCGGCTGGCCTTTGACGATGTTTCTGACCCCCGAAAAAATCCCCTTTCATGGCGGGACGTATTTTCCGCCCGAAGATCGCTACCGACTGCCCGCTTTCCCAAAAGTGCTGCTCGCCGTGGCCGAAGCCTATCGGGAACGACCGCAGGACATTACACGCACGGCGAAAAACGTACTGAATACCCTTCAACGCATAAAAAGAGATCCCTCAAAAAAGACAATTAATGCGAATCTCTTGCGCTCCGCAGTGGAAAAACTCGGAAAGATTTTTGATGTTGCAAACGGCGGTTTCGGCGGCGCGCCTAAATTTCCGAGCACACCGGCTTTAACGCTCTTTCTGCACCATTACCAGGAAAGCGGCGAAAAACGCTATCTGGAAATGCTGACACACTCGCTCAAAAAGATGGCACGGGGCGGGCTTTACGATCAATTCGGGGGCGGTTTTCATCGCTACAGCACAGATGCGGCCTGGCAAGTTCCTCATTTCGAAAAGATGCTATATGATAACGCACAACTTGCGCGACTTTATTTTTCGAGCTATCAAGCCACACAAGATCCTTTTTTCAGGCGCATCGGCATTGAAACCCTGGAATATGTGCTGCGGGAAATGACGGATGTCCAAGGCGGGTTTTACGCGGCACAAGATGCGGACAGCGAAGGCGGAGAAGGCAGCTTTTACACTTGGTCGCCTGAAGAAATCAGGGCCGTGCTTGATGCGGATACGGCAAAAATCGTGTGTCGGCACTATGAAATTAGGGAAACCGGCAACTTCGAGGGCAAAACGATTCCCCATCGTGAGCATAGCTTAAACCGCTTGGCGGATGAAACAGGTGCGAGCATAGCCGCTGTGGCGGAAGTGCTGCGAGTCGCCAAAACAAAACTCTATGCCCAACGGGAAAAACGCCCCAAACCCTTGCGGGATGAAAAAATCATGACAGGCTGGAATAGCCTCATGATCGGGGCCTTTGTTTCGGGATATCAGGTCACACGAGACAAACGCTATCTTGCGGCGGCGGAACAAGCCGCCGACTTTATTTTTAAACATCTTTATAAAGAGGGAACGCTTCTGCATGTTTATAAAGACGGCGTGGCAAAATTCAGGGCTTACTTGGACGATGCGGCCTTTTTTGCCGATGCGCTGCTCGATCTTTATGAGGCGGGGGCCGGGGGGAAATACCTGAGCCCGGCGCGTTTATTCGCCGATACATTGATTGCCGGGTTTTGGGATGAACAACAAGGCGGATTCTTTTTTACATCCCATGAACACGAGGTTTTAATTGATCGCATGCGGCCCTGCTTCGATCACTCCATCCCTTCAGGCAATGCCATTGCGGCGCAAGTGCTTCAACGCCTCTTTTACTTGACGGGCAAGCAACACTATTTTGACAAAGCGGAGCAATGCCTGCTGACCTTTGCGCAGGAAATGGATGCAAACCCCTTCGCGCTCGGCCACATGATCGCCGCCGCTGATTTTTACCTCAGGCGGCCCAAGGAAATTCATATCATCGGAGATCCCGATACACCCGAAACCGAGGCATTGCTGCGCAAGATTCACCAAGCCTTCCTTCCAAATAAATTAATCTCTTTTAACGATACGCCCGCGCAGCGGCATTGGATGGACAAAACAAATACGCGGGATGGCACAACAGCGGTTTACATTTGTCAAAATTTTACCTGTTCCCAAGCCCTCACCGACTGGGAAGAGATTCAATTGACCTTGTTCGGATCTTCGGCACGCTCATGAACCCGGACGTACTCGATCGCCCAGATGTTTTTACCGTCAGCGATGAAGCCGTCGAAGCGGCTTTTCCCTGGCAGGTGATCATTTTTAATGACGATGTGCATACTTTTGACGAAGTGATCTTCCAAATCCAAAAAGCGACCGGCGCCTCGCTGCAAGCCGCTTTTGAAATCACCGTGGAAATTCACACAAAAGGCAAGGCCGTCTGCTTCGAAGGAGAGGTGAGTGCCTGTGAGCGGGTGGCAAACATACTGCGCGAGATTTCACTCAGCGTCGAAGTGGTACCAGGAAGGTAAAGCGAGAGCATATGTTGAGGAAGAAACCTAATAATCCCGTTGCACAACATAGTCGGCAATGGTCATGAGGGAGCGGCGTTGCGGGGAATCCGGGAAAACAGCTAAGGCCGCTTTTGCATCTTCCGTATAGCCCTGTGCCTTTTTTACCGCATAATCAATCGATCCGTGCGACTGCATTAAGGCAATGACTTTTTTAAGATCATCCTGCTCAAAACGTTCAGCATCCATGACCGCATTCAGCCAACGCCGGTCTTCTTTTTTACAATGATGCAGCAAGTGAAGCAAAGGCAGCGTAATCTTCCCCTCTTTGAGATCCTCCCCAAGCGACTTTCCGAGTCGGTCCCCGTCCGCCACATAGTCCAAGGTATCATCCGCCACTTGAAAAGCGATCCCGATATTTTTCCCAAAACGGCTCAGCGCATCCTTCTTCGCTTCGGGTGCTTTGGCAATAATGGCCCCCAGCCGACAACTGGCGGAGATGAGCATGGCCGTTTTGTACTCAATGATCTCCAGATACGTCGCTTCGGTCAGATTCAGGTCGCCGTTATGCGACAACTGCAAGGTCTCGCCTTCGGCCATGCGCAGGCAGGTGGTTGCCAGCAGGTCATTGATTTCAAAGTTATCCATCTGAACCGCATGAGAAAGGGCCAGCGTATAAAGGTAATCTCCGACTAAAATACTGGCCTGATTGCCCCATAGAATACGGGCGGGCGCAATGCCCCGACGAATTTCGGCATTGTCAATAACATCGTCGTGCAACAGAGTCGCGGTATGGATGAACTCCACAACGCCACCGGCCAGGTAAATACGCTCTTTGTCGAGATAGTTGCAAAGATGGGCGCTGATGATGAGCAGGAGCGGACGAATCCGCTTTCCACCACTGTTCAAAATATGATGGGTTACCTTGTTGACCAGCGCAACTTTGGAATGCAGTCCTTTCTGAATTTGGATTTCCGCTTCAGACAAGAACTCCTTGTGATCAGACCAAACCTGATCCATGTTTTCCACGTCTGACCCCCCAAAAAGTAGGGAGATAGTAGGCCATGCCACTCACGATGTCAAGCTTAAGCGCCCTAGATTGGCTTTGGATGGGCGGGAACAATTTTTCCCGAAGTAGGCGCCCCTGAAGTCTTTCGCCTCAATAGGCGATCGATCAATTTAATGCTTTTTAGCAAACCTTCGTATTTATTTTTCGGCGGTTTCAAATTCCGCAATCGCGGAATTTGAAACAAGAAAAGGGCTTGACAAATATCCATGCATCAGTATTAATATTCCTTGTTTTTAAGTAAGGTTATCCATCTAAAAAACTCCTGACCTTTTCTGCGCGTGATGATCGCGGCTTAGAACAGGCGGGCCATGCCGTATTTTTTCGAAACAGGAGGAAATAATGATGAAGAACGTGCTATTTTTTTTCTTGTCGTTGATGCTTTTCTCTGTCTTAATCCTCGGAAATCCGCGCCGGCTTGAAGCAACGCCTTTAACCATGACGTTTGATACCCTCTCTTACAGTTGCAGTAACCCGCCTGCAAGTTACTCGGAAAATGGGATGACCGTAAGCGCCGAGCGCAACGTAGATATCTGTGAAAACTATGTCGGTGAATCTCAAAACTTGAGAAACCACCGAATCAGCGGCAATACGCCCTCGAACCCCTACACTTTTGAGTATTTGGGCGGCGCTGCTTTTGATTTGATCAGTTTTGATATTTTAACGCGCTTTCGCGCGACAGACAAAATTGCCTGGAATCCGGGCAAGTCGATCTTCACTTCTTCGAACGGCGGAGCACTGACGATCGATACCGTCGGATTATTCAGCTTTTCCGGTCCGGAGTGGACCGCCATCACTTGGCTGCGCTGGGACCAGGAAATCAACAGGGCATATTCCATCCGCAGAACCAATACCATCATGGATAATCTTGTTTTTGCAGCCGCCGGAAGTGTTGCCCCTGTCCCGGAACCGGGAACTTTTGCCCTTTTGGCTTCGGGTTTGCTGGCTCTGATGGCATGGCGGTATTTAAAACAAGATGATGTCGCCGGGAAAGACGCACATAGAGCGTAAATCCGCCATCCGTTGAACGCGGTTGCGTCCTTATTCCTTTTATCCCCTTCGCCAAACGGATGGATGCAAATCCGCACGAAATGCTTTCTTAAGAAACAAAATAAAAAGGACCGAGCAGAGAATCAGCATTTCAGCGGCATCACCCGGGCCGGCCGGAGGACTCCCGCCGGATCTTGGAAGCACCAGTCCGCATCCGCCGCCCCCTCCCGTTGTTGGCTCATCTCGCAGCACCTGGGACGAGGGAAGTATTTTGTACACAACCTCCGATAAGCCGCTTTCATTGGAAGCGCTATCAAACGCCGTTAAGGCAAAACGGTGGGTTCCATCACCGAGTCCCGTTTTTGTGTAGCCCGTTTGCTGCCCGGAGATCACGATTTTTTCAGTATATTGTGTTTTTGTGAGCGGGAGATTGTTTGAATCGTCTTTATAGTACAGCACATAACCCGCAAGATCCGGCTCCGCATTGGGAAACCACGAAAGCACGGCTTGTCCGCCCAACACGGGGGAGACGGAAAGGACGACGAGCAAGGCAAAAGATGAAAAACCCAGAAAAACTTTGCGAAAAACGGCACTCAAGGTGAAGAATCTCAATTAAAAGGGGACGGCGTTGTCCGTGTCATCTCAAAAACGCGGGGATGGAGCCCTCTTGGCTCACATCCGGATATACGCTTACTATCACTTCAACAGGGAGATCAAAATCCAAATTCGGGATGACAATACTGAAGCTGACCCCAAACGATCCTTCTGTAAAGTTTCATTCGAACCTTGCGGCAAAGATTCGTTCCTCCACCGCAAAAAGTTCAAACGCCGACCTAATAACATAAAGCACCTTCATAGACCAAGGGCAAAACGCCCTTTTTAAACAGCAAACTACTAAAAGATAAATTATATTGAATTATTACCTAAAACGGCATTATTCTGTAAATTCGTAAGACCAACAAGTCTTTGGCCTCACTTCAGGCAAATCCATCGCAGCTTGGTATAATAAAACAATGAGACGCATTCCTCTTTTGATCCTGGGGTTTCTTCTTTCGGATCCTGCACTGGCCGAACCTCCATCTTATAACATCATTGCAGATTATCAAGAAGAAACCCATCAGATCGAAGGCCATGAAACCATTACCTTTGTCAATACCGGAACAAAGCCGGTCTCTGAATTGTATCTCTTTTTGTATCCGAATCTCTATCGCGGGAAACACCCGGATCTGGATATTTCTTTCTACCGCAAGGCCTATCCCGTCGCGTTCAATCCCGGAGGGATAGACATTCTCTCCATTCAAGACACCGAAAAACGGACACTCCCGTTTTTCCCCGTTGTTTACCAAAGAAGCATCATCATCAAAGTCATCCCGGAAGCAGCTATTTTACCGCTGGAAAAATTCAAATTCTCCGTCCGGTTTAAAACCAAAATTCCGGAAAAATGGGGGCCCTTTGCATATTATGAAGATCTCGTTGCCCTGCAAGGCGGCTGGCATCCTTACTTAGCCAATTTCGATCGGGGAGAATGGAAGTTTCAAGACACACCGCAAAAGAGTCATTACCGTATTCAAATGACGCTCAAAAAAGACCTGCATCTGATTGGATCAAGACCGCCATCCCTGGAGCGCATTGAAGGCGACCGACAAACCTTGAGGATGGAAGCGGAAAACCTCGCCCTTTTTTCTCTTTCGATCGGCCGTAACTTGAGTGTCTATGAAACAAAAGTCGGACCGATTGAAATTACGTATCATGCCTTGTCAAAAGATGCGCGTTACGCCAGACAAGTGATTGATTTAACAGAAGTGGCCCTGCAATTTTATATCAAACGTTTTGGCGCGCCGCCGCCGACCGCACTGCAATTAACCGGCGCGGGACTATACCAGGATCTCAGTACCCCGGGTACAAACATGCTTTATATTAATAATCGCCTCTTCAAAGTCTTTCCGACGCTCAAGCGTTTCCATGAAGCCAGCTTGGCCTATGGACTCTATCGTTTGCTTTGGCGTGAAAAACGCCCTGATGAAGCCTGGTGGGTCATCGAATGCCTGGCCAAACAAGATGCGGAAGCCTTTATGCAGGATCGTCACGGAAAAACCTTTAACCTGGAAGAATGGTTAAGACCCATCGCTTTCATTCCCTTAATCGATCAAATCCTCTACTCTCCCACGCTTCCGCTCCGGCAGGTTTATTTTCGTGAATCGGTCCCTCCCATCGTCAGCGAAGATGTCCGTTTTTTTAATAATCCTCCCTCCGAAAGTCCCAATATCTTTTCAAAACTCAGAAGCCTTTTGGGCAATGAAATGATGGATCGTGCGCTTTCCGCCTATTTGGCTCAAGAAGACAAGTCGGCAAAACCCTTCAGGGAAGTGCTTTCCGAAACGACCGCTCAGGACTGGGATTGGCTGATCGATCAATGGCTCCGCACGCGACTCAAATTGGATTTTGAAATTGTCGAAGTTGAAACCAAAGACGTCAACGGGATGTATGAAACCGCCATCCGGGTCAAAAAAAACGGCGAAGGCATCGAACCGCTGCAAGTCAGCGTTCACGGAGATGACGGCTCAAAAACTCCCTTGGTCTGGGACGGCATCGGCGAAACCCATCGTTTTACTTTGAAAACACGGACCCCGGTCAAAAGCGTGGAGCTCGATCCCCACAAACTTTCAAATGATCCCAATCGCCTGAATAACCGTTCTCCACACAAGTGGAAGGTGTTACTGGATCAATTTAATTTCAATTATGATTTCCAAACCCGCTTTTTAAGTTATGGCGCAGGTTTGCTGTTCCAACGCTTATACGATACTAAAAACTGGATCCGGATTTCATTTTCACAGAGCGATTCCAGTAATTTTGCGCATCTGGGTTATTCCCGCACCCTGAGAAAAAAGCATATCCTTAGCACGGGCCTCACCCATGAAAAAATTGAGGCCAACCCGAAACAAGACCGTCTTGGAGAAGAAGCGGGCTTTATCTCTCTAGGTTACAAATACGTCTTTTCGGACACCCCCCTTTTGACTGAATCGGTTCAACGCCTCACCACCACCTTTCCCTCTTTATCCGTGGGATTGACCTACAACCAGCAAGTGACTTCAAACATCTACGACAACTCACTCCTATTGAAAATCGATTTGAGACGCATCATTGCTTTTTCGAATTATCGCGAAATCGGCGTCCGGATGTTTATCGGTCAGTCTGTCGGCAAACTCTTTGAAAACAGCCGTTTTTATTTGGGGGGCTCCAACGCAATGCGGGGCTATACTCCCCTTGTTTTTGAAGGCGAAAATATGTCTCTTTTTTCATTGGAGTATCGATTCCCGGTTTTTTACGAAACGGACATCAACTTTCTAAGCCTCATCCATACACACACCTGGCAAGGCGTGATTTTCACGGATACCGGCATGGTAGACGACTCTCACAATGTGTTTAAAGTCCATCAATTCAAATCGGATGTCGGTGTGGGGCTTCGTTTTTTTGTGGATCTTTTCGGGGTTTATCCCACCATCCTGCGTGCGGATGTGGCCGTGCCCATTGCCTCTCCGAGAGAGGATGAGCAAAAAGCCCATTATTACCTCAATGTAGGACAATCTTTTTGAGGGGCTACCCCGGCGTATTCAGAGCTTCCTTAAGGCGTGTAGGCCGCGAGATAAAAATCGGTGTTTTCACCACTGTCATTTGTGATAAATCCACCCGCAAGGATCGTTCCGTCGGATAAAACAGACAGCGCGTGAATTTCATCCATCTGCGCACTGAAGGGGGAAATTTCAATACCCGCCACACCAAAACCGGTATCCAAGGTGCCGTCGGTATTGTAACGAACGAGCGTAAAATCGCGGCCGGTCAATGTACCGAATGAAAACCCGCCGACGACAATCTTGCCGTCCGAGGGCTGAATCGCCAGGGCAAAAGCTTGTGCGTTCCTTCGAAGCTCCGTATTGCCCAATGGCGTCATCACGATACCGTTATTTCCAAATGCGGTATCCAAACCGCCATCCGCATTGTAACGAACCAGGGCAAACTGCTCCGGCGCCTCATCCGAAAAAACGCTGCCTGCGACAAGCAGCTTCCCGTCACTTTGGATGATCACCGTCTCCGCAAAATCATGGCCCGAACCGACCGGAGTGGTAACAATCCCGTTCACACCGAATCCGGTATCCAAACTTCCATCGGCATTATAACGGACCAGGGCAAAATCAAGGGTCGTTTCTTCTTCATCCTCCCCATTCCCGGCGACAAGCATTTCCGCACTGCCCGCAAGGATAATCTTATCGTCCAGCACAGTATTGGTATCGTTGTGTTCTATGACCATCGCTTCGGAAAAGCTGCTCCCCGCCCCGATTGGGGTCGTAACGATGCCATCGGAATCAAAAGAGGTGTCCAGGGTGCCGTTTGCATTGTAACGCCCGACAATAAAATTATGGTTCACACCGGTAAAGGCCGTACCAGCCACAACAATTTTCTGGTCGTTTTGCAAAGCCAAGCCGTTAATGACTTCATCGCTGGCCGTGTTGATCCGTGTCACGATACCATTCGCACCGCTGCCAAAAGTCGTATCGAGGCTGCCGTCAGGCAGGTAACGCGCCAAAGCAAAATCATCACTCGCACCCACGTTGCCTTGAAAAGCAGACCCGCCGACGACAATCTTCCCATCCGCTTGCAAAGCGATGGCATTGATCACATCATCGGCCGTATTGGGGCTCCCGGAAATGGATGTGGTCACGCGGCCCGAAATACCAAAGCTTGCATCAAGCACACCGTCCGTTGTATAGCGCGCCAGTGCAAAATCCTTGTTTTTGACATTATCAACCCCAAAGGAAAACCCTGCGGCGATGATTTCACCCGTCGCTTGAATGGCAAGGGCATTAATTTCATCGCTGCTACCGCCGCCGACTGCAGTCTTTACAATGCCGTCAAGATCAAACGGCGGCGCAGTCGCCGGATCTGCGGCGGGGTCGAAATCCAGGCTCCCGTCGCTATTATAGCGCGCCAAGGCAAAATCAGTGCGTGCGCCGTCCGATGCGAAGCCCGCCGCAATCATCTTCCCGGATTCAAGCCGCATAGCCTGAATGCCGTCCGCACCCGTGCTGACCGACGTCGTCACGATACCGTTCGTGCCAAAAGCGGTGGCCACCCCCCCGTCCGATACATTATAGGCCGCAAGGGCAAATTCGCTGTTGTTTACGCCGTTAAACGCAAGCCCTCCCGCAATAATACGGTTATTGGGCGCATCAAACACCAGACTCTGAACGCGCGCCCCGCCGCCACTGCCGATCGTCGTGGTCACAATCCCGTCTCCACTGAAAGAAGGATCTTCAATCCCGGCTGTTGTGTAGCGCAGCAAGGCAAAACTATTGAGCGCAAAACCTCCTGCAACAATCTTGTCGTCCGAATCCTGAATCAACAAAGCATTAATCCGGTCACTGCCGCTGCTCACACTTGTCACAACATAGCCGTTTGCATTGATACCAAAGGTCGTATCCAGCGTCCCATCCGCATTATAGCGCGCCAAAACGGAACTGCCTCCCGAAAGAGAAACACCCCCGCCGGCAAGAATTTTGCCATCGCTTTGAATTTCGAGGGCCGTGATCTCTGCCGAAGCCGCCGTCCCGAATTGATTCTCGATCAGGGTTTTCACAATGCCGTTGCCATCCGGGCCGAAGGAGCTATCCACGCTACCATCGGCGTTAAAGCGCATCAAAGTAAAGGCATCATCCCCCTGTGACACGGAAGGGAACATATTATCGTCCGGAACAAAGGACACGCCACCCACAAGGATCTTATCCCCCTGGAGCTTCAAGGCATTCAATCTATTGTCCAAGATACCCGGGGTTGCAGTCACGATGCCGCTGGATGCGGGGCCAAAGGTCGTATCCGGCGTGCCGTCCGGGTTATAGCGCGCCAAAGCAAAAACCCCGTTTTGGAATTCACCGGTATCGCCGCCTGCCACAATTTTCCCGTCCGCCTGAATAGCCAGGGCATTGATGCCGGCGCCGCCCCCGAAAGACGTGGTCACCACACCGTTCACACCAAAAGACGTATCAATACGGCCATCGGCGTGGTAGCGCGCCAGGGCAAAGTCGGAAAACATACCGTCCAAAGACGCACCGCCGACAACCAGTTTGCCATCGTTCGATTGAACCGCCATCGCCTTGATTGTATCAATCCCGCTAAAGGTCGTGCGTATCGTGCCATTTAAACCGAAGCTTGCATCCAGTGCCGAAGAAACCGTCACGATCGCCGTTGCAGTTTGAGCGGAGTCGGCCCGGCTGGTGGCCACAACGTGATACGTGCCTGGAGAAAGCGGCGCAGAATAGCGCCCTTTATTTGGAAATGTGCCGTCGGCACCTTGCTCTTCATTGCTTGCGGGTATGCTTAAAACGACACCGCCCGCCACCCCCTCCTGAACCGTCCAGTCCACACTCGTATTCGCACTGCCTGAAACCGAGGCGCTGAATATAAGCTCCCCGCCGGGGGGCAAAGTCGCCGCTTCCGGATTGATGCGCATCGAAACCGTTTGCGGGGGTGCGGATGAACCGGGGGCGTCTTTGTCTCCGACGCAAGCGGCAAGGGCCAGACCGAGGAGGAACACAACTGCAAAAGGGA
>Ga0256830_1000224_pt1 | contig 49591 bp, 40 predicted proteins | sample 128326metaG_FD_190537 | JGI IMG/M metagenome (GOLD analysis project Ga0256830, IMG submission 190537) | Hydrothermal vent microbial communities from Lau Basin, Pacific Ocean - 128-326 | ecosystem: Environmental > Aquatic > Marine > Hydrothermal vents | place: Pacific Ocean: Lau Basin | collected... | reverse complement strand
CGACCGATTCATCCATGCCATCTATTTCCACAAAGGAGGGTTGGACATGCTCCCCGTATCAGCCCGTCCCCACCGGAAACCCTGAAGAGCCAGTAATTATTCGTACCCCCTCCGCTGTAGGGCCCGAAGGGAATGACGGGAATACTCGGATAAAAATAGCTCGCCCCCGGAAGCCCCGGCACGTTGAGCCAAGTGCCGGGGGGATTGAGCGTGCCTTCGTAGACGGCCGCCGCCGGGCGGGCGGTACCTCCACCTCCCGTGGGATTATAATATAAGTTCCAATTATCCGGAGATGCAAGCCCTGGAGGTTGGCTATTTACTACGAGATCAGGATTGTCAAACCAGGGGCTGCTTCCCTGAACATCTGTTGGCGAGTTAGGGTAGACGAACTCGGTGTTGAACCAGTTGACCCAGAACGGATGCGGATCGGTGATCAAGTGCGGAGAGAAATCGCATTGGAGATTCCGCATGAAATACCGAAACCCTTGGTTCGTGATGAATTGTTGCCGGGGGCAGCCCAGGCCGCCATGCGTGTAGTTCCCCCAGGCACCCGGTCCGAGCGGGTTCGTTTGGGCCTGCGGCCACCAGGTGTTGTTGATCCCCGGCACGAAGTCCTGGCCGTAGAAGCCGGTGTATTGGGGACGAGGGCGATTCTGAACGTTCGGCGCATCGACGAAATAGATCGGGGTCCGATCGATTTGCGGTCCACTGGGGACATTGCGGCTGAAGATGCGGGTCTTGAAGATGAACCCGGCCATGATAAGTGAATCGATCTCATCGGCCCCGAGGTCGATCGTCGTCCGGTTCTGTGGAGGAGCGGGCCAACCCGAGAGGAAAATGTCGCGCGGATTCCCGAAGCCCTCACCGTCCCAGTCCCATGCGTTCATCGCCGCGAACTGGGTGTCGTAGCCGGTCCCCGGGCCGCTCAGCCCCGGCGGAAAGGTCGTGATCGGAGGATAGTTCGTCGACGCGAAGTAAACCGGCAAAGAATTCAATCCCTGATTGGCGCAGAGATTGAAATTCCCGGCGAGGGGCGGAGTAGGCGCAGGACTCGTAAAGGGGGCCAACCGGAAATCATGCGCGGAATAGCTTTGACCCTGGGAACTGCGTAAGAGGTCGTTGATATAGAGAATCCCTCTTGGATTCGAGGTCCCGGATTGGGTGATCGAGGAGATGTCGATAAAGGTCTGGATCGCCGAGTTGTAACCGGGATTGCTCCGGACCGAGGTCGTGGGCCAACCAGGAGCTGCGACTCCACGGTTGGCGAAACCATAGGGATTCTGGGTCGTGATCGGGCCGTCCCAGGCGTTGTAGCAGAGGAGCGTTCCGGTCGGGCCCGCCTTGGCCAAAAGGTCTTCCGAATGCAGTCCCTCGAAGCAACTCAACCCTCCGTTCATCCCAGGGCCGTTTGCATCGATGATGCAGTTGAAGATCCGAGGATAGGCGATCCCGATATTCAGGAACGAATTCGTCTGCGGGAGGTTCTGGCCGCTCCAGATCCCGATCTTGTTCCACGCGATGGTGTCGTTTACGAGGATCGGTAACAGGTAGTTCCCTGTACCGTTGGCGGCGCCCAGGGCAACCCCCACGTCGTTGTTCGTGATGAAGCAGTTCGAAATGACGAGACGCACCGGCTCCTCGGTCGTTTCCAAGTAAATCCCAGCCCCGTACGGCGCCTTCTTCTGATCCGATCCCACTGCGTTACGAATCGTGATGCTGTCGATCATGCAGCGCTCGAACGAAGGAGTCGCTGAATAAGGATCGGCTTTGATGTAGAAGATGTAGTTCGTCAGTCCTTCGTCGCCGCGTCCATCGAAAATCGTGTCCAGGGCCGAAGTCCCCTGGATGCTCACCCTGTTGGGAAGCTCGATCGGGAAGGTCTCTCCGTTCCAGGGAAGGCCGGAGGCGGAATCGATGTCCACACCCGTCTTCGTCTTCGGGCCGTACAAGCCCGGCAGACAATGGATCACGATCTTGTCCATCGTCTTGCTGGTTTGAGTGTTCGTCCAGGGGAGGATCGGGGTGGTCGGCGATAGCCGGAAGGAGTTGATCCATTGGACGGCCATGGTCACTGTCTTAAAGGCATAGGGGGCGTGCTGGAGCCAGCCGTTGATCGGGGTATTCGACGTCCGGTGAGCCATCAAGGGAAGGCGGGAACCACTTGGCTGCGGGTTGTAGAGAGCGGCCAGCGAGTCATCCCCGTAGATGGGGTCGACATAGAGGTGGACGACGAAACTCGAGCGGGTTTGGCTCTTGAGCGAAGGAAGGGCCAAGCCCAACCCTGCAAGCAAGGGAGCGATTATTCGGAATAGTTTTTGAAGGGGGGGGGAACATAAGGTCTCCTCTTGGTTGGAGTGGGTGTCCGTTGTCAAGGCCCAGCCCCCAAAACCGGGTGTCTTCGTATCACAGCCGAAGGGGTGATGGTGGGTCAGGCCAGAGCCGACTGGTTCAGAGTAATTGGCTTGGCTCCGGTCGCAAGGGGGGGTGGAGGGGAATTCGACCGCTATCCGGCCGGATCGTAGTTGTCATTTAGTTTCGGTCGAGGCGGTGAAGCGGACTCGAGGCGGCGGATCCCGGGTGGAAGGGGGGGTAGGATCGGCGGGCATGGAGGCTTGGACGGAGGAGGAGAGGAGGCTGCTCTCGCGGTTCTTCAGCAGGGTCGAGCCGAGGGAGCACGCGGATGTGTACGCGGTGCGGAGGCTGCCGCAGGAGATCCGGGCGACCTTGAACGGCCTGTACTCGCGGTCGCACCTCTCGATGCGGGACACGTTCTTGAAGAGGCTCCGGCAGGGGCTGGAGGCCCAGGGGAAGAAGCTCGAGGACCTTCCCTTTCCGGAGAGCACGAGCGAGGAGGTGCTCGAGGGGGTGCTCGTCGACAAGGCGGGGGAGTTCTTGCGGACCTACGCGATCGACCACGGGCACAACTCGCTGCGCGAGGGCGCGGTCGTCCAGCTCGCGATCGAGAACGTCTCCCAGCTCGTCACCCGCTTCATCGAACGCGAGCGGCGCGCGAGCTTCGAGGAGTCGAGCACGCGCTACATCTCGTTCTCCCGGGAAGGCCACTGGCGGGATCCCGATGTGAGGGAGGCGGGAGGCGAATGGGCCGCGGACTACGAGGACGCGCTGCGGGAGACCTTCGACTTCTACAGGAAGTCGATCGAGACCCTGCGCGCGCACATCGCCGCGAAGCGCCCGCTCCGGAAAGGCGAGGAGGAGCGCGCCTGGAAGCGGGCGGTCCGCGCCGAGGCCTACGATTCGGCGCGCTACCTGCTGACGCCGGCCCTCCACACGAAGTTCGGGATGGTGGCCGACGCCCGCACGATCGCCGACACCTGCCAACGCCTTCTCTCCCATCCGCTCCGGGAGTTCAAGATCGTCGGCGAAGCGATCCGGGAGGCGGCCGAGGTCGAACTGCCGACCCTCCTCGCGCACGCCCGCGCGAACCCCTACCTCGCGGAAGGACCCGCGGCCGAGGCCCGGGCCGCCGGGTTCCTGGGTGCGGAGGACGCCCGTGAAGAACCCTCGCCCGACGCGACGATCCCGGAGGGGGACAACGAGGTGCGCCTGCTCGAGGCTCCGGAGGACCTCGACGCCCGCATCCTCTCGGGCGCGCTCTTCGAATCCACGGGCCTCGGACTCGAGGAACTCAGGTCGAGGATCGCCTCCCTCGACGAAGGGAAGCGCGCCGCGATCTTCGAGGCCCTCTGCGCGAAGCGGGGGGCTCGCGACGCGATGCCCGAGGGATTCGAGGGAGGAGGCCTGCTCGAGTTCGAAATCCTCTGCGACTTCGGGGCCTACCGCGACATCGCCCGCCATCGAAAGGGCTTCCAGCAGCAACAATGCCTGACGACGGCCCACGGCTTCTGCACGCCCCCGCTCTTCGACGAGGCGGGGATCGGGGGGGAATACCGCGCCGTCCTGGAGAGGGTCGGACGGCGCGCCCGGCGCCTCGCGCGGCGCTTCCCCGAGGCGGCGGGCTACGTGATCCCCTTCGCCTACCGCCAGAGGGTGCGCATCGCCTTCGACGCCCGCCAGATGGCCTACTTCTGCGAGCTGCGCTCGGCCCCCGAGGGGCACTTCAGCTACCGCGGCCTCGCGATCGAGATGGCGCGCGCGCTGGAGGCGAAGGCCCCGCTCTACGCGCGCTGGCTCCGACTCTGCCGCGAGCGGGTCTTCCTCGGGCGCGTCGAGGCCGAGCAGGGGGCGGACGCGCGCCGCGAGGCGCGCGCCGCCCGCGCGCGGGAGAAGGGCTTCGCCTGACCCCCCGCGGCAAGGTCCGCCCGGACTCCCCGGCCCCTCACAGCCCCTTGCGGACGACGACGACCAAGCGCGACCGCACCGGGCCGACGCCCGGCAACTCGCGAACGAGCGCGTCTCCGAGGTCCACGACCTCCCCCGGCCGCAGCGAAAGACGCTTGGTGAACTCCCGGGACTCGAGTTGGGGCGACACGGTCGAACTCGCCATCTCCGAACCCTTCGCGAGCCGGCGCATGCCCCGCAGGGCCTGCCGGCCGACGCCGAGGGTCAAGCGGACCCTCTCTCCCTCGCTCTGCACGAAGGCGCCGATCTGCATCCCGTGGAAGAACGCATCGATGAACGGGTCCAGGATCGCCGCCTCCTGCGCGATCTCGGAGCCGAACTCGGCCAGGTAGGTCTGCTCGATCCCCTGTTGCAGGAACCCGACCCTCTGGTTCAGGACCGGAAGCAGCAGCCCCCTCTGCAACGGACGCCAGGTCCGGTCCTGCCCTCCGAGCTTGCGCCATTCGAGCCGGAACTCGACGAGGAAGGACTCCTGGAACGGGCGGAGGAAGAAGCGCGCGGCCTCGGCCACGCCGGCCACGGTCTCCTCGGGCCCGCGGATCACGAATCCGCTGCGGGCCTCAAGGATGTGCATCTCTTCCTGCTCCATCGCGTCCCCGACCATGCTGCGGACCGCGTCGACCACCTGGCCGGCTTCCAGGAGCAGGGGACCGGGAAGGCCCGAATCCCCGCTCTCGGGAAGCAGCGAGGGATCCCGGTGCAACGAGGACAGGAGTCCCGTCGGGACGATCGCCTCTCCCTTCCTCACGACCGGGTCGGGATCGAGCCTTTCGACCGCGAGGAAGAGCCCGAGTTCGCCCTCGGTCCGCGAATGCACCGGAAGGAGAACCCCCGTCCCCGGCTTGATCATGACCGAGAAGACCCTGCTCGTCGTGTCGACCCGCGCGATCTCGAAGTTCTCGAGCCCCTCGGGAGGCAGGTCCCGCGCCTCGATCTCTCCGGCGAGGCTCCTGCGGTCGAAGGACGCGAAGACCGCGACCCGGTCCCCGCCGGCATCCAGTATCGGGCAGACGACGAGGTCCTGGCCCAGGCGAAGGGTGGCGACCTCTGGATCCGCGATCTTCGAGTCCTGGGCGATTTCGACATTGACGTCCCGGAGGAAACGGGCGTACGAGCGCGTCCCCAGGCTCAGGACGTCGCCGGGCCGGCCACGCGCCTCCCCCGACCAGAGGACCCCCGCATCCCCCTCCTTCCCGTCGAAGACGAGTTTGACCCCCTTCGCGTCGAGCCGGGACCAGTTCGCCCCGGACGGAGCGCGGATCAGGAGGGCCCGGACGCGCAGCCTCGGAACGAGCCCGAGACGCAGGGCCTCGAGTTCGGCTTCGACCTTCTTCCGGAGCTCCGCCGGACCGACGTAGAGGAGGCCGACTCCCTGGATCCGGCGCAGACTGGCCTTCCCGTTCCGGAACTCCCCGAAAAGCCGGGACAGGTCGGTGACCAGGTTCTCCCCCCAGAACGGTTCCTTCGGACCGCTCCAGAAGGTGTTGTTCCGCAAGGGAACGTCCAGGGAGAAAGAGATCCAGGACGGGCGGAGCCAGGGTCCCGGGTCGTCGGTGCGGCTCACGAGTTGCAGCCCGACCAGGGGCCAGGGATTCCGGACGAAGGGCTGGACGAGGTCCTGGACCGGCAGGATCGTCGCCTGCCCGCCCCCCTGGAGGGCGAGGGCGGGGGAAGCCTCCCCCTCTCCGCCGCCTGCGAGGAGGGGAAGGGAACAGAGGATCGGAAGCAGAGGATTCATCGGAGACTCCTTCTCTTCGGTCGAAAGCGGAACCCGCGGGGTGCGAGACGCGGTTCCCGGGAAACAAGGAATGCGAATAGAGGGCGCGACCTATGCCGAAGGCCGTCCATGCCTCAAGAACCCTCGAAGCCGGAGATGCGGGCGAGGAGGTCCGCGCAGGCGCGACGCATCTCGAAACGGCCGCTCCGTCGTAGGAGCGCTTCGAGCCTCGCGCGCAGCGCGCGGGTCTCGGCGGGAGGCAGCCCCTCGAAGGCCAAGCCCTGGAGGAAGGGCTCCGCCTTCCCTCGCCGCTGGACGCTTGTCGTGAACCAGGCGATCCGGAAGGCGAGGCTCCACGGCGAGCGGACCCGGCGGGAGGCGAGGAGCGCGAGACGCTGGGTCCCCGCCGAACGCCGGACCAGGGCCGGGAGGGCCTCGACGAGACCTAGGGCCCCCGCGAGTCCGGCGGCGGAGGGATCGCGCGCGCGCAGGAGGGCGCGGCGCCGCGCGGCGGGGATCCCCTCCTGGAAGGCCCGGCGCAGCTCCTCGGACATCCGGACCCTAAGCGGGGCGGGGGCGGCCGCGAGGGCGCGGACGAGCAGAGCGAAGTCCCGCCGCGTCCCGCCGCGACTCTCCCGGAACAGCCATTGGGCGGCCGCGACACATTCCTCCGAGGCCTCGGACCGGGAAAGCGGCCCCAGGGCGGGAGGCGTTTCGCCGGCGGCGGGCCGCGCGGCCGGAAGGGGAAGCTCGATCCTCCGGCCCTTGCCCAGGGAGGCGAGCAGGCTCCGCGCCCTGGCGTCGAGTTCGAAGGAATCGACCCTCCCCCGGCCCGCGAGGAGATCCTCGAAGCTGGGTTCCATGGACGCGCGGAGGAAGAGGGCCGGCATCGGACCCGTGAGCCGCGGGAGGACGAGGACCCGCCCGCGCTCGGCGAGACGGACCCGGCCTCCTTCGTTCCGGGGCTCGGACCTCCCGAGCACTGGGGAATCGGCCGGCGGCTTTCCGGAGAGGGCGCGTTCGGGGACGGAAGCGCGCTCTTCGAATCTTCCCCGGAGGAGGAAGGCGCAGAGGACCCCGGCGGCGGCCAGGCCGAGAACGAGGACGCGGGTCCTCGCGGGCCGTTCCTCTCGGGCGCGCGGCGCGCCCCCGCGATCACGCGGGACCTCGTCGAGGAAGGCCAGGAGCCGGTCGGCTTCCGCCTCCCCGCATTCGGTGTCGGTATTCGCCGCGAGGAGGGCGTCGATGCGCCGCGCGCGGTCGAGCGCCCGGCGGCAGAACGGGCAGGCCTCGAGATGCGTCTCGAGTTCCGCATCGAGGCCGCGGGGATCCCCGTCGAGGAAGACCGCGATGCACTCATCCTCGCGGGGGCAATGTCGGGCTCTCGAACCTTCGTTCACAGGAGATCCTCGAAACGATCACGAAGAAGGCGGCGGGCCCTGAGCACCGCATTGCGCGCGGCCCCGGGGCTCGACTCCAATACCTCGGCGATCCGCTCATAGCTCCAGCCCTCGACCGCGCGCAGGTGGATCGCGGTGCGCAGCCGCAACGGGAGCCGCTCGATCGCCTCCTCGACTCGGTGCAGCACGTCGCGGGCGCTGACCCGGACGGCCGGATCCCGGTCGAGCCCGTCGGGAATCGCCTCGATCCCGGCCCCCGGATGGACGGGCCCCGGGGACCCGAGGAAGCGGCGGGGGTCCCGCGCGCAGCGATGGAGGATGCGCAGGATCCAGGGCTTGAGAGCGCAGTCCCCCCGGAAGCGCGGTAGCCCCCGGTGAGCGCGGATCAACGCTTCCTGAAGGAGATCCTCCCCCCGGCCGGGGGGAGCGAGGCGCCGGGCCATCGCGAGCAGGCTTCCGAGCATCGGCCGGAGCAGTCGGTCGAAGGCCGCGGGATCCCCGGCCCGGGCGGCGTCGAGAAGGAGCTTCCCCTCGTTCTCCCCGTCCCGCATGCCGACTGTCCGCTCCGTTTCCATGACCCGCACGCCATCTTGACCCCGCGAGGCCCCTCTCCGTCACAGACCCGGGAAAAATGCCCGCCTTTTTCCTCGCCCTGTCTTTTTGGGCCGCATTTCTTGAGTTAGGCTCGAAACATCTCGTCCTCCGCGGGTGCCCGCGGCCATCTCTCGTCCCTCCACGCCCGGCGGGGCTCCGCCCCTCGGAGCCGGCGTGTGTCGGGCCCTCTTTTCCAAGGAGTCCTTCGATGCGAACACCGACCTCGTCCTGTCTCTCCCTCCTGGCCCTCACGGGTCTCCTGGCCGCGCAAGGCACCTACGCGACCGTGGGTTCGCCCTGCTCCCTCCCCGGCAAGTCCGTCTATTCCGCGAACCCAAAGGGGGGAACCACCTCCTTCACGACTCTCTCGAACGAGTACTGCTATCCGGTCAACAAGGCCTCGACCGCGGTCACGGTCGTCACCGGAGTGCGCTTCTACACCCGGTCGGTCACCGGAACCGGGACGCAGACCGTCGGCGTCCGGATCTACAATCAGGACCCGAAGAGCCCGGGCAATCCGAATCCCGTCGCCCTCGACACGACGAAGATGACCGTCGGTCCGGTGACTCAGTTCTACCAGGCGAGCTTCAACAAGGTGCACATCATGAGGGGGCAGTTCTGGGTCTCCTTCGACTGCGTCGCAACCTTCACGAAGACGACCGTCGGCTCGCCCGCGGTCTACGCGACGAACCTCGCCGGCGGTTCGCAGGTCACGCCGGTCTACTGGCGGCGCCCGCCGGTCCACGACCTGACCTGGAGCCGGACCGGCATCATCAAGGCGCCCTCCTACCACATCCTGAGCGGAGGGGGGCTCGCTCCGGTCTTGAGCGCGGCCAAGGGACCGACCCTCGGACAACCCTTCCAGCTCGATCTCGCCCAGAGTGTTCCGGGCAAGCCCACCGTGGCCGTGTTCGGCTTCAACAACGCGCAGTTCGGATCCTTCAAGCTGCCGCTGAACCTGAACGCGATCGCTCCCGGCTGCTTCCTTCTTCAGAGCCTCGACATCATCCTTCTCGGAGCCTCCCTACCGGGGAACAAGGCCAAGGCCATCCTCCCGATCCCGAACAACACGAATCTCAAGGGCCTGAAGTTCTACAATCAGTGGATGATCCTCGTCCCGGGGGGCAACCCCCTGAACTGGGTCTTCAGCAACGGGGGCCTGGGAACGATCGGCTGACCCCGGCGCCCTCCCCCACGGGGGCCCCGGGCGGACCCCGACACGACCTCCGGGCCCCCTTCTACCCTTAAGCATCCTTGGGCGACGACGCGACGCGACCGGCGACACGCAAGGCACGATTTCGCGCCGTCCTCCTCGTCGCCTTGCTCGGTCTCCTCGTCCACGTCCCGGCGCTCGGCAACCGCTTCGCCTACGACGACGGGGCGATCGCGCGGAGCGTCCTGGACGACGGCCGCCCGAACCCCTTCGTCGGGGAACTCCGGCCGCTCGGGGAATACTTCACGACCGAGTTCTGGCGCGCCTGTGGGCGCAAACGACTCGACAGCCGGCCGCTCTACCGTCCTGTCACGCTCCTGTCCTTCGCGCTCCTGCGCGCCCTCGCCCCGCGGGAGGATCCGGACCGGGGAAACGAGGCTTTCCTCCAGCACGCCGCGAACCTGCTGCTGCACGCGGTGGCGGCCGGGCTCGCGGCCCTCCTCCTGGCCGCGCTCGGCGCGGGCGGAGTCTTGACCGCCGCGGGAGGTCTCGTCTTCGCGCTGCACGCGATCCACGGCGAGGCCGTCGCCTCGATCGCCGGACGGGCCGAACTCCTGGCCTTCGTCTTCGGACTGGGCGCCTGTCTCCTGACCCTCCGCCGGGGCTTCCCCGCCCTCTGCGCGGCCGCACTCCTCTTCTTTCTCGCCTTCGCTTCGAAGGAGAACGCCCTCGCCTTCGGGCCCTTCGCCCTCCTGCTCGCGCTCCTCGGTCCGCGGGCGGGCCGGACGCGGAGAACCGCGCGAGCCCTCCTCCCCGCGTTCCTCGCCTTCGCTCTCTGGTTCCTGCTTCGCGCCCGGGCCTTCGCGGACCTTTCCCCCGCGGATCCGATCGCCTACGTCGCGAACCCGATCGCCGGGGAAGCCCTTTCCCGACGCCTCCTCACCGCGATCCCGGTCGAGGTCTTCGGCATCCTCCGCCTCCTCTGGCCCCTGCCGCTCTCCTCGGACCACGGCCCCGAGGTCCTCTCCCCGGTCCGGAGCGCCCTCGATCCCCGCTTCCTCTTCTCCGCCTTCGCGATCGCCGGCCTTCTGCTCCTCGCCTGGCGTCTTCGTGGAAAGAACCCCGTCGCCTCGCTCGGGATCGCCTCGCTCTTCCTGTTCTCCTTCATCCCCTCCAACCTCGCGGTCCCGATCGGCGCGATCTACGCCGAGCGACTCTGGTTCCAGCCCTCCCTGGCCCTTCCCCTCCTCTGCCTCGGATGGGGTTGCGCGCTGCTCCATCGCCTGCCCCGCGCGCTTCGCCCCGCGACCCTCGGGCTCCTCGCCCTCTGGATCCTTGGCAACGCCGTCCTCGCATTCCAACGAGCCGGGGTCTGGAAGGACGACAGAACGCTGTTCCTGCACGACGTCGAGGTCCGGCCGCGATCCTTGATGCTCCGGATCCAGGCCGCGATCCAGGAACTCCGCGCCGGGAACCGGGCGGCCTGGCGCCGGCACCTCGAGGCCGCGATCCGGATCCAGCCCGAACTCGCGCGCCCCTATCTCGAGCTGGGAGGAGGGAGGATCCGCGAACTCGATGCGCGGGCCGGGCTTTCCGGGGGCATCCCCTCCCTTCCCGGGCCCAGCCCTTCCCGCGAGCATCTCCGCGCGCATCGTTCCGGATACGAGGAAGCCGCGGCCCTCCTGGAGCGCGCGGCCCGCTGCCGTCTCCTCGAAGCCCACGAGCGGCCCCTCCTCGAATTCAACCGCGCGGTCGCCGCCTGCAGGCTCGAACGCCCCGGAGAGGCCTTCCCCAGGTTCCGCCGCCTTCTCTCCGCTCCGGCCCCCGAGGGGAACGCGGACCTCGCCCATCGCATCCTCGGGATCTCCTTCGGCATCCTCCCCGCCGGCGGGTTCCGGACCCTCCTCGACATGGCCGAGAAGCGCTTCCCCGGCCTCCCCCGCTGGAAGGCGCACCGCGCGCGCGCCGCCTTCCTCGAAGGGAGGGCGCGCGCGGCCCTCCGCCTCTACCGCGAGAGCCTTGGAGAGGGGATCGCCTGGCCGCTCCGGGCCGACTACGCGGCCTGGGCCGACCTGGAACGGCGGCTGGGGAGCCCCGCCCGCGCGCGAGAGATCGAAAGTCGATTCCTAGGGGGGGATTGAACCCGCCGCCTCAGGAGGCGGTCTCGAAACGTTTCTCGAAGAAACGCAGGAAATCCTCGAGCCCGGGAGGGAGCGGACTCAGGGAAGCCCCCTCCTGGAGGGCCGCATAGAGTCCTTCCTCCTCCCGGAGGCGGCGCAGCCCCTCGGCCCATGCGGGAGGGGAACCGGTCAGGAGACACAGGCCGTCCCAGCCGTCGCGGACGTAGGGGGCCATCCCTTCCTCGTCGGAAACGAGCAGGGGGACCCCCGCGGCCTGGGCCTGCAGGAGGACGAGAGGCAGGTTTTCGACCCAGAGGCTCGGAATCGCGACGAAGTCCAACGAGGCGAGTACCGAGGACAGCTCCCCGGGCTCGAAAGGACCGTCGAAACACACGGGAAGACCCTCCGCCGCGCGGCGCAGCTCTCCGGGGAACAGCGGATGGCCGTACGCCGGCGGGGCGCCGTGGAGATGGACCTCGTAGCCTCCCCGCTTCGAGGGCTCCATCGCCGCGAGGGCCTCGACGAGGACCTGCGGGCCCTTGTGCGGCGCGATCTGGCCGAGGAATCCGATCTTCAAGACCTCGGGCGGCTCCTTCCCGCCCCGCCGCGACTCCGCCCTCCGCCCGCGAAGATTCCCGAAATCGAAGCCGTAGCTCCTCACGACGCTTTTCTCCCGCGGCCAGCCGGCGCGCATGTAGCGGGCGTGAAGGCCCTCGCTCGGGAAATGGAGGAAGTCACAAGCCTCGACGACGCGGGCGACGAGGCGCCCCCTCTTGGCGAAGGCCGCGGGCGTCGGGATCCGGATCCGGTTCCCGAGCGGGGAGAGGACCCGTCCGATCCAGGTCTTCATCCTCTGCTTGAGGGGGGCGTCGTCCCAGGGACCGGGGGCCAGCGAGCAGTACGTGCATCGCCGCGGTTCCGGCCCCGGACAGCGCATGCATTCGTTGTCGAGCAACTGACCCCGGTGGCAGAGGGGCAGGAACTCGGTCAGCGTCAGGGACACCGGAATGCCGGCTTCCGCGGCGCGGAGCAGGAGGCCGGCCGACACTCCGCCGCAGAGAGCGGTCGCGTGCACCCGGTCGAAACGGTCCTGCTTCAAAAGCTCGACGAGGGCCCGGTCCTGGCGTTCATCGAGGAACGAGGGTTCGAAGGGCTTCCCCCGCAAGGGTTGCAAGCGCTTCACGTAGAGCCTCACCCCATCGTCCTCGTCCCACCGGAAGAGCGAGCCCGTCAACGGAAGGGCGCTTTCCGGAGGGCGGATCTCGGCCTCCGTCGGGAAGAAGACGGCGACCTCGTGCCCCCGACGGACCATCCCCCGAGCGATCGAGGCGGCCAGCGCCTCGGCTCCGAAACGTCCATAGGGGGGATACCCGCGGCTGATCAGTAGAATGCGCATCTTCGCCGCCACGGGCGGGAACCCTACAGGGAGACACCCGTCCAGGCACGCGACTCCGGGCCCGGGTTCGAGGCGACGATGGACACGCTCCAGGAACTCTGCGATCGGCTCACGGCGGAGGCCGCTCCCTCCCTCGCGATCCGCGAGGACGGAAGGGTCCGCTGCCTCGCCTGCGGGCACCGCTGCCTCCTCGGAGAGGGGGCTCGCGGCGCCTGCGAAGTCCGTTTCGTCGCGGGCGGCTCGCTGCGCGTTCCGCGCGGTTATGTCGCGGGTCTCGCGGTCGATCCGATCGAGAAGAAGCCCTTCCACCACGTCCTCCCGGGAAGGACCGCCCTGTCCTTCGGCATGCTCGGCTGCGACCTCCATTGCGCCTACTGCCAGAACTGGGACACCTCCCAGGTCCTGCGCGACAAGGAGGCCCGCGCCCTGCCCCGGCGCGTCCGCGCCCGGGGCCTCGCGGACCGGGCCCTGGCAGCGGGCGCGCCCGTCCTCGTCTCGACCTACAACGAACCGCTGATCACCGCCGAGTGGAGCCTCGAAATCTTCGAACTCGCGAAGGAGCGCGGCCTCTTGACCGGGTTCGTGAGCAACGGCAACGCGACCCCCGAGGTTCTCGACCTCCTCCGTCCGGTCACCGACCTCTACAAGATCGACCTCAAGTGCTTCGACGACCGGAAATACCGGAAGCTCGGCTGTCCGCTCTCCAACGTGCTCCGCGGCATCGAGGCCGTCCACGAACGGGGATTCTGGCTCGAGGTCGTCACCCTCGTCGTTCCGGGCTTCAACGACGGCGAGGACGAACTGCGCGCCTGCGCGCGCTTCCTCGCCGGCATCTCGAAGGACATCCCCTGGCACCTGAGCGCTTTCCATCCCGACTACCGCATGACGGACCGAAGGCGCACGGAAGTCGAAACGATCGCCCGCGCCCGCGCGATCGGACTCTCGGAAGGACTCCGCTTCGTCTACGCCGGGAACCTCGGCGGCGCGCTCGAGGGCGCGGAAGACACATCCTGCCCCTCCTGCGGCGGCACGCTGATCCGCAGGCGGGGCTACATGGTCTCGGTCGAAGGACTCGAGGCGGGCCGTTGCCGCGCCTGCGGGCGGAGGCTTCCGGGGATCTTCGCCCCCCGATAACCCAGTCAGGCCCCGGAATCCCCGATGGCATGAACGCCGGACCGATCCGAAGCGAGGGGGCGGGACCGCCCGCCCGAGGGTAGGATGCCCTCGTGAGTTATCGCGTCGAACTCCCCGTTTTCGCGGGCCCGATGGACCTCCTCCTCCACCTCGTCAAGAAACAGGAGGTGGACATCCACGAGGTCCAGATCAGCCGCATCCTCGAGGACTACATCGCCTACATGAAGGCCCTCGAAACCCTCGACATCGACAACATCGGGGATTTCGTCGTCATGGCCTCGACCCTGATGGAGATCAAGTCCCGCGAACTCCTCCCGAAACAGACGGTCGACCTACGCGAGGAATTGGACCCCCGCGACGAGTTGATCCGGCAGCTCCTCGAATACCGCCGCTACCGGGAGTTGACCCGGCGCCTCGAGGAGCGCGGCAAGGCCCGAGAGAGACTCTGCCCCCGGGGCGGGTTCGGCGCGGACGAACGGACCTTGCAGGAGATGGCCCGCGAACGTTTCGAAAAAGAGGTCGAGGAGAGCCTGGACTTGGAGGACCTCGACGTCTGGTTCCTCGTCAAGGCCTACGCGAAACTCCTCGAGGAGACCGACTTCGATTCCACCTACAGGGTCACGAAGGACGACCGCCCGCTCTCCGAGGTCATCGAGGAGCTCGTCGGCCGGCTCGAGCGGGCGGGGGGGGCGCTGGCCTTCACCCAGGCCTTCGACGCCTCCCGGGGAAAGGAAGGGCTGGTCCTGACCTTCATGGCCCTTCTCGAACTCGTCAAGCAGGGGCGGATCCGGGCCCGCCAGGACCGACCCGGCGGAGAGATCCTCCTCGCTCTCCGGGAGCCCCGGAACGAGGAGGGCGCGCGCGAAGTCGGAGGAGGGGACTGAGCGACCCCCCCGACCCCTCCCTTCCGATTCCCGGCCTCCCTATTCGAGGTCCGCGTCTCCGAAGAGCCAGGCCCGAAGGATCAGGCCGGTGAAGAGGGTCGAGGCGTCGATCGCGAAAGCCACCGGGGTCGCGAGAGCCCTCCAGAGGAAGGCCGGCCATTTGGGTTCGTAGACCGAGCGGACGCAGCGAAAGGCGAAGTCTTCGGGCAGGAGGGCGGCGAGGAGGGCGGGCCCCTCATAGGTCCAGGAGGGCCTCGTCGGAGTCTCCGCGAGGAAGGCGCGGGTCAAGCTCCAGCGGAGGGCGGGTCCCTCCCGCCGCCCCTCCAGGTCGCCGCCGAGAAGCAGCAGGGGGAGAGGCGCGACGAGGTAGGCCTCGGATTCCCCCTGGAAGCCCAGCCGGCCGACCGCCAGGCAGGAGCCAAGGGTCCGGACCCCGGAAACGGCGCCTGTAGCCGCCTCGGCGAGGAGGGATGCGACCAAAGCGACGGGGATTTCGCGCCCTTTCTCGTCCATGAAGGCGCAGAGAATCCAACCCTTGCGCGCCTCCTCCGCCTTTCCCCCGGGCGAGAAGAACCTCTCCTCGAAGAGGCGGATCAACCGTCCCAGGTCCTTCATCCCCGCAGGCGCATCGACGATGCGCACGCGCCTGCGCAACCATGGGGGGATCTCCTCGGGCCGGAGCCTGCGGATCCAATCCTTCGGATCGGCCGTGCCGCTGAGCCCCAGATGGACGACGACCTCCCACCGGTCTTGATGGAACTCCATCCCGATCGCGCAGCGCAGCCGATCCGGCCTGAGGCGCTTCTCCTTCCCGACAGGAATCCCTTCCCTCGCGATCCCGGCCCAGGAGAGGCTCGCATCCGCGGGCCGAAGAAGGAGGAATCCGCGCCCCTCGGATTCGAGCCCGGGAACCGGCCAGGGCTCCCCCACGGGCGGGACGAGCCGGAAGACCAGACCGATCCTCGATTCCCCCCCGACGCCCGAGAGATCCACGAGGCGCACGAGGCGGCAAGGGATCTCCCGCTCCTCGAGCCGCTCCCCGAGCCCACGGTCCCAATCCTCCCAGAGCGCGAAGGTCAGGCAGCCCTGGAGGAGGAGGAAGGTCAGGGGAAGGACCCGCCCGAGGATCCGGGTTCCGCAAAGGCGGACCGTGGAGCGAAGGACCGCCGCGGCGCCGGAGCACAGGCCGGCCCGCCGCGCTATCCTCCGCGCATCGGAAGGCGCGACACGGGTTCCCGCTGGGACCATGCGGGGATTTTCCCCCGGGACGAAGCAGAATCCAAAGATCGCGCGAAGAAAGCCCGTCCCCCCGGACCCTTCACCGGGGCGGGGCGCATCGATCAGGAGGACAGCCGTGGCATACCGCATCGAGACCGACTCCCTGGGCGAGGTCCAGGTCCCCGAGGACCGATACTGGGGCGCGCAGACGCAACGATCCCTTCAGAACTTCAAGATCGGGGGTGAACGCATGCCGAGGCCCGTGATCCGGGCCCTCGGCATCCAGAAGAAGGCGGCTGCCCTCGTCAACTCCGAACTCGGCTATCTCGAATCCGAGCTGGCCGAGGTCATCGTCCGGGCCGCCGACGAAGTCATCGAGGGGAAGCTCGACGACCATTTCCCCCTGGTCGTCTGGCAGACGGGTTCGGGCACGCAGAGCAACATGAACGCCAACGAGGTCATCTCGAACCGGGCGATCGAGATGCTCGGCGGCGAAATGGGGTCCAAGTCGCCGGTCCACCCGAACGATCACGTGAACCGCGGTCAGAGTTCGAACGACACTTTCCCGACCGTCATGCACATCGCGGCCGCTCAGGAGGTCCGCGACGTCCTGCTGCCCGGGCTTCGCCGCCTCGGGGAGGCCCTGGACGCCAAGTCGAAGGAATTCTCCGAGATCATCAAGATCGGACGCACGCACCTCCAGGACGCGACCCCCCTCACGCTCGGTCAGGAGTTCTCTGGATACGCGCGCCAGACGACCCTTGGCATCGAGCGCATCGAGGCCTGCCTCCCCCGACTCCACCGGCTCGCCCAGGGCGGGACGGCGGTCGGCACGGGCCTGAACGCGAAGATCGGTTTCGCCGAGAGGTTCGCCGCCAAGGTCTCGGAGTTGACCGGCATTCCGTTCCAGACCGCGGAGAACAAGTTCGAGGCCCTCGCGGCCCACGACGCCCTCGTCGAACTCTCGGGCGCGATGAACACGATCGCCGCCTCCCTGATGAAAGTCGCGAACGATCTCCGCCTCCTCGGTTCCGGACCCCGTTGCGGAATCGGGGAGATCCGGCTTCCGGCCAATGAGCCCGGCTCCTCGATCATGCCCGGCAAGGTCAACCCGACCCAGTGCGAGGCGATGACGATGGTCTGCGCCCAGGTCATCGGGAACCACGTCACGACCACGGTCGCCGGGTCGAACGGCCATTTCGAACTCAACGTCTTCAAGCCGGTCATGATCTACAGCGTGCTGCAGTCCGCGCGCCTGCTCGGAGACGCCTGCAAAAGCCTCGCCGACAACTGCGTCGCGGGCATCGAGGCCGATCGCGAACACATCGCGAAACACCTCCACGGCTCGCTGATGCTGGTCACCGCCCTGAACCCACACATCGGCTACGACAAGGCCGCGAAGGTCGCAAAGAAGGCCTACGCCGACGGCACGACCCTGAAGGAGGCCGCCGTCGAACTCGGATTCCTGACGGCGGAACAGTTCGACGAGTGGGTCCGTCCGGAGAACATGATCGGCCCCTCCTCCTGAACCCCTATTCGAGGACGAAGAACGGAATCTCGGGCGGCGCCCCGAACCGGACCGGCAGGATGGTCGTCCCGACGCCGCGACTGACGTAGAGCCGGGAACCCTCCTGCTCGAAGAGTCCCTCGTGCCACCCGAAGCGGCTGTGTCGGATCGGCATCCAGGACCCGAAGCGGATCTGACCTCCGTGGGTATGCCCCGCAAGGACGAGATCCACCCCCACCGCCGCAGCCTCGAAAAAGAAATCGGGGTGGTGGGAGAGGCAGATGCACGTCTCTCCTTCCCTCCAACCCTCCAGCGCGCGCTCCAGATCGGGTCGGCCCTCGGTGAGGTCGTCGACCCCCGCCAGCCAGAAGGGCGTTCCTCGGAACTCGAGACGGATCCCCTGGTTCACGAGGGGCCGGACTCCGAGTTCGGCCAGGAAGGCGCGCCATTCGTGGGCCTCGGGTCCCCAGAAAAGATCGTGGTTTCCGGGCACGGCGAAGACCCCCAGCGGAGCCTCGAAGACGGAAAGGGGCCCGTGGAAGAGATGCAGCTCGCTCGTGCGGGTGTTGATCAGATCCCCTCCGAAGAGGACGAGGTCGGGATCCGAGGCCGCCACGCGTTCGAACAGGACCCGCAGGTCCGAGGCGTCGAGGAAGTTCCCCGCGTGCAGGTCCGAAAGGAAGGCGATCCTCATTCCGGAAAGAGCGGACCGCGAGGGAACCAGCTTCAACCGGATCTCCGGGGTCTCCAGGCCCGCCAGGACCCTGCGGTGCCACCATCTCCCCGGAGGTAGGCCGGAAAGAGAACGGTTACAGGCGGCCAGCGTGCGGGCCAGGACCCGGCGCCATGGCTTCCTCCGACCCGTCAGGGGGCCTTCCGGGAGCGGCGCCCTCGGCCTGTCACGAGGGATGCGCATCACATCTAACGCCCTTTTCAACAAGGCCTTTCCCCTTTCTTCATCGTTTCGCCCTATCCTCCGCTCCGGGAACCTCTCTCCGGCCATCTCAGGCCGGACCTGTTTCCGGGGTTTTCCTCGGTTACCTTAGAGCCCCCCGCCTGCGGGGACTCGTCTCCATCGTCCACGACTTGGACGCCTCCATTACCCCTTTTTCGAAGGAGAACACGATGTCCTGCCACAAGGTCATCCTGAGCGGCGCCGCCCTCGGCGCCCTCCTACCTCTCACGGCCGGGAGCCTGCACGCCCAAACGACGGCCCGTGCCGAAGCCTCGATCCACATGTTGCTCGGATTCTCCGGAAAGAATCAAAAGGCCACGAACTCCGATCCCGTCGTCGGGGTCTACGACCTCGATCGAAACGGGAAACTCGGGACCGGAACCGGCGAACTCTTCGCCTTCATGAAGAAGGTCTTCTCGGTCAACACGGGCCGCGGGGCGTTCATCATGGACATGCAGCATGTCAAGGAGAACGGACTGCTCGCGTTCTACCTCGCGGATTCCGGCGACGGGTACATCTACCGCTGCCTCGACAAGAACGGGAACGGGCTGATCGACGACCTCGAAGTCACGGTCTTCAATAAGTTCGGGACCCTCCAGCGCACCTTCAGCCCGAACTCCCTCTCGCCCGTCCGCAGGGGCACGCAGACCATCGTCTACAGCGCCCTCGACAGCGACACCCGCGGTTCCCACGGGATGCCCGGCATCCACCGCAGCGTGGACCTGAACAACGACGGGGACGCCGCGGACACCGGCGAGACGACCCTTTTCGTCAGCAAGGCCAGCAAACTCGCCTTCACGGGCAAGGTCGGAACGGTCACCCTCGCCCAGGACAACTGGGGGGAGGTGCGTGTCGACCCCAAGAACACGACTCGGATCATCGCCTACAACAGCGGGCGCGCGAGCGCGACTCCCGCCGCCGACAACTTCTGCTGGTATCGCTTCGACGAACTCAACGGAAAACTGAACAAGCACCAGGTCTTCTTCAATTGCTCGAAGCTCAACGGACTTCCCGCGAACGCCGACATCGTCTCGGGCGCCCTCGTCGACTGCGACATCGTCATTCCGGCGACCCCGGTCCAGCCCAAGAGGTTCTACAACGGCTTCAAGATCGGAGAGGTCGCGGACAGGGGCTACCTGAAGAACTTCCCCGCATGGTATTTCACGAACGACTACGGCCCCCTGCGCAGCTACGGGGCGAAGAACGCCAAGGCGCAGCTCCTGAACGGGGTCATCCTCAAGGGTGTCGACAAGAACTTCGACGGTGACCTCCAGGACAAGGGAGAAGTCGTCATCTTCTTCAACGGATCGGGCACGGCCCTTCCGGGCGGGGCCAACGGCAGCGTGGCTTCCCCGACCTGGTTCGATCCCGGAACCAACGGAAACACGAACAAGATCCCGGACTTCATCATCGGCATGCACATCGCCAACGGCCGCGTCTACATCGGGGTCGAGAACGGCGGCGCCGACCAGATCCTCGAACTCTGGGACAAGAACGGGAACGACAAGATCGAGACCGGCGAGGTCAAGGTCGTCTACATGGTGCCCAAGCCCTTCCCCTCGGTCTTCAACGCGACCTTCGGCCCCTGGACGAACGACCTCTACGCGATCGAGGCGGCCATGCTCCCCAATCCCTTCCCGACCGGGGTCGCTCCGTTCGGAACCGGCTGCACCGGAACCAACGGTCTCCATCCTCGGGTCAGCATCAGCGGGGGTTCCCCGGCGGTCGGCTCCACGACCTTCCAGGTCGAGATGCTTCGGGGCCGAAGGACGGGCGTCGCGATCATGTTCCTCGGGGCCTCGAAGACCGCCCTGGGAGCGATTCCCCTGCCCCTCAAGCTCGATTTCCTCGGCATGAAGGGTTGCTTCCAGCTGGTCAGCAACGAACTCGTGCTGCCCGCCCCGACGGACGCCCACGGGCGCGCCTCGGCCCCGCTGCCGATCCCGAACGACACGACGCTCAAGGGCAAGTCGGTCCACGTCCAGTTCTGGTCGGTGGATCCCGGCTCCACGACCGCCGGCATCACGACCAGCAACGCCGCGACGGTCACGATCCAGTAATCGCGGAAGCCGGGGGAGGGGCCTTTCCGGAGGCATCAGTCGAGGGGGAACGGCCGTCCCCCCTTGACGACCTTCCCGGCCTCTCCCCGCGCCAGCGCGAAGAAGACCTCCGCCTCGGAGCGCAGATCTCCGAAGGCGAAGACGAGGAGCTTTCCGTCCCGCCTCGACCGGAACCCCAAGGATTCCCCGTAGAACCTCCGGTAGGACTTCTCGAACTGCTCCGCGTCCCTCGCCTCGTCCCACCAGGTCACCCAGAGAAGCCCCCGCTCCTTCCCGCGGGACAGGAGGAAGACGCGGTCGCCTCCCCACCCCGAGGCCGCGTAGTTCGTCCAGAACGAGGGGACGTTCAGAAGCTGCACGATCTTCGAGGGGTCCGTCTTCCTCCGGGGCTTGCGGGCGAGGATCGCGCAATGGATCTCCCCCAGCGTCTCCTTCCCCTTCAGGGTCCATCCGGTCGAGGCGAGGGCCTTCTCGAAGCCCTTCTCGTCCGCAAGGACGGCGGGAGGATCCTTCTTCTCCGAATCCCAGTACTTCTCCGGATGCAGAATCTGTTCGGAGGACAGCGGCGGATTCTCCATCGCCTTCGCCAGGTTTTCCCCGACGCCGGTCTTCGAGAGCATCAGGATCTTCATGCTTTCGGCTCCGCTCCCGCCGTTCAGGAGGAAGCGCATCCCCATCATGTATTTCGCGGCGAGGGTCCAGAAGTAGGGAGGCGAAGCGAAGAAGGCCTTGCTCCGCTCCATCTCGGCCTTCATCCGCTCCTTCATGGATTCCGGATCGAATCCCGTTCCGTATCGGAACATCCAGCGGGTCATCAAGGCCGTCGCGCTTCCCTCGACGACGGCTCCGATCGCGAAACCGCCGTCCTCCGTCTCCCCCATCTCCTTCATCCTGCGGGCGAGGCCGTAATACTGGTCGTCCAGGGCGTGCGTCAACTCGTGAGCCATGAGGGTCCGGTTCAACAGATCCCCGAAGGAGGAGGCGCGGGCCATCATGTAGAAGCTCTTCGTCTTGGGGTCGTAGTACCCGCCGACCTGGTTCAGAAGCACGTCGATCAGGGTCTTCGCGAAATCCGTCCCTTGGGGAAGGAGACCGACCTCCTCGAGCATCCATTGATGGCGCTTCAGTTTTCCCCCGCCGAACTCCTCCTCGAAGAGTTCCTTCATGATGAACTTCCTGAGTTCCTCCTCGGTGCGCACGTCCTTCTGGACCGGGCTCCGGAAGGATTTCCCGCGAAGCTCCTCGACCTGCTTCATGACCTCGCCGGCCGCCTCGATCATCTTCGCGGCCTTCCCGCGGTCCGTGGGCTTCTCCCGGGCGGGCCGGGAATCCTGGGCCGAGATCGGCGCCGGGAAAAACAGCCCCGCCAGCAGAAGGAGGAAGGAGAGCCGGAAGGCGTTCCGAACCCGCCCGCTTCGGGGCGAGGCGCACATCCGAAGGAAGAGGAGCGGGGAACGAGGGGTTTCGGGGAGGGTCGTCATGTCATCCTCTTTCGTCCGTTCGAAGATCATTCTTTCGGGGCGGTCTCGTAGTCCCGTCCCGCTCCCGACAAAAGGGCGAGAAGGAGGCAGATCCCCGTGAACCACGCGAGCGTCTTCCACGCCTCCTCCTTCGAGGGGATGAATTCCTCGAGCGCTTCCTCGAGCGAATCCCCCCGCCAGGGGCGGAACTCGCCCGCGCTCGCCCAGGAGACCATCTCCCTCCGGAACCGCCGCGCCGAATCGGCGTCCCTCAGGATCAGCGTTCGCACCGAATCGACGACGGTCAGGTCCCGGACCCCGGAATTCGCCGGGGTCGATCCGGCGAAACCCTCCCAGGAGAAGACGAAGATCGCGCCGGCGAGCATCGCCCGGCGGAATCGAACCGCGAGAAAGGTCCCCATCGCCGCGTAGGCGACCGGACCCGCGACGACGGCCCAGGCGAAGGCCATGGACGTCGATCCGTGCAGGGCCCTCCCTTCCCTGGCCGCGACCGGCAGGAAAAGGGCCGAGGACACCGCGCACAGGTAACCCAGCCCGATCACGAGGGTGGAGACCGCCGTCGCGGCCGCCCATTTTCCGATCCAGATCGAGGAGCGCCGGATCGGAGCCGTCAGGAGAAAGGTCAGGGTCTTCTCCGCGATCTCCTCGCGGACCGCGCTGATCGAGTAGTAGACGGCCGTCAACGGCACGAGGATCTGCACGAAGACGAAGAGGCTCGGGAACGCGAAGAGGGAATCCTGCCTCGCCCGATCCCCCGCGAAGAAGAAGAGGAGGGCGATCAGGACCCCGTATCCGAGGTTCATCGCCCCGAAGAAAAGGGTCTTCTTCGAGAGGAGAAGGGAGCCGAAGGCCTGCGTGAAGATCAGGAAGGTCGCGCGGATCCAGGCGATCATGAGCGCACCAGGTATCCGAAGACGGCCTCGAGGTCGGCGTCGAGGGGCTGGACGGCCTCGATCCCGAGCCCTCCACGGGCGCCGAGCCGCGTCAAGCTTTCGAAGAACCCTCCCGGGGAGAGCACCTGGACGACGATCCGGCCCTCGTGGAGTTCGATCCCTCCGATCCCCTCCATCGCGAGGACCTCCCGGGCCAAGTCCCTCGGCGAGGCGCAGCGGATCTCGACCCTGTGCGGGCGGTCCTCGCACTGCCCGCGGATCTCCGCGATGCCTCCGGAAGCCATCTTCCGCCCTTGGTGGATCAACACGATCCGATTCGTCATCTCCTCGACCTCGCCGAGGACATGGCTCGAAACGACGACCACCCGGCCCCCGCGCCCGAGTTCGCGGACGAGCCGGACGAAGGCGTCCCTCCCGACGGGGTCCAGGCCGGTCAGGGGTTCGTCGAGGAGGAGGAGCACGGGATCGTGGACGAGGGCGCGCGCGAGCTTGATCCTCTGCCGCATGCCCTTCGAGCAGGCGCCGATCTTCTTCGTCATCGACTCCGCCATTCCGCATCGATCGAGGGCCGCCGCGGCGCGCCGACCCGCTTCCCTCCGGTCGAAGCCGAAGAGCCGGGCCATGTGGGCGACCCAGGCGAATCCCGTCATCCCCTCGTAGAAACGGTCCACGTCCGGGCAGATCCCGATCGAGCGCCGGATCCCCGGGTCGGCGTGGGGATCCCCCCCGAGCACCCGGACCGACCCGAGGCTCGGGGCGATCAGACCCGCGGCCAGCTTGAGCAGGGTCGACTTCCCCGCCCCGTTGACCCCGAGGAGGCCGTAGACCCCCTCCTCGAGTTCGAGGTCGATCTCCGAGACCCCGAGCACCTCCCCGTACCAGCGCGAGACCCTCTCGAAGATGAGCGGGGGACTCATCCGACGACCTCCACGGGCCGCATCGACTTGCGGCAGAGATGGAAACCCAGCGCGAAGAGGAGGGCGGTTCCGAGCAGGGCGAGATAGGGATCGAATCCCCGGACCCCCTCGACCCCCGCGATCGCCTCCGCGACCCGCCGGAGATCGTGCCAGGGGGAGAAGATGAAGAACCACGATTCCCCGAGTTGGCGGTAGAGAACGCGGGTGAGGGCGTAGAGGAAGACGAGGATCCCGAACCATCTCATGATCGCGAAGCGGGGCGAGGAGGTCGTTCCCGACAAGGCGGTTACGAGGAAGCCCAAGGACGTGCAGAAGAACCCCTGGGCGAGGATCCATCGAGGAACGAAGCCGGCCGTCTCCTCGAGGAAGCCCCAATCCGGGGCGAGGAAGACCGCGATGACCCAGACCGCCAGGTAGGAGAAGAGGATCTGACAGCAGATCATGAAGGTGACCGCGGCCCATTTCCCGCAGAAGTAGTGCGAGGGCCGGATGCCCCGCGTGAAATAGAGTTCGAGGGCTCCGCTCCTGCGGTCGGTCGAGATCGAACCGGCTCCCACGACCGCGCTGTAGGCCACGGCCAAGGGCATCGCGAAGCTCAGGAACGGTTGGAAGAAGGTCGTCGCGACATCGGTCAGGTTCGCGAAGAGCCGGGCCCCCGGTCCCCGGAGCGCACGTACGTCCCCCATCCCCGCGATCTCCCCCTGCCCCTCGATCACGACGAAACGGATGTAGACGAAGACCAGGGTCATGATCGCCGGGAAGACGCAGGCAAGGAAGAAGATCAGGAAGAGCTTCCGGCGGAAGAAACGGCGGACATCCATCGAGGCGATCGCGAAGATCCTCGGAAACGAACCTAGGCGGGGTCCTCCGTAGGAGCGGAAACCGAAGTCCTCGATCGTCATGCCCGGCGCTCCTTCGAGACCTCGGCTCCCCGGACCGCGTCCAGGAAGACGTCCGCCAGCGACTTGCGTTCGAGTTCGAGAAGCCGGACCTGGGCGCCGTTCGCGAGGGCGAGTTCGAAGAGCCGTTCCGCGGGGACCTCGGGCGGAAGGAAGACCCGATACTCCCCGTTCCCTAGGTCCTCGCGCAACCAGCCCTCCGCTGCGAGAGCGGGTTCGACCTCGCTTCCTCCCCGGAGTCGCAGGCGGTAGAGGCGGCCCGCCGCGCCGGTCATCTCCGCGATCGAACCCTCGCGCAGGACTTTTCCCCCGTCGATCAGCACGACGTGCGCGCAGAGCTTCTCGACGTCGGGAAGGATGTGCGAGGAGAGGATCAGGGACTTCCCCTTCTTGCGGACGAGGTCCTTCAGGAGATCGAGGATCTCGGACCGCCCCCCCGGATCGAGCCCGTTCGTCGGTTCGTCGAGAAAGAGGAGTTCCGGATCGTGAACCAGGGCCTGGGCAAGCTTGATCTTCTGTTTCATGCCGGCCGAATAGGTCTCGACCTTGCGGTATCGTTCCTCCTCGATGCGCACGAGGAAGAGGACCTCGTGCGCCCGCTGCCTCGCTTCGAGCGGGGGCAAGCCCGAGAGCCTGCCCGCCAGGATCACGGCCTCGAGACCGCTGAGTCCGGGGAAGATCGTCTCCTTCTCGGCCATGTAGCCGATCCGGTCGCGCAGGCGGCGACCCTCGCCCAGGGCGTCCATGCCTAGGACCCGGGCCCTTCCCCTCGAGGGGCGGATCAGGCCCAGGACCGCCTTCAGGATCGAGGATTTGCCGGCTCCGTTCTTCCCGAGGAGGCCGCAGGCCCCTCGAGGCATCGTGAAGGCCGCCCCGTCGACCGCCGTGAAGGACCCGTAACGGATCGTGAAGTCCTCGAGCCGGACGGCGGGTTCCAGATCGCCTCTCGTCATGTCCGCGGGTCTGGCCGGCAAAGAGCCCTCTCCGATCGAATCCTGAGGAACTACGTCCTTCCGATCCCGCCCGAACGAGGCGGGATCGCCCCCTGGTACGAAGGGGGGAGATTACGTGAGGGAGACGGAGGATTCACGGATCCGGGGCCTCCGCCTCGAATTCGTAGAGATCGATCCCCATCCGTCGATCCGGCCAGAAGGTCTCGAGGCGCCTGTGGACGACCTTCCCCTCGGCGGCCAGGAGATCCCGGACCCCCCGGGCCGGGATCCTCCCGGGGTCCGCGAGGAGGGCCCGCCCTCCCGGGACCAGGCAGGCCTTCAGGAGATCGAGGACCGGGGCGTGGTGGCGCTCCTCGTACAGGATGTCGGCTCCGAGGACGAGATCGAAGGCGCTCTCCGGTCGATCCCGGGTCCAGTCGAGGCGCGTCCCGGAGGGCTCGGGCCTCGACCCGGATCCCTCGAGCCCCGGGGCCAGGGAGTTGTGGCGGGCGTTGAAGAGGGCGAAGGCGACGGCCTCGGGAAAGAAGTCCGCGAAACACACAGCAGCCCCCATCGTCGCCGCCGCGACCCCCGCTACCCCGACCCCGCACCCTAGATCCAGGACCCTCCGGCCGAAGAGGGGGGGGCCCTTCCGGAGTTCCCGGGCGAGCGCCACGGCCGAGGTCCAGACCTCCGCCCAGTAGGGGAAGGTTTCGTGGCCGGCGAACTCCTCCTCCGTCATCGCATTCAGGATGTCGTCCGCCCGCTCGGGGCAGACGATGTCCAGGCGCCCTCCCTTGACGGGCAGCTTGAGGCGCTTCAACGCGAAGCGCCCGAGAACGGGGTCTCGTCTGGCTTCCGGAACGACCATCCGCGGAGGGCTAAGATACCGGCATGTCGAACCCGCTCCCGCGCCGGAAGCCCTCATCCCTTCCGAAGACCGGACCCGCCGTCCTTCTCGGACTCCTGGCGGTCGCATACGGGTGCGGGAGCGCCCCGCCCGGCGCCCCCCCCGCCCCGGGGGCGGAGGAAGCTCAAGAGGATCTCTCGTTCTCCCAGGTCTGGATCGGCGAGGGAGCGACCGGAACCCTCCTTCCCTCGAACGGGGACTGGAAACGGAACGACGACGGCACGTGGTCGATCGACGCGGCCGGGGCCTTCGACCAGGCATGCTTCGCGCCCGACGCTCTCTCGGGCACCTACCGGATCTCGGTCGAGATCCTGCACGAGAGAGGGGGCGTCGGAGGGGGAATCCTCTTCCACTCGAGGGACCGGAAGAGCCTGGAGGCCTCCGAGATGGTCCGCTTCGATTCCGCCTCGAGCCTCCTCCAGGGACGCTTCCGGGACGGAGCCTTCCAATGCGACCGGGTCATCCCCCTCGACCCTCCGATCGACCCTTCCTCTTGGACACGCCTGGAACTCGATCTCGACGGGGCGGCGGGGGTCTTCCGGATCCTCGTCGACGGCAAGGTCAGGGCCGAGGGTTGCCGGATGCTCCACCGTTACGGCTACCCGGCCCTCCAGGCAAGCGAGGGGCGGATGCGCTTCCGCGCATTCCGGGCCGAGGGCAGGGCCTCCCGGGATCCGGGCCCCGTCTGGCCCGTGCGCGCCTGGACCGCGGAGGGCGGCGCGCTCCTGCTCCGGTCTTCGACCGGGGCCTTCACCCATCGCTACGATCCGGAACGGAACCGCTTCGTTCTCGCCGAGAAAGCCCCCGCTCCTCCTCCACCCGGAGATCTCGAAACGAGCTGGGCCCGGCGCTTCCCCGCCTTGCGCTCGATGCTCGTAGAGGGGGAGAGGGTCCTCCTCGCCCTTCCGGGCCGGGTCGAGATCCGCTCCCTGGGTGGACGGCTTCTCGGGACGCAACGTGCCGAGACGATCGGCGGACTCGATCCCGTGGACTTCGTCCGCTGGAGGGGGAAGACCTGGGTCGTGGATCGACGTGCCTCGAGGCTCGTCGAGGTCCTTCCCGCCGGGGACCCGATCCTCAGGCCGATCTGGAGGGATACGGACCGGGTCGAGGTCCTCCTCGTCTCCGGGCCCCGGGTTCTCGCCCGCCGCAGCGCACGGGCGGTCGGGCCGGACCGGATCGCATCCCTGTCGATCCCGTCCGGTTTCGACGTCCTTCCCCCCGCGGAAAAGGAGCGCGAGATCCGCCTGCACGGGCCGCCCCAGGAGGGACTCCTCCGGGCGCGCCGCTTGAAGATCCTGGCCCTGGTCTACGGCGACGTGTTCGACGGGATTCCCCCGAAAGGACCGGTTCCGCCCTCCTGGCCGGACTCCGCCTACGAGCGGGTCCACCGGGAGCTGCGCCGCACGGTCCTCTGGTACTGGATGAACTCCCGCTGCCGCCTCCTGATCGACCTGACGATCCACGATATCCGGGAACCCGTACGCGCCGCCGACCTCGCCGAAAACGGCCGCCCGAACGGAAAACCGAAGGAGGACGAGATCGCCCGCCGGGCCCGCGAGGCGGGTCTCTCCCTCTCCGACATACAAGGAGTCCTCGTCCTCCAGGCCTACCGCAGGAGGGCCGCGGACACCGGCCGGACCCTCTATGTCGGCGCCGGCGGCGGCCTGACCCTGGGGGCCCACGGGCGAGGCTACGGGATCTCCTGGTGGTTCGTCCCCGCGAAGAGGGACTACAACTCCTGGCTCTTCTGCCACGAGTTCCACCACCAGCTCGACGCCCTGTTCGAGATCTCCGGCCATCCCGAATACCTGTACAACCACTTCGCGCCGATGATCGGGACGAGCGGCCCCTTCGGAGAGCACTGGGACGGGAACGCCTGGATCCTCCGGAACTGGCCGGCCTGGAAATGGGACGATCTGCGCTTCGGCGACACGATCCTCTGCGCGGACATCGACGGGGACGGATTCCCCGACGGAGATCCCAGGGTCCCGATGGACGAGATCCGCTTCGGCTCCGACCCGGGGAAGAAGGACAGCGACGGGGACGGAGTCCCCGATCTCGAGGAAGCCCTCTTCGCGACCTGGATCGATCGCAGCGGCTTCGAAACCCGGGCTGGAAGGGTCTTCCCCCCCGACCCCCGCTCCCCCGACAGCGATCTCGACGGGATCGAGGACGGCGAGGATCCCCTACCCCTCCTGCCCTTCGACCCGAGGCTTCCCTCAGGGGAGGCACTCCGCCTACCGCCTCTCGAGGACCCCGGCCTCTCTTCCCCGCTCCGGATCTCCCTGGAGTTCGAAGCCGGAACCTCCCCCGCGCTCCTGATTCGAGGGAGCGGCTTCGAGGCCGGGGACGGCCTGCGGTTCCGCGCTCTCCTGGACCTCGCCTCCGATGGCTGGTTCACGGGCAGGGACAACCTCGAAATCCTCCTTCCCGAACGGGGTCCTCCGCGGATCCGGATCCAGGATGCGACCGTGCCCGGACGCTGGCCCCACTTCGTGGAGGATGGGGACGAGGGCTTCGGGGCGACGGCCGTGAGGACCGCGCGGACCTTCGAGATCCGCATCCCATGCCGTCCGGAACGGGGCTTTCCGAACGAAACGGGGCACGAGTTCGGGATCGACTTGATGTTCTCCACGGCCGAGAGCCGGAAACGGGGACGGAACTGGTCGAGCCTCTTCCCTCCGCACCGGCTCGTTCCCTTCCGTCTTCCCTCGCCGGACGAAGGAAGATGAAGACCGACACGACCCGCCGGAAGCTGGCCTTCGCCCTCGCCCTCCTGCTGGTTCCGACGGCCGTGGTCGGTTGGGTCGGGCTCGACAACATCGGACGCCTGGAAACCGAGATCAGCGAATCCCTCGACCGCGAGGCAGGCATCACCCTCCACAGCGCGGATCGCCTCTGCCATCAGCGGATCTCCGAACTCTTCGACCGGATCCTCCTGAACCTCGCCGGCCTTCCCGAGGCGGACCGGGCGGCCGCGATCCGCGCCCTCCAGCTCACCCCACCCGACGAGGCCGTCCTCACGGCCTTCCGCCTCGACAACCAGGTCCGCGTCTTCCAGCCCCAGTTGCCGGTCCGGCGGAGGACGACCTCGGACTTCCCGACCTTCTTCCCCCAGCAGGCCCAGGGGCTCGGTCCCGTCCTCCGGCGCATCCGCGAAGCCCGGAGGATTCTCGCGACCCCCGGGCTCGGCGCCGAACAGGCCTATCTCCACCTCCAGGAACTCCGCTCGACCGGAAACCGGAACGCCGCGGCCCTCCTCACCCTGGAACTCGCAGGATTGGCCCGCGGTCTCGGCCGCCTCGACGAAGCCCGAGGCCTCCTGGCCTCCCTGCGCCGCACCCTGGAATCCCGGAAAGGCGAACCGACGCCCGTCCTCGACCTATCCCTGACCCTCGCGGAGCTCGAAAGCCTCGCCGGGGAGATCGAGTCGGAGAAAGCCGGGGAGGAGGCGGGACGGCTCCCCGAGGCCGTCGAGGCCTGCTTCGGCTTCCTGGAGGCGATCGCGGGCGGCCGCTTCGACCGGGTGCCGGACGGGGTCCTCCGTTTCTTCTTCGCGAAGACGGAAGCGATTCTCGACCGGATCGCCTCCGGCGAGGCCCTCGATCGACTCGACAGGCTCAGGGTCAGGAACCTCGAGCGGGAGACCGTGCGCCGTCTTGTGGAGAGAGCGATCCGGGACGGGGTGCTCCCCCACCGCAATCAACTCCTGGCCGCCGGGGACGGTTGGCAGGCCCTACCCCTTCCCGCGGGCGGAGAACGCGAACTGATCCTCCTCCATCGTTATCCGACGCTCGAGGGAGACGTGGAGTTCTCCGGGGCCCTTCTCGACTTCCACAAGCTCTTCGACCCGATTCTGCACGAGATCGAGACCCGCATCTCCCGGAAGGGCATGCCCGGCAGGGTGCGCATCGAGGACGAGACGGGGGCCGTCATGGCCGGCCCCGAGAAGACCTCCGAGGAGGCGGAGGACCTCGGCCGCAGGGGACTCCGGAAGGAAATCCCCCTCTCCGCGCCCCTTTCCCGTTTCCGTCTCGTCGCGACCGCGGACAACCCCGAAGACCTCCTCGCAGGAAGGAGGAGGAGCCTCCTCGCCAAGGCCCTCCTATGGATCGCGCTGGCGGGGATCGCGGGTTTCGGAGCCTTCCTCCTCGTAAGGGTGCTCCGGAGAGAACGGGAACTCGCGGACCTCAAGACGGATTTCGTCAGCCGCGTCTCGCACGAACTGAAGACCCCGCTCTCCCTGATCAAGATGTACGGGGAGACCCTCGCGATGGGACGCGTCGGCGACCCAGGGAAGGCCCGGAGTTTCGCGAGGGTCATCGCCAAGGAGTCCGACCGCCTGACGAGAATGATCGACAACGTCCTGGACTTCTCCAGGGTCGAGAGAAGCCGACGGGAATACTCTCCGAGGCGCCAGCGACTCGATCGACTGGTCCGCGAGATCGCGGATTCCTACCGGCCCCATCTCGAAGATCAGGGTTTCGATCTGAAGGTGGATCCGCTTCCTCCGACCGAGGCCGTCGTCGATCCGGAGGGCTTCACCCAGGCCCTCGTCAACCTCCTCGGCAACGCCCGGAAATACACGGGAAACGAGGAGAAGCGCATCGAACTGCGCCTTTCCAGGAATGGAAGAACCGCCGTCATCGAGGTCATGGACCGGGGGGTCGGAGTGCCGGACATCGAAAAGGAGAGGATCTTCGAAAGCTTTTACAGAGCTTCGACAGCCGGGACGAGTCGGGGCGCCGGGATCGGGTTAGCCTTGGTCAAGCACTTCGCCGAAGCCCATGGAGGAGCGGCCTCCTGTCGGGACCGGGAAGGCGGAGGCAGCGTGTTTTCGATCACCCTCCCGATAGCCGGGGACGAACCGGGGACGAGTCAACGGACATGAGCGAAACGAAAGCGACGATCCTGGTCGTCGACGACGAGAAGGACCTCGCCGAGGGCCTCCGCTACAACCTCGAACTCGAGGGCTATGCCCCCTCGGTCGCATTGGACGGCCGAATGGCCCTGGACCGCCTCCGGGACGGAGGCATCGACCTGGTCCTCCTCGACGTGATGATGCCCGGAATGACCGGGCTCAAGGTCCTGGACACGATCCGCCGGGAGGGGGATTCGACCCCCGTGATCCTTCTGACCGCTAAGAGTCAGGAGTCGGACAAGGTCACCGGCCTCGAACTCGGAGCGGACGATTACGTCACCAAACCCTTCAGCCTCCCCGAGCTTCTGGCCCGGGTCCGCGCTGTCCTCCGCCGCTATCGACCCGTTCCCGCCACGACGGAGAGGAACGCCGAGTACGACTTCGGCGATCTCAAGGTCGACTTCAAGCGCTACGTCGTCATTCGGGACGGAATGGAATACACCCTTTCCCGCTATGAATCCGAGATCCTCCGTTACCTCCTCGAACACCCCGACCAAGTCGTGACCCGGAGAGAACTCCTGACCGAGGTCTGGGGCTACACGAACATCCCCGCGACCCGGACCGTCGACAATCACATCGCCCGGCTGCGCAAGAAAGTCGAGGAAACCCCCGACGAACCCCGGCACATCCTCACCGTCCACGGCATCGGTTACCGCTTTTCGGTCGAGGGAGGGGAGAAGGAGGGGGAATGAACCTCCGCCCAAACCTTCTCGCCGCCGCGATCCTCGCTCTCGGTTCCCAGCAGGGGAACTTGAGCGAACTCGACCCCGAGAGGCATTTCCTCGAAGCCTGGCGCCTCGAGACGATCGTCCGGGACCCGAAACGGGCGGAAAGGGCCTTCCTCGATCTCCTGAACCGCAAGGACGGGGGGGACTACCGTCTCCTCGCGGCCAAGCACCTGGGGGAGTATTACGCCGACACCGGACGGGTCCGGGACCTGTTCCGGCTCATCGAACGAATTCACCGACTGCCACGGATTCCCGCTTCCCTTCGGAGATCGTTGGAGCCCCTCCTGAAGGTCGGAAAGGACACGATCCGCAGAACCGAAAAGGAAATTACGAGAATCCGAAAGAGCTACGCCGCACGGATGAAGGCCGCGAAGACCGTCCAGGAGCGGGCCCGGATCCGAAACGCCTTCCTCACCGAATACGCGCGTCTCCTCGAGCCTCTTCGATTCTTCGGGGATCCGTTCCGCATCAAGACCTCCACGGGTCGCAGGGAAAGCCGAGGCGGCCGTCTCTCGCTCCTCTGGAAACGGCTCCGGGAGATCCAGTCGAAACTGGAGGGAACGAAGAAGAAGGCCGTACCCAAGGAGGAGGAACGGGGGCTTCGGGCGGAGAGGGCGAGGATCCGGGCCGAGATCGCAAGGATCCGCGAGCGCGCGGCTCCGGGAAGAACGCGCCGATCCCGGTATCAAGACCTTCCCGGGCGTCTCGAAGCGCAGGCCCGCCGTCTGGAAAAGGCGGGGAAGAAGAAGGAAGCGGCCGACCTGCGCCACCGGGCGGCCAGGATCCGGGAACTTCTGGAACTCGATTCTCCGGGCAGGCTGCGCGCGATCCTTCAGGCATTCCGGAAACCGTGGTCAGCGAAGACCCGCAAGGCTTGGATCGACGCCTGCCGCGACGGACTCCGTGTATTCGATCTCTTCCAGGAGAGGCTGATCGAACAGGGTCGCTGGCAGGACGCCCTGGCTCTCGAGAAGCAACGCAAACAACTCGAGGAACTCCTGCGACGGAAGCGCTACCAGGCGGCGGGCAACTTCCTTCGCAACATCCTGAGGGACCTCACGCTCTATCGGCGCTTCCGTTGAGAGGGGGATTCCTCGAGTACCGGGAGAGGAGGAGCGGACGGAATCCGGTCCCGGTCGTCGCCCGCCGGGTCGAGGCCGACCATGCCGAACAGGAAGTCGACCATCTGGAAGGGGTTCAGTCCCGCGCGGACATGCAGGAAGACGGGGGTGACGCCGAGTTCGATCCACCCCTGGTCCCAGATCGACTTCCGGTTGATGACGGCGGTCTCCCCGGATCGAATCATGCTCCGCCTGGGGTCGGCGGCGCGGATGAAGGTCGGAATCGGCGCGAAGTTGAAGAGGGAATAGAGTTCGATCCGGACGACGCCCGTTCCAGGTTTGCGGATCCAGCGCTCGTTCGCGAGGAAGACCGAAGCCATCGCGAGCCGAGCGACGCTCCACCTCGGGTCATAACCCGGTTCGGTCGTGCTCTCCTCGATGTCACCGACGTTGGCCTCCCACACGGCTCTCGGGGTGTTGACGACGTTCCACTCCTCCCAGCTCCCGTAGAGATTCCGGTCCTCCCAGCCGAAGTTCCAGGTCCTTGCCGCGAAGCCGAGACCCGGCGCGAACCAGTCGGTCAGCCTCGCGTCGGCCTCGAGCCCCAAACCCACTCCGACGTTCGCCTTCACGCAATCGAGGAGGTCCAGCCCCCGGCGCCGGAACCAGGCTCCGACGGCCCCGCATCCGGGAAGGAACGCCAGGGAGAGAGCCAGGAGACCGAGAATCGCGCGGTTCACGACTCCGCAAACCTCTTCAGGAAAGTATCGAGGCTCTCGCGGGTTCCGACGTGCTTGAAGATCATGTTCTCGCCGTCGAGAACGAAGAACACCCTGTGCGAGATCCCCGCCCGGAACTCCCATAGTTTCAGGTTCCCGCGGAGGAGCTTGGCCTCCAGGCCGGGATAGGACAGCCCCCGGAGGACGGCACGGGCGATGGCCTGGTGAACTTTCCTCTGCACCTTCGCGTCCAGGGACATGAGAGACTCCAGGAACGAGGCCTCGTAGACGGGAAGGAGTTTCAGGCGCGCCTCCTCGCCCTCCTTCTCGATCCGCTCCTTCTTCCTCGCCCTCTCGCGGCGCCCCTCGGGAGCGAAGGGCAGGAGTTCCTCGACCTCCTGCCGTAGAGCCTCGACCGTGGATTTCAGTTCGGCGAGGGCCTTCCGGTCCTCCTCCTGGATCTCCTCGAGTTCCGCGATGCGCCGATCCGCCTCGTGCAGCTCCGCGTGGAGGTCACGGTCCCCGGCCTCCGCGGCAAGACGCTCGAGTTCCGCGAGCCGTTTGGCCGCCTTCTTCAACTCCTGCTGGAGCGCGTTCCGCTCGGCGCGAAGGTCCTCGATCTCCCTTTCGGTCTCCCGGACACGACGGCGCTCGGGAGCCAGTTCCGAACGAGCCTTCGCGGCCCGCTTCTCGGCGCGGGCGAGCCGCCGCTTCGCTTCCTCCAGGGAGCGCTCCGTCCTCTCGAGACGGACCCTGAGATCCTCCCCCGGGGATTTCCCGGGATCGACGGCCTCTCCGGGATCTCCGTCCTCGGGCGTGGCGGGAAGCGCCGAGGCCACTTCGCCCCGCAAGGTCTCGTTCCCGGCGAAGGCGCGGGCGACGCAGCGGGCGAGTTCGGCCGCGGGGGCCTTTTCGGGCCGGAACCCCCCCTTCAAGCGCAAGCCGTGTTTCCGAACGAGCGAGGCGAGCCGCTTCTTCCCCAGCATGCGCTCGAGTAGAACGGCGAGGGGGATCTCATCCTTGCAGGAGAGGATCAGCTCGACCCAGTCCTCCGCCGTCCATGCTTCCACCATCACCTTCCCTCTCCTCGAAATCGTTCTCCAGATCGGCTGGAGCAGGAGGCGGTTTCGAGGTCCATGCCCTGTAGAACGCGAACTCCAGGGCGTCCAGAGGGGTTCCGATCACCAGGATGCCCGCCCGCCACAGCACGAAGGAAGGAAACAGCAAGGTCGAGAGGGGGTCCAGACCTTCTTCCTCCTCGTCCTTCTGGGACTGGTAGACGACGTAACTGACCGGAAGAGCCACGACATCGAAGGGGATCCCCGCGACGAAACCGACGATTCCGCCCAGGGAGGCGGGTTTCGTCACGAAGCCGCTCCGCCCCGTGTTCGCGTCCACCAGGCGGTCCGAATAGGAGACCAGGGCCGAACACCCCTGGAAGAGCCACAGAACCGAGAAAAGGAAGCACAGGCCGGCCGCTCGGCCGAACCGCGGCGCGGCCCTCAAGGATCCGCTCATTTCTTCGGCTCCCGGGAGACGAAGACCATCTTCTCGACGACCCACTCGTCCGAGAGTTCGGCCGGATAGGCGGTGCCTCTCTTGTGGCTTCTCGAAACCGCCTCCTTGGCGCGGATCCTCAGCTCGCGGAGCTTCCACCGGTGCGAGGCGGCCTCGCAGTTGAAGAGCGCGACGAAGAGGTTCTCCCTCGGAATCGGTTTGATCTTCCGTCCGACCTTGAAGCCGATCTCGACCTCGCGGTCGATGGCTCGTTTCCTCGATCTCCCCCTCCGGATCGAAACCTCCCGTTCCTTCTCCGGGTTGACCTTGAAGTCGTTGATGTCGATCCCCGCCTTCTTGGCGATCTGGTTCGCGAAGAACACGCCCGGATCCAGGAGTTCGCCACTCCGTTCCGAGTCCCGCTTCGCGATCAGGAACGTGCGGATCTGTTCGAGTTCGCTGTGGATCTTGACGATGTCGCCCTTCGCCCGCTCGAAGGTCCTGAGGGCTTCCTCGTAGTGCTTCCTGAGGACGAGGTTCCAGATCCCGAGGCCGGTCGCGGCCGCCGCGCTGCAGACCATGACCCATTTGAGCATGTCCATCTTCCGGAAGAATCGCTTCATCCCGTCCTCCTATCGACTCGCCGTGCGCTTGGGTTGGAAGACCCCGTAATCGGGGAAGAGGGTGATCCGGAAGACATACTCGGACCCCGGGGTCGCGGGATCCTGATAGGGCGTTCCTCCCTTCGTCTGCTTTGCGGCCGCGAAGGGCCCGGGCCGCCCGCAGGCCTCCTGGAGCACCTGCTTGAAGGCGGCGGCCTGTTCGATGAAGTCCTTGCCCCGGAAGCTGACTTCGAACTCGAGGTAGCGGTCGGTCTTCTTCGTGCCAACCCGGAGATGGATCGCGAAAACGACGAAACGGCCGATGTCGGGTCTCTTGTCGGCCTTGTCCATCGCATCCGCGAAGGCCTGGAGAACCGCGAGCCCCGATTGCAGATCGAGTTCGGGAAAGTAGCCGGTCTCTCTCTCCAGCTTCTTGCGAAGCGAGATGAGTTCATTGCGCAGGGTCGTGACCCGTTGCAGGGGCGGAGCCTTGGCCAACTTCTTCAGAATCGAATCGGCCGTTTTCGGAGGAAGGATGTTCTTGACATACCCGCTGCGGGGAGAGGGGTAGGCGAGACGGGCTAGGAGGCCCGTCCAGGTCGGGAGTTGTCGGCTCCGGGACCCGACCCTCTTCTTCGCGTATTTCGGACTCCCGATCGCGCTCTCGACCTTTTGAATCCCCCGGAGCAGGTCCAGGTCCGAATACAGAAGGAAGAAGGCGCCGAGGAAGCTCGCCAGCGCGAGGGGAAGCTTGAGGCGGTCGAATCTCCGCTGGAAGCGCAGTTCTTCCTGGCGGAAATCCATCCCGGGCTTCAAGACCCCCAGGGCGCCCATCGCGGCGGCGAGGGCGAGATCGCATTCGGGTCCGAGATCCTCCTCCTCCGCCCCCGGAACCCGCTTGCAGAGATCGAGGCCCTCGACCGGAAGGTCCAGCCCGGCGGAGAGGAGCTCGGCAACTCCCGGGAGCCGGGCGCCGACCCCCGTCAGGAGGATCCGCTCCGGGGTCACGGGGATCGCGGCTCCGGCGAAGAATCGGGTCATCTCCCGGCGGAGATGTTCGACGAACTCCCGCAGGGCATCCTCGAAATCCGACGGATCCAGGGAAGGCGGAGGCCCCGGCGCCGCCTCCTCTCCGTCCCCGTCTCCCTCGTCGGGGCGGACAGGGTCGAGCCCGAGGAAGGTCGGCAGGGAACGGGCCACGTCCTCGGGATCCAGGCCGCGAAGCTCGGCGACCCTGGCCGTGAGCGTATGGAGCCCCATCCGGAGAACCCGGCTCGTCAGGATCGTTCCTCCAACGACGGGGGTCATCGAGGTCGAGACCTCGTCGAGTCGGAGCAGGAGATCGCATACGGTCTCCTCCGCGTTCTCCTCCTGCTCCTCCTCCCCGGGTTCCTCCGGGTCGAAGACTCCGAAATGGGCGGCCGCCCGGACGAGCAGATCCTGTTCGAAACCGGCCCTCTCGACCTGGACCTCCGCCTTCTTGAAGGCCTCGAGCTTCTCCTTCAAGCCCTGCTTCGGGCAGGCGACGAGGAAGAGCTTCGTCCCCTCCTTCGTCTCCTCGATCGTCAGCGCATCGACGACCACGTCGTCGATCGAATGGCTGTGGATGACCGACTCCGCCTCGAACTTCAAGACCTTCCGAATCTCTTCCCGCCCCGTGAAGGGCAGGGAAAGGTTCCGGATCACGCATTCGCGGCCGGAGACACCCAGAAGGACCCGATCGGAGGGGAGACCTTCCTTCCGGATCAGGGAGGCCGCGGCGGGAGCGCCTCCGAGGACGGAAGCACCCCTCTCGATCCTGAACTTCCTGGCGGAGCCCTCAAGCACCACGAGGTGGGAGAGCCTCGGCCCGACGTCGATTCCTGTCGTCTTCATGTCGCCTTTCCAGCGGGCGGGATCCCCTTCATCGGACGGGACTCTCCTCCGCGCACAACCGCCGGTATTCGGCCCGCTGCGTTCCGGTCAGCATAGCCTCGATCCTGCGGTCGGCCCTGCGGTTCTCCTCCCGGAGGAAGTCCCTTCCCTCGGGGGAAAGGCCCTTCAGGTGTCGGCGAAGCCAGTCGTTCTTGTTCCGATCCCTCTCCCGGAGGACGATCCCCAACCAGACCTTCTGGTCGGGGCTCAGATCCAGCGCCTCGCTCAGGCGCCGGATGTAGGCCGCATGGGGGCCCTCGGGACCGCTCCGCCCCTCCCGGAGGTCCGCGAGGACGACTCCCGAAAGCAGCCCCGTCAGGAAGACGAGGGAACAAAGGAGGAGGAGCCGCCTTCTCCAGTGCTTCATGTGCGGGTCATCGCCCATCGGCGGCATTGCGCATCGTCTTCGGCCCCGCCTTCGATTCGAGGCGTTCGGCCCTCTGATCCAGGATCTCGAGCACCTCGCGTTCGAAGCGATGCCGGGAACGGCCCTCCGCCTCGAGACGGCCGTCCCCTCCGGCCGTCCCCACCGTCAGGCGGATCAGCATCCCCAGGGCCAGGAGGAGGAGGATCGCCGCCGCGACGGCCGTCCAACGCCTCAAGAGCCGCAGCGGTTCTCCGGGGTCCGAGGCCGGACTCTCCTCCACCGGACCGTCCCCGGACTTCCGGATCTCGGCCAGAACGCGGTCCGCGAAGCCGAGTCCCAGGGGTGCGGCCTCGGGGTCGGATTCCCGCACGAGGTTCTGGACGCGTTCGATCCGCGCGAGACGGTCCCTAAGCGGCGCCTCCTCGGCGAGCCGCGCCTCGAGTTCCCGGCGTTCGATCGCCCGGAGCTCCCCGTCGAGATAACGCTGGAGCAGAAGATCCTCCCGGTCGGGGTGCCGGCCCTCGGTCCTTCCCGGGGGGAAGGCCGGGCCGCCGGGGTCGTCGCCGTTCATGTTTCCTCCAAGGGGCTTGTCATTCCTGCAGCAATTCGGGATGCCTCTCCTCGAGGAGTTTCCGGAACCGGGCCCGCGCGCGGAAGAGCCGCGATTCGACCGTTCCGATCGAACAACCGCTGACCTCGGCGATCTCTAGGTAGCTAAGCTCCTCGAACTCCCGGAGGAAGAGGGTCGTCTTGTAGGGTTCGGGAAGCGCGTCGCAGATCTCCCTCGTGATCCGGACCCTCTCCCGCCGGAGCATCGGCTCGTCAGGGGTCTCGGAGGAGAGGCCGCTCCGGGGCTCCCCGTCCTTCGGGGAACCAACCAGGGCGGAAGGATCGTCGCTCAGATGCAGGGGGCGACGTTTCCGCTTGGCCACATGATCAACGGCCGTGTTCGCGGCGACGCGGTAGAGCCAGGTGAAGAAGGCCGAATCCCCCTGGAAACCGTCGAGCTTCCGGTAGACCTTCAAGAAGACATCTTGGGTGACGTCCTCCGCCTCCAAGGGGTCTCGGACATAACGGAGGACCAGTCTGTGGATCCTTTCCTGATAACGTAAAAGAAGCATCCGGAAGGCGGCCTCGAGGCCCTCGCGGTCCCCAGCCTCCTTGGCCTCGAGAAAGCGCTGGACGAGGATCCGATCCTCGAGGGCTTCCGCCCGGCTCCCCTCGTCCCCGGGGGATACACCTTCCGGGGCCCGCGGATCTTTCGGGTCTCGGTGGTCCGGCTGCGGTGTCATCGGTCCCTCCGGTCCGGGATCGTACCGCCACGGACCCCGGATCGCCTCGAATGGAATCGCTGTCGCATTACGGGCCATGATGCCCTGTGACGGGGGGAGAGCCCCTCCTCTTCCCGAGTCCTCGCCCGGGTCTTCGGAAATGGGGGGAGGACCTCTCGCAACCTCAAGCGATACAAATACTTACCGTTGCTCAAGGCGACCTCCCGGCCAAAGCCCCCCCGGTGGGACATACTTCGGTTGAACCCGTTTCCTCGAAACGACGAACGTGCAGACCCCCGACAGGATTCCCGACGCCGATCTCGAAATGCTGGTCCGGGTCATCCGAGACCTGGAGAAGAGCCGCAGATCGATGAGTTTCGCCTGGCTCCTCCGCCGGATTTCCCCCGGGGTGGAGGAGATCGAGGAGAGCCTCTGGGCCGAGGGGGATTACCTGGACCTCAGCCAGCTGAACGAGAACCCTCACGCCCGGTTGTTCTTCTGGAAGGAACGCTGCCTCGACCGCCGCCGTCTCCTGCGCATCCTCGATCAGGCCGTCACCGCGGGCTTCCTCGAACGGATCGAGACCCGGAACGACCCTCTGTTCCGTCCGACGGCCATGGGGAGGGAGTGGTGTGAACTCGTCCAGTCCCCGCCCAAGGGCCCCGAAGAGGACTGAAGGGGGGGCGGAACCGCGCTGCGTCCCGCCCGCTCTCGTCTTCCTCAGGCCCCGGAAACGGCCGCGTTCAGAGCTTGTGTCCGAGTTTGTCCCGCTTGGTCTCGAGATAGCGCTCGTTGTCCGGGTTCGGGGGGATCCGCAAGGGGACCTGGGCCTCGACCTCGAGGCCGTAGCCCTCGAGGCCGCGCAGCTTCTTCGGGTTGTTCGTCAACAGGCGCATCCTCCGGACCCCCAGGTCGTGAAGGATCTGCGCGCCCGTTCCGTACTCCCTGGCGTCGGCCTTGAAGCCGAGGCGCCGGTTCGCCTCGACCGTATCGAGGCCTTTCTCCTGGAGCCGATAGGCGCGGAGCTTGTGCTCGAGTCCGATGCCCCGGCCTTCCTGGCGGATGTAGAGCAGGACCCCGACGGGCTCCTCGAGAATGCGCCGCATCGCTTCCTGGAGCTGTTGTCCGCAGTCGCAGCGCCGGCTGTGGAAGACATCCCCCGTCAGGCACTCCGAATGGACCCGCACGAGAACAGGGTCCTCGATCGGCGGGAACCGCCCGCCCTCGTCCTCCAACCTTGGAATGCCGTGGGTCAGGGCGACGTGGACGCGGCCGTCGATACGGGAGCGATACGGATAGAGGTCGAAGTAGCCGTTCTCGGTCGGCATCTTCACGACCGGCAGGCGTTCGATGATCCGCTCGCGACGGCGCCGGTATTCGACGAGATCCGCGATCGTGCCGATCCGGATCCCGTGCTTTTCGGCAAAGGCCTTGCACTCCGGGAGGCGGGCCATCGTCCCATCCTCGTTCATGATCTCGATCAACACGCCCGCGGGCTTCAGGCCCGCGAGCTTGCAGAGGTCGACGAGGGCCTCGGTATGGCCGGCGCGGACGAGCACGCCCCCGTCCACGGCACGGAGAGGAAAGACGTGTCCGGGCCGGGCCAGGTCCTGAGGTCGGGCTCCATCCCGGATCGCGACCGAGATCGTCTGGGCCATGTCCGCGGCCGAGATGCCGGTCGTCACCCCTTCCCGAGCCTCGATCGACACCGTGAATCCGGTTCCCCGGCGCGCGGTGTTCTCGGCGACCATCGGCCCCAGGCCGAGTTGTTTGCAGAGGGACGAATCCATCGGCATGCAGAGGAGCCCGCGGGCTTCCTTCCGCATGAAATTGATGCGCTCCGGGGTCGCGAACTCGGCCGCGAGGAAGATGTCTCCCTCGTTCTCCCGGTTCGGGTCGTCGACCATGATCACGAAACGCCCCCGTTTGAGGTCCTCGATCAACGAGGGGATCGGTGAGAGTTCGACCATGTCGTCGCCTCCATCGAAGGGAACCGGCCCGAAGGGATGAGATTCTCGACCGGATCCCCGGCTTTGGCCAGCACCCCCTCGGGAAACCCATTTCCTCGGGGAGGAGCCGCCTTTCTCCGGCCCTTCTACCTGAGGGCGTCCCTCCTCGAGCAGGCCTCGCTCCGCCCCTCTTCCTCAGGCGGGGTCGAGCTCGCGGATCTTGGCCTGCAGTTCGCCCTTCTGGTACATCTCGAGAGCGATGTCGGAGCCGCCGATGAACTCCCCGCCGATGAAGATCTGGGGGGTCGTCGGCCAACCGGAGACCTGGACGAGGGCTTCCTTGATGCCCGGGTCCTCGAAGATGTTGACGACTTCGAAATCGGCGTCACAGTGCCTCAGGATCTCTATCGCACGCATCGTGAATCCGCACATCGGCTGGTCCTTCGTTCCCTTGCCGAAAACCAGGATCTTGTGCGCGGCGATCGTTTTCCGGATGTCTTCAGGGGTCCACATCGTGCTTCATGTTCCTTTTCATTCCTCCGCGCCCAATGGGGAAGGAGCGCGGCCCCGGTTCGGGGGAGGAGAAGGGCGGGCGGATGCGCCGGGGCGGGGCTTTCGCCCCGTTCTCTTCCGGCGAAACGGCAGGCCGCCAGTTCCCGGGTCTAGGCCCGATGCGAAGACATCTCAAGAGCGGGCTTCGGAACTCCCTACCCCCGCGAGGGGGGCGCTCTCTGGAAGCCCGACCTCATGGGGGCTTGAATGCAGGCCATGCGCCTGCCCGAGTGCGGATCCCCTTGGCTCCCCGCCCTTCTCGCGCTTCCCCTCGCCGCCTCGATTCCAGGATGCCGGAGCCCGGGACCCGCGGAGAGGCAGAGGGAGGTCCTCGCCGCCGTCCTCCGGGCCGAATACGGGAGGGATCCCCGTTCCCTCCCCGATCTCCGCCGGGCCCTGAGGGGAGCGGACCCCTGGCTCCGGAAAAGGATTCTCCGGGCCATCGGGAGAATCGGCGGCCCCGGGAGCCTCGAGACCCTGGCGAAGGCCCTCGCCGACCCCTCTCCCGGGGTCGTCGCCGAGGCGGTCTTCCAGCTCGGGCTCCGGGAGGGGGAGGCGGACCGCCCGGCGGCCCGGGGGGCCCTCCTCCCGCTGACGGGGAAGGGAGAGGCCCTCGTCCGGGCCCGGGCCTTCGAGGCCCTGGGACGACTCGCGGAAGCTTCCGGGTTCGCGAGTCTCGCCGCCGGCCTCGAGGACCCCGCGGCTACGGTTCGGGGAGCCGCGGCCCTGGCCCTCCACCGGCTGCGTAGCCGCCTGCTCGCCCGCGGCGCGCTCCCGGCGGACTTCGACGGGAACCTCGCGAAGGTCCTCTCGAAGGCCTGGACGCGGGAGCGATCCGAAGCCGCGGCCTGGAGGCTGGTCTACGCCCTTGCCCCCCTGCGGCGTCCGGAGACCCTTCCGATCCTTCTCGCCGGAGCTCACCCGAGGCATGGGCGAGCCCTGCGTCTTTTCTCCCTCCGGGGTCTGGCCGGACTCGTCCGCTCGAAGGGCCGGGGCCTCGAGGCGGAGGCGAAGGCCCGGATCAGGAAGGCCTTCCTCGAAACCCTCGGCGATCCGGACCCGACTCTCGTGCGGGAAGCCGTCCTTGGGCTCTCCGACCCCTCGCCCCAGGGCCGGAACCGCGCGCCGCGCACGGCGGCGCCGCCCTTCGGGGACGGGGAAGTACTGCGGGCCCTCGCCGGGCTCCTGCACCATCGCAACCCCCATGTCGCCGCCGCGGCGGCGCTCGGCATCGGCCATTTTTCCTCGATGGCCCGGGAAGCGCGCGGCTACCTCGCGCCGATCGAGGCCTCGAAGGACCCGACCTTGAAGGGAGCCGCCCTCCAGGCCAACGCCAGACTCCTCGGCGACGTCGTAACCGGAATCCTCCGGCTACACCTCGGATCCAAGGACTGGACGGTCCGCGCCTCGGTCGCCGGCGCCCTCGTCTTCCTGAGTCCCCGAGCGGCCCTCAGGCTCGCCTCGGAGCTGATGGCCGACGGGGACAGAAGAGTGCGGCTGGCGGTCCTCGCGATCCTCCCCCGTTTCCCGGCGGACCGCGAAGCCCAGGACCTCGCTCTCGAGGCCCTCGAGGTCCGGGACCTCGGACTCCGCGAGAAGGCCGCCTCGGTGCTCGCAAAGATCGGGGACGAGGCGGCACTCCCAGGTCTGCGCCGGGCCTTCACCACTTCTCCCGGGCCGGATTTCGCCGACGCCCGCCGTGAGGCCCTCGAGGCCATGGCGAAGATCGCCCCGAAGGACGAGGCCGTGACGGCCTTCCTGCGGGAAGCCCTGAAGGACCCCGATCCCGGCGTACGCCGGAGCGCCCACCGGCTGCTCTCCGAGCGACTCGACGCCGAGGCCCTCCCGGCCCTCGAGATCGTCGAAGGCCCCCGCCTCGATCCCCTTCCCGGCAGGAACTACGAACCCTCATTCCTCGACCGGAAACCCCGGATCGAACTCCGGACGGACAAGGGGAGGATCCTCCTCGAACTCGACCCCGCCGAGGCGCCCGCGCATTGCTGGAACTTCTACGCCTTCGTCCGGGCCGGCCAGTACGACGGAAGGATCTTCCACCGGGTCGTGCCGGGATTCGTCGTTCAGGGCGGGGATTCGCGGGGCGACGGCTACGGGGCATCTGCATTCCTCGGGGGCCGCTTGCGGGACGAGATCAACAACCTCCCGTTCACCTCCTGGGTCCTCGGCATGCCGAAGAGCGCCGCGCCCGATTCCGGCGGGGAACAGATCTTTCTGACCCTCGTTCCGACCCCTCATCTCGACGGCCGTTACACGGCGTTCGGCCGGGTCGTCGGTGGCAAGGAGGTCCTGACCCGCATCGAGATCGGGGACAGGATCCTCGAGGCGCGCATCGTCTCCCCCTGAGTTCCGGGCGCCCCCGGCTTCGAGCGGCCCCTTCCCGATCCCGGGAACGGGCCGCTTGCACATCCACCGGCCGCGCCGCGCCCCCCCGTTCCCATCGGGAACTCGGCACAGGCTCAACCCCCTTCCCTCCCGGTCCGATACCCGAACATCGGACGCGGGGGATTCGGACTTCAAGGGGAGGGGGAATGAAGCGGACCATGTGCGAAATCGCCGTCGTGGGCGGGCTCCTCTTCCTGATGGCCTCCCTCTACGGCGAACTCGACTCTCTCCGCGAAGACGGAATCCCGGCGGCACCGGTGAAGGCGGCCCTTCCGGCCCCGAGCCCCAAGCCCCGAAAGACCCCGCCCGTGACCCGCAGCGATCTCCAGGAGTTCGAACTCCGGCTCGCCGAGGTCCGAGGAAAGCTCCGTAAGGTCGAGGACCGTCTCGAGGAGACGAGGAAGGGCGCCTGGTCCCGCGTCTCCGAGGCCATGGGCACGAGCAAGGAGCTTTCCCGCGCGATCGAATCCGCCCAGAAGCTCGTGTTCTCCAAGCAGAACCGGCTCGCGAAGATGGCCGGCGACCTCCGCAGGAAGCTCGAGGCCCAGGAAGCGGTCATCGCCGATCTCCGCCGCGAACTGCACCGGGACCGGGCCGACATGACGAGACGCATGCTCGATCCGACAGTGCAGATCAGCGGAGACGAGACCGTCGGATCGGGAACGATCATCGCCAGCAAGCGCGGGAAGAACGGAACCGGGTATCGAACCTGGGTCCTGACCGCCTGGCACGTGATCCGGAACATCCTGACCGACGAGCCCGAAAGGAAACGCGCCGGCTTTTTCATCACCCTCTACCACGGGGGCGTCAAGAAGGAACGCGTCGGGGACTTGATCGCGAAGAACCCCTCGAAGGACCTGGCTCTGCTCCTGCTCAGGGGAGGAGAGAGGATCGAGGCCGTCGCCCGCCTGATGCCCGAGTCCCGGATCGACGACCTCGAAGTCTGGGATCCCCTGTTCGCGGTCGGCTGTCCTCTCGGCAACGATCCGATCCCCACCGGAGGTTTCCTCGCGAACAAGAACGCCCGCGTCAACGGCATGCGTTACTGGATGATCAACGCCCCGACCTATTTCGGGAATTCGGGGGGTGGGATCTTCCATGGAACGACACACGAGTTGATCGCCGTCTTCTCGAAGATCTTCACCCACGGCAAGGTGCGCCCTGTCGTCATTTCCCACATGGGCCTCGCCGTCCCCCTCCCCGAGGTCTATTCCTTCCTCAGGGAAACCGGCCACGGCGATCTGATCCCCGCTTCCCGGCCGACGGAGGTTCCCGTCTCCCCGGGCCGTTGACCGCATCGCGCGGTCCTCCAAGGACGCCGGGCATGGAGAATCGAAGGAGTTCGGCTTTCGAACTCCGGAGAGATCTTCCCCGGAAGGTCAGAGGAGGGAGTCGGCGAAGAGGGCGAAGCGGGAGGCGAGGTCGCGGGTGAGGGGGCCGGGGGATCCCTCGCCGACCGGGCGGCCGTTGAGGATCGTCACCGGGAGGATGTCCTTGAGGGTCGAGGTCAGGAAGATCTCGTCCGCCCCGAAGAGCTGGGTCCGGTCGATCCTCCGCTCCGCGACGGGAAGGCCCTGCTTCCTTCCCATCTCGAGAAGAAGCCCCCTCGTGATCCCGAGGAGGATGCCGGCCTCCGGAGGTGGAGTCAGGATTTCGCCGCCGCGGACGATCCAGACGTTCGAGGTCGGCGCCTCGGTCAGACAACCTTCGGCATTCAAAAAGAGGGCGACCTCGGCGCCGTGGTCCCTCGCCTCCATCAACCCCAGGATGTTGTTCAGGTAGTTGCCGCTCTTGATCGCGGGGTCCATCGCGCGCCGGTCGTTGCGGAGGGTCTCGACGACCCAGGCGCTCGCTCCGCGGGCATATTCCTCGGGAGTCGGAAGCTCGAGAGGCCGCACGAGAATGACGAGATTCGGATCGGGTGCGGCGTGGACGGGGTCGATGTTCGGAAGGCGGCCGGTGCCTCGAGTCAGGATGACCCGGACGTAACTCTCCTCGTTCCCGGCGGCCTCGATCGTCTCCCGGACGCGCGCGAGGAGTTCCTCATCGGGCCACGGCATCGGAATCCGGATCCTCGAGGCGCTCTTGCGAAGGCGGGCCAGGTGGAGATCCGGCCGGAAGAGGCGGCCCTTCCGCGTGCGGAGGACCTCGTAGACCCCGTCCCCGAACAGGAATCCGCGGTCCATGGCCGGGACCCGCGCCTCCTCCTCCGGAAGGATCCGTCCGTCGATGTGGAACATGACCGTCATCTCCGAGTCCTCCGCGTCCCCGGAACGCACCGGAAAGACCGCACGGGGCCGAACCCCCTGCTCCTCCCACCCCGCCCCTTTTCGAGGAGACGGACGGATCCTATCCAGGACCGCCCCGGCCTGATAGATTCTCCGCCCGTCCCGCTCGGAGCCCCTCCGGACGGGATGAAGAGGTTCCCCGATCACGCCCCCATTGGAGGCAGGCCCGCCATGTGCGGCTTCATCTCGATCTTCGCCCCCGAGGGGCACGACATCCTCACGACCCTCCTCGACGGTTTGATCGCGATCCAGCATCGCGGCCAGGACGCGGCGGGGGTCGTGACCTACGACGGCCATTCCTTCCACGCGAAGAAGGGACTCGGCCTCGTCCGGGAGGTCTTCGAATCCAAGCACCTCGATCGACTGAAGGGGCATCTGGGAGTGGCCCATGTGCGCTACCCCACGGTCGGCAAGAACGAGGACAACGACGTGCAGCCCTTCTGGCTGGACTTCCCGATCGGCATCGCGATGGCCCACAACGGGAACGTCACGAACTTCCACCAGCTGAGAGAGGGGTATTTCCCGAGTCAGGGGATCCTCGTCAATTCGAACTGCGACCTCGAGGCTGTCCTCCTCGTCATGGCCGAGGCCCTGATCCACAGGGCGGGGCCCACGTCTCTTTCGGCCGAGGACATCTTCGAAGCCGTTCGGACGGTCTTCGAGAAGGTCAAGGGGGCCTATTCCGTCGTCGGGGCGATCGCCGGGAAGGGGATGTTCGCCTTCCGGGACCCCTACGGCATCAAGCCGATCATCCTCGGCGTCAAGCGAACCCCCGACGGGCCCTGCTACGCCTGCGCGAGCGAATCCGTCGTGCTCGACGTGACCGGTTATGAGCGCATCGGCGACCTCCAGGCCGGCGAAGCGGTCTGGGTCGACGAGAACCGGAGCCTCCACCGCCGGAAGCTCACGGATCAACCGCATCGGCCCTGCATCTTCGAGCACGTCTATTTCGCGAGGCCGGATTCCTTCCTCGACGACATCTCCGTCTACAAGACGCGGCTGCGGATGGGGGAGGCGATCGCGAAGGCCTGGAAGAGGACCGGCGTCGAAATCGATGTCGTGATCCCCGTGCCCGAATCCGCGAGAACCGCCGCCCAGGCCATGGCCCAGGAACTCGGAGTCCCCTGCCGCGAGGGTCTCGTCAAATCCAGGTACATCGGCCGGACCTTCATCATGCCGAACGACAGGATGCGCCAGAAGAGCATCCGGCAGAAGCTGAACCCGATCCGCCTCGAGTTCGAGAACAAACGGGTGCTCCTTCTCGACGACTCGATCGTCCGGGGAAACACGGCGCGAGAACTCGTGCGCATGGCGCGGGAGTCCGGAGCGAAGAAGGTCTACCTCGCGAGCTGCTCCCCCCCCCTCCGCCATCCCTGCTTCTACGGGATCGACATGAGTACGAAACGGGAGTTCATCGCGCTCGGACGGTCCGAGGAGGATCTCTGCAAGGAGTTCGGATGCAACGGGCTCCTCTATCAGGAACTCGGAGATCTCGTCGCGGCCGCGAGGGCGGGCAACCCGGACATCGAAGCCTTCTGCACGGCCTGCTTCGACGGGAACTATCCGACCGGAGACATTTCCCCCGAAATCCTGGCAAGCATCCAGAAGGATCGGATCGAAGCCCAGGCCTGAGGACGGAGAGGTATGGCGCGCAACGAGGGCAGTTCGGCTCGTCAGGTCGCCAGAAGGCGAAGGAGCAGGCTCCGGGAACTCCTGAGCCCGGATTCCGAGTTCCGAAAGTCGAGCTGGCAGGCCCCGCCCGCGGCCTTTCGGACCGTCTCCGACGATAGCCAGCTCCCGAGGAGCGTGGAGCCCGGGGAGCATCTCTTTCTCGTGCCGGACTTCCGCCTCGCCGAGGCCCTGGTCGCGAGGGGCGCGGACAGTTCGCGCATCGCGGTCGAACAGGAGGGCAATGCCGAGGCGTGGATCCAGGCCCTCGCCCGGAGCCGCCCAGGCGACCCCTTGATCCCCCCCGAACCCTATCGGTTCCCCTGGCGCATCCTCGTCATCCTCCCTACATACAACGAGCGTGACAACCTCGGGCAGATGACGAAGGCGATCCTTCGCTACCTGGACGCGGACATCCTCGTCGTCGACGACGGATCGCCCGACGGAACGGGGGACCTCGCGGACTCCCTCGCCGCGGAGAACCGGAGGATCAAGGTGCTGCACCGCCCCGCGAAGGAGGGGCTCGGCAAGGCCTACCTCGCGGGTTTCCGGCAGGCTCTCGAGGAGGGTTACGAGAGGATCTTCGAGACGGATTGCGACTTCAGTCACGCTCCTTGGGATCTTCCGCGGCTGGCCGCGGCCTCCGCGGAAGCCGACCTCGTCATCGGGAGTCGATACGTCCGCGGAGGTTCGACCGAGGGATGGACCGCTCCGAGGCTCGCGCTCTCGAGAGGCGCGAACTTCTATACCCGCTCCTGGCTCGGATTCGGGGTCCATGACTGGACCGCCGGTTTCCGCTGTTACCACGACACCCTGCTCCGGAAACTGGATCTCGACGGCATCGCGGCAAACGGATATTCGTTCCAGATCGAGATGACATGGCGATCCCTCCGCGAGGGGGCCCGGATCCGCGAACTCCCGATCCGCTTCGTCGACCGCCACGCAGGAAGGAGCAAGATGGACCGAAGAATCGCGCTCGAAGCCGTCCGCCTCGTTCCCTGGCTCCGCTTCAAGGGCTGACCCCTCGATCCATGACCGGCCCCGGGACGGGATCCTCGAGAGTCCGGACCCTTCTTCTCGCGGGTCTCGTTCTGGCCGTACTCGGGGGCCTCGTCCCCTTTCTCCGGAAACGCACGAGCGAGCTGCCGGTCTACGTCAAGG